>ULVD01102116.1_pt1 | contig 13392 bp, 9 predicted proteins | sample 1959101 | NCBI WGS metagenome assembly ULVD01 (sample SAMEA4835777, study PRJEB28245) | human gut metagenome | biome: gut microbiome; material: fecal sample | place: Denmark | collected 2008
ACGCCTCTAAAAATGGGCGCAAAAAAGCCCGGAAGTCGTTGGCTTAACAGTGATAAGGAACTAATTCAAACTTATTACTGTTAGCTGACGGATTCGGGTGTGCGGTGCAGCCTTGAAGCTGCAAGAAACCGTCTGTTCCTAACGAAAACGGACGGTTTTTATTTTTAACTTGTCATTACTATGGAGGTTTTCGCCATGCGCAAACTTATCTCGTGTGCGTTCAATATCGACACAGCCTGCGTTGAACGGCTCTTCGCAGACGGCGGTATGATTTCCATCGACTGCATTGCCGTGGAGAATGAAATAGCCGACAATCGTTTTGACCGTGCTGAGCTGGACTGGCTCATCTATAACAAGCCGCTGGAATACGCTGATCTTGTGTTGAGCGGCGGTATTGAGGAGTACTGTAAAGGATATTGTGACCATAGCGGACTTGCAGATTAAATTGTAACGTCAAACAGGCAACGCAAAGGCTTCGAACGTCGGTATGTTCGGAGCCTTTGCGCTGGATTCGGAACCTAGCAGCTATGCCAATGGATCATCGTTAGATTCAAGTATCGAGCGAAGAAAACTGAGAATAGCAATCCGGTAAATTCATATGCACGCATTAAAACAGTTGATGCCCATTTACGAGCGGCAGAGCATTTGATACAAGTGAGAAGATTTGGCGCATCTTTAGATGCCAATCGCCGAAAGCCCTTCTAGGGCTTAATCAAGCTACCAACTTCACCGATGGTTATGACTAGAATGCGATTTTAGAATCTCGCCCTTAAATTAGTTGTATCTTTTTTGGAAAAATGAGTACGAAGTGATGGAAAGCGCAGGAATTTTCATGTATAATGTAGTAAATAGGCGTACTCAACGGACATATACAGCCTGTATCCCAATCTGTATGCCGAATTGGTAGATTATGATGCCACCAGACTACAGCAAATTTACCAGAACATAAGTCCAGTTACTTGCTTAAAGATCGTTCTTTGGTTCAGAATGTGTACAAATTATGGCGCGAAAGCACAGAAAATTATTTTAACGCGGTTTTCATAGCGGCATCGTGCGGAAAATTGATATTACAGAATGTGTTTCCAAAAGCAGTATACTTCACTGTAGGAGGACTTAATTTCTTCAAAACCTAATGAATGAGGGTAAGCTCTTATGAAATATCTGCTCGAATATGCGTGCATAAGCCACATAGGAAAATGCCGCTCGAACAATCAGGATAATTTTTCCTGCACAGGGTCGTTTATGGAATGTGAAAACGTCGGCACATCGGAACCAATATGCTCCAGAACAGATACTGCTACTCCACGATTATTTGCAGTCTTCGACGGAATGGGTGGAGAGTATCAAGGCGAGGTTGCATCATATATCGCAAGTAGAAAAGCCGCTGGACTGAATGTCTTTACAGAAAAACCACCCGAAGATATTTTAAGTCTTTGCAAGAATATCAATGTGGAGATTTGTCAATATGCTGATAGGAATGGAATTCCTTCAATGGGCACAACGGCCGCAATCCTCCTTTTTGACAAGCGAAGAATCCATTTATGCAATATTGGAGATAGCAAGATATTCCGCTGGTCGAAAGACGGCCTTGAACAGCTATCCGAAGATCATCTCGGCATTGCCGCTTTTGGTGCAAAACCACCGCTCTCACAAAACCTTGGAATTCCAGAAACCGAACTTATCATTGCGCCGTATACTGTAAGCGGATATTACAACATTGGAGACAAATATTTAATATGTTCTGATGGACTTACTGATATGGTTTCTTTAGAAACAATTAAGACCGTCCTCTGTGACAATTCTCCATGCGCCGCTGCATTTATGTTGACCGAGGAAGCGCTAAATAACGGTGGAAAAGACAATATAACGCTTATCGTGATTGAGATTCAACGTCAGAAGTTCTCATGGAAAGAACTATTTGGAAAGTGAGATTGGGATATGTCTATTGAAAGATTACGCGAAATCTGGCCTGAATGGTCGGTACAAGAGCAAATTGGTGAAGGGTCATTTGGAAAAGTGTATCGCGCAGTTCATATTGAACAGGGCGTATCTGCTTACGCAGCTATTAAAGTCATTTCCATTCCCCAAAGCAAATCTGAAATTGATTCGCTTCGTTCAGAAGGCATTGATGAAAATGGCACAAGAACATATTTTGAGGGTATTGTAAATGATTTTGTCAATGAGATCAAACTCATGCAGTCGCTTAAAGGAATACAAAATATCGTTGGAGTAGAAGATTTTCGAGTTCTTGAGAAAGTTGGCGAAATCGGGTGGGACATTTATATCCGCATGGAGCTTTTGACTCCATTTAATACATACGTAAGTGATAAAAAGCTCTCTGAAGCCGACGTGATCAAGTTAGGTATTGATATCTGCACCGCTTTGGAGATTTGCAGTAAACGCAACATTATCCACCGTGATATTAAACCGGAAAACATTTTCGTCAATGACTATGGTTTTTACAAACTTGGCGATTTTGGCATCGCACGTAAAATGGAAAATATGACTGGTGGGTTTTCTCAGAAAGGCACCTTCAATTACATGGCTCCGGAGGTTGCGGTCAGTACAAATTACGATTCAAGAGTCGACATTTATTCTCTCGGCATTGTTTTATATCGTCTTATGAACCGCAATCGGCTTCCCTTTCTTGACTCAGACAAGCAGCTTTTGAACCCCAACGATCGTAGAGTCGCTGTTGAAAGACGAATGAATGGCGAAAAACTGCCTGCTCCCTGCGATGCTTCTCCTGCAATGAGAAATCTGATTCTCCGTGCTTGTGCATACGATCCGAATCAGCGGTTTACTACTGCTTCGGAGATGAAGAAGGCGCTTGAAGCTATCGAGAATAATTCATATGTTTCCATTCCGATGGATGTCGATGCCACAACTGCTGTGAGACATACCGGAGCTAATCTTGATGGAACTACTGCTGTCAGGCATACTGCGTCCTCAGTCAGCGCAAAACAACCTGAGACGTTCGGAAAGAAAAAAACAAAAATGCCCCAAATTATTGCAGCCGTTGTAGCAACAGCAATTGTAATTGCCGGCATTGCTATTTCCGTGCCGAAGTTGCGTAATAACAAGGGTAATAATGAGTTATCTTCTACTGAGAATTCAAGCGAAGCAGAAAAGAATCCGCTAGAGGCAGGAAGTTATTCTGAGTACGATGAAGCGCAGATATCTGGAATCATCAAGGAAGCGGATGCGCTCGCAGCGGCGGATGACTACGATAGCGCAATAAAGAGAATTCAAGCAGGACTGGCTACATATAGCGCTTCTAGTGCGCTTTCCAGCAAACTGGACGAATATAATGCTGTGCTTACAGTTCGGCAAAACGAAAAAATAAAGGCAGAAGCTATTGCCACAGCTGAACAGCAGGCAAACAGTTTCGATTATAAAGCAGCCGTAACCACATTGAGCGCAGTAGAGAAACAAATTGGTGAGGATAGCGAATTACTGCGTCTTAGAAAAAAATACACAGATAATTACGTGAAAGAAACCATAGCTTCCGTAGAACTATTACTGTCTGATAACGATTATGAGGGCGCTAAAAAGCAACTAAATGAAGCGTTGGCTGTTGTGCCTGATAATGCCACTTTAAACAGCAAATTAGACGTAGTAGAACAATACAGATCAGTTCTGCTTAGTAATTTGACGCCACTCGATAGTACCTTCACATGGAATAACGGGATGCCCGATGATCCGCTCAAGAGTGACTATTCAGGAATCTTGAATTATTCGATATTTCATGCAAGCTCTCAACGAGACAACATCCTCCAGCCAGAAGGAGACTGGCGACCTAAAGAGTATTCTGCCGAATATCTTCTTAATGGTGAGTATAGCGAACTTGTTTTTTCAATAACTCCATATAGTGATTGTGGAGTTGATTCAACATCGTATATTCAGGTATATATCGACGATGTGTTGAAGTATACGTCGCCTGTAATTAATCAGCGCAGTGAGAAGCTAAATGTTCAAGGTATCAATTTAAGTGGAGCGTCTCGCCTGAAGCTATATGTCTTTGCAAGCGAATATGGGTGCCTAATGATTTCGGATGCGATACTTGAGTCCTATCCAAGCAATGCTCAAGTTGAAGAAATTGGGGATATTCCACTATCAGAACTTCGTCCGCTAGGCGAAGAATTCCCTTGGAATAATGAGTATCCATGCGATTTGTATGGAAGTGATTATTCTAACGTTACAAACTATGTCGTATTTCACGCCAGTTCTCAGCGTGATAATATTCTTCAGCCAGAAGGAGATTGGCAATCCAAAGAATACTCTACTGAGTATTATCTTGCCAATGAGTATTCCGTTCTAGATTTCAATATTGCTCCAGCAAACGACTTTGGAAGCAATGGCACTGCCTACATACAGATTTACATTGACGACAATCTTATCTATACATCGCCCACCATCACAAAAGAAACTGGTGTAATAAATACTGGCGGTATTCAAATCGACAATGCGGGTTACTTGAAAATTGTCGTTACTCTTGGCGGTTACGGGTGTACAATTATATCAGATGCTATACTAAAGTCGTAACAGCAAATCGATAAAACAGGCGTTACAGCCTTTATATGTGTTACACTTATAATTAAGTCATAATCAACATGGAAGGATTGCGATATGTCAATCGAGAAATTGAAGCACGTCTGGCCTGAATGGACAATAGAAAAGCAGCTTGGAAAAGGCTCTTACGGTATTGTGTATAAGGCTGTCAGAAGAGATCATAACCTTGTAAGCTACGCAGCAATCAAGGTGATATCGATCCCGCAGGATCCGTCAGAGATCGATTCTCTGCGCTCGGAAGGTCTTGATCTCAACGGTACCCGTACATACTTGCAGGAAATCGTCAATAGCTTTGTCGGAGAGATTCAACTAATGGAGTCCTTGAAAGGCGTTCAAAACATTGTCAACGTCGAAGACTATAAGGTTGTAGAGAAGACCGGCGAGATTGGTTGGGACATTTTTATCCGCATGGAGCTTTTGACTCCATTTAATGCATATGTAAGTGATAAAAAGCTCTCTGAAGCCGATGTAATCAAGTTAGGTATTGATATCTGCACTGCTTTGGAGATTTGCAGCAAGCGCAACATTATCCACCGTGATGTCAAACCGGAGAACATTTTTGTAAATGATTTCGGTTACTTCAAACTTGGCGATTTCGGCATCGCCCGTAAACTCGAAAATATAACAGGCGTGCTTTCTCAAAAAGGTACCTTTAATTACATGGCTCCGGAAGTAGCAAACAGTTCCTGCTACGACGCTCGTGTTGACATATATTCCCTTGGAATTGTGTTGTATAAGCTGCTCAATGATAACCGACTTCCATTTCTGGATTCTGAAAAACAACTCTTAAACCCAAACGATAGAAGAATTGCTGTTGAACGTCGCATCCGCGGGGAGTCTCTTCCTGCTCCTCGTAAGGCTTCACCCGAAATGCAGGCACTGATTCTCCGTGCCTGCGCATGTGATCCGAATCAGCGGTTTACAACTGCTTCCGAGATGAAAAAGGCGCTTGAAGATGTCGAAAATGGAGCTTATGTGGTTGTCCCTGTGGATACGGACGCGACTACAGCCGTGAGACACGCCAGCTCAGAACTGGACAGCACGACAGCTGTCAGACGTGCTTCTTATGCAATACCCGAAGTCAGCGGAAAACACCCGGGTTCTTTCGGGAAAAAGAAATCCAGTGCGCCCAAATTTATTGCTGCTATAGCAGCGGCGGCTATTGTAATCGTTGGTGCGGCTATTTCTGTACCGAAGTTTCTCAGCGATAAAGATCAAGAGTCGCAATCTCCTGCCGCATCTCCCGTTGCCATGATTGAAAAAGAAAATGATCCGACAGAGACTGTTGATGCCTCTGCGTCCGATGAAACACAAATTGCTGAGATTCTCAGGCGTGCGGATACACTGGCGAAGGCAGGAGACTATGAAGGAGCCGCAACGGAAATTCAGGCAGGACTCTTAACATATGAAAATTCTGACGAGCTTTCTGCTAAGCTGGACGAATATAATGCCGTAATTATGGAACAGCAAAGTGGAGAAGTCAAAGCAGATGGTAATAATTCCGTCACGACAAAAGATTCTGATGTACCTTCGACTAAGCAAGATGAATATGCTAACCCTACGCCCACCACGAAAGGCGAAGAAAATGAGACCGGCATCGCGGAAACCATCACCTTAAAGAGTATTTCCGTATATTCACCGCCATCGAAAACGAACTATACTGTCGGAGATAATTTGGACGCAACTGGGCTCAGCCTAACTGCCGTATATAGCGATGGTTCAATACAGACCGTGAATCGTGGCTTCATATGCACACCGACTTCGTTGAACAATGTAGGAACGCAGTTAATTACGGTATCCTACAATGGTGTATCGACCAGTTTTAATGTTACAGTGAATACTCCAGTATTAAACGGTATTTCTGTAAATTCACTTCCGTATAAAACAAGCTATTCTGTTGGCGATACTTTAGTCACAGCAGGTCTTAGTCTTCTTGCCACATACAGTAATGGTTCAACACAAATTATAGACAGCGGTTTTGTCTGTAATCCAACCGCATTAAACAGTGCAGGAACACAAAAAATCATTGTTACCTATGCCGACTGTTCAACTGGTTTTGATGTAACTGTTGAGCAAAAACAGCCCATGGTGGGGACGTCGATATCCACATTGATTCATGAAAATAATGATCCGAACGATTACTTTTCATATAGCGTTCGATTCCGACTGTCCGCATCCATTCCACTTGATGCAGACAATATAACGTGGACGCTTTCAAATCAGACCCCGTCCGTCATGATATATGGGCAATGTGCAACATCATTACAAGATTTAGATGGAGCGAATAGTGACATACTAACGCACAGCGGCGCGGCTCTCTCCGGTGGAGCATATGTAGAGTTGCGTCTGTTCCAATATGCATCGACCAGAACGGAGTCGTTTACAGACAAATATAAGGACGATGGGACAGTGGAATTCTATCAGGCAACTGTAAAATTATCATACACTATAGCCAATGTGGCGTATGAGTCATATTTCTACATAAATGAAAAAGTTAGATGATTGTGGACAGAAGATGCAGTTAATGTTACTCCCTAACAATAGGATATAAAGCGGAGGAAAAAATGAATATCAATGAAACAGTACGGGTACACCCTGTTCCGCAAAACAACAGAAGTATTTATATTTTTGACGGAATTAATGCGCCAAAAGAGGTCGATTTAACCTCTTTTGGAAGAAATGAAATCACATTCGGTCGAGATGCAGGAAATGATATTGTGTTGGCATCACATCTTGCTTCACGTCGCCACGGAGCTTTTATTCTCGATAATAATCAGTGGTTCATTGTGGACAGGGGCAGCACCAACGGAATTATCCATAATGGGCACGAAGAAACCAGAATCGCTTTATGTGAAGATGATTATGTCCGTATTGATGACGGAGTAGAGTCTGTTGCCGATGGCGTACTGATGCTATTTCCAGCAAAGGAATACTCTTCTGGCTGGATCGCTCGACCAATCTCCGAAATTAAAGCATATCTTCTGAGTTTTCCCGCTTTTGCAAATATTGAATTAAAAAACGGCGAAACCCACATCGAATTTGGCAGCACCAATTCCGTCCTTATCAATCAGCACAGGGCGACGGGCGATATGCTTCTTCATGAGAAGGACGTCATTTCCTTCCCAGGGCACAGGCTTGTATACACGGCGAAAGCCATCTACGATAATCTCCAAACTTGCGTCGCGGAACATCCGGAATCGTATAATGAAGCTGCTGCATTGGTTCAGGTTGAAGAAAATAGCAGCAGAACTTCAAGAGACTTTTTTGAACAGCCAGTTCCCGAACACCATCCTATCATAAATGAGGTTGAAGCTAAAGAGCCAGCTAGAGAGCCCTTCGTACAATCAAAGGTTAGGGCACCGATTCGGCAGAATTATCGGGAACAGATGCCTCGGCAAAATGAATATCCACCCTCGCATCAGTCGAACGGAGGAATCAGGGGCTTCCTAGCTTCCGCTGCTGGATACTATGTGATGTCCATCGTTATTGCGTTAGTCATTTGGGGAGTTACTGTTGCACTATGGACATCCGAAGGTGAAGCCGCTCTGATTGTTATTCTAGCCTGTTCTTTCTTTGGATGGAAAGCGCTTAACAGCATCCAGCCAGCAATGTTTATCTGGATGTCGTGGCTGGGGTGGATTATCTATTTTTGTGTAAAGTTTATTCTGTCGGCGATCATCGGATTATTTGTCGCTCCTTTCAAAATTGGAAAATGGATTGCCTGTGCAATCCACGAAGCGGCGTGAGTATTTTTATAGAGATTCAGTCTACATACGAGGTAATACGAATGAGAAACAGCTCGACGAAAGGAAGTACAAGAATACTTATTTCAGCTGTCGCAATCTTAGTCTCTCTAATCGTTATTCCATTTTCTACTGGATGGCTATTAGGAATTTTCCCAGAAGCAGAAGATTTGGGGTATGCACTCACCGATGTCTTTGAAGAAATTGCAGAAGACGGCAGAGCCGCATTTGAAGACATATTGGTCAGCGGAACAGTATTCACATTGCTGTTCGACGTTGTTCTTATCTTTTCTGCCGTTTGTAAAAGCAAAGGGGTGAGCATTGCTGCGTCCTTAGGCGGTGTGACCACCTTAACGGCATTCTTAATCAAATATATCGATTACAATGATCTTGATGCAGTATTTGACTTTGACGACTGTGGGATAACGATAGGATTTTGGATACCCTACATTCTCTTTATTATCTGTTTGATTGCTTCCGTGAAATTGAAATCCAAGAACACAGAAACGGAAGCTGCGGCAAATCAAACTATCGGCTCTTAGATTTCCATGATTCGTTAGCAATTGTAAATCATCACGAGGTATAAAAATGGACTTGGATAAAACTATACGCTATTCATCCAATACTGATGCTATAGCGGGTCAACAGCTAACCGTCTTTGATGCAGAAGAAGCCCCATATACGGTTGAATTATCTGCATTTCACAAGGATGTTATCACATTTGGACGGGATTCCGAAAATGATATTGCTCTCTCATCCAATCTTGTAACGCACGACCACGGTCGATTTGTATATACCGGAAACAAATGGTTTATTGAAGATCGAGCCGTTGTAAAGAATATGCCAAGTACAAACGGCCTGATTTACAACAACTCTAATATCTCGCGCAAACAACTCTGCGACGGAGATTTTATCCGTATAGATGATGGCATTGAGACTATTTCTGATGGTGTATTGTTTGTCATATCTTCATCGCACTCTCAAAACAAATGGCGCACAATTTCACTCAGAAGCAGTATAACCATTGGAAGAAGCAATGACTGTGACATCACACTGCCGCACATCAGTGTTTCTCAGCATCATGCGAAGATTGTTAAAGAGGGCACGAACTACTATATCAGTGATCTGGACAGCACAAATGGCGTAATTGTTAACGGCAAAAGAATAACTGCAAAGACACTGCTTCATGAAAAAGATGTTGTCGTTATCACAAACTCCAAATTAATCTTTACATCAAAAGCAATCTCTTATTGTTGTTATCAAAGCGGAATTACTGTCGATGCGGCCGAGGTTGTGATTGTCCGAAAGCAGAAGCAGAAGAAGCATATTACTTGCGACCATGTAAGTCTCAATATTCAGCCGGGCGAGTTTGTCGCTATTATCGGTGGCTCTGGTGCAGGCAAATCGACGGTTCTAAACGCCATGTGCGGTTATCTAAGACCGGCAAGCGGGAAAGTATACATCAATGGCGTTGACTTATATAGCAATTTCGATACGCTAAAAAAGCTGATAGGATACGTTCCGCAGTCAGATATTGTTTATGATAACCTCACGCTGCATGATATGCTTTCTTATACAGCCAAACTAAGACTTCCGAAGGATACTACCGTGAAGGATCGCGAGGCAGCCATATCTCGCGCAATTTCCACCGTTGAATTGACCGATAAAAAGGACAGTTTTATCAAAAATCTAAGCGGCGGTCAGCGGAAACGAGCCAGTATCGCTGTTGAACTGTTGTCAGATCCTAATCTTTTATTTTTGGATGAGCCGGCGTCTGGCCTTGATCCCGGAACTGAAAGAAATCTGATGCACTCCCTCAGGTCCATGGCTGATAGTGGGAAAACCGTTATTCTTGTAACTCATAGTACCCTTCAACTAAAACTCTGCGATAAGATTGTTTTTATGGGTCGGGGAGGACGGCTCTGTTTTTGCGGTTCCTATGATGAGGCGCTGTCCTTCTTTGAGGTGTCTGATCTTGTTGATGTTTACAGCATGATTACAGAACATCCGAAAGAGTGGAGCGGAAAATATCAAATAAAAGCTAGAGATGATACAAAACCATTGACAGGGACAGAAGCTGTTTCTCCGCCCAAACACGAAAGCCTAGTTCGGCAACTTAGAGTTTTATGTGCTAGATACTTCAAACTGATTGTTAATGACAGGCAAAGGCTATTCCTTTTAGTTGCACAAGCGCCAATATTGGCAGTACTTATTTCTTTTGTTGCAAACGGTTCCCAATTCGAGCAATATGAAATGACAAAAAGTCTTCTTTTTGCACTATCCTGCTCGGCCTTTTGGATTGGTATGCTCAATGCTATTCAGGAAGTATGTAAAGAACGAACGATACTTAGACGTGAATATATGACAGGATTGCGTTTGGGATCGTATGTGCTTTCAAAAATTGTCGTCCTCGGCTTTTTGAGCGTTATTCAGTCGTTACTCGTCACGGGCGTTTTTGCACTTGCGATTGGCGTTCCGAGTACCAGTGTGATTCTTCCACCATTTGCAGAATTGCTTGTCACTACGTTCCTGACTGCACTGTCTTCCGCGGCAATGGGATTGTTTGTTTCGGCACTCTTCACAAATCCGGATCGGGCTATGACTGTCGCGCCCATTTTGCTGATGCCACAGATTCTTTTTTCAGGCTTAATATTTAAGCTTGACGGCGCTACCGAAATTCTTTCGTGGGTTGCGGTTTGCCGCTGGAGTATGGAAGGATACGGAACGACCGCAAATCTCAATAATTTGCAGCTTCGTCTTCAACAGGAAGGCGTCATGATTCCGCACGAAGCAGAAGATTTCTTCACATTTAATTCCAGCCACATTCTGAACGTATGGGGCATACTCCTCGCGTTTACGATTGCGTTCCTGATCCTTGCTAAGATAATGCTCAACTCGATAAAGAAAGACGGGAGCTGACCATGGGCGGAATATATGATCACGATGACTTGGAGTTTACTGCCAACGACTTAACCGTACTGTATGATACTGTTGACAGCAAGTTTTTCCGCACAAGGGACTCTGCGTTAATTTATGCCGCTTTGCAGAAAAAACTGATTCAACGTCCATTTGGTGATTATTTGAAGCGATATATTTTTAGAAAAGCCGGCTTATCTGGAAATTGGCGCGATGTCCCTCTGAATGATTACCGTAAAATCATTGTAGATTCCTTTGAGGACAATAATACTCCTGCATCATTCGCCCCAACAACAGCAAAACTTAGTGCTTTGTCAAAAAACTGGCTTACTCAATCTGTGGTAAAACGTCAGGTGGTGTTTCTGCTTGGTTTTGGCCTTCGTATGTGTGCAGATGATGTTTCATCGTTCTTGATTAGAGCATTACACGAAAGAGATATTAACCCCAAAAATCCGTTTGAGCTTATTTGCTGGTACTGCTATCAACATCACTACGGATTTTCCAAGTATCTTCAATTAAAGGAATTGTTTGAACGAACACCAGCAAATGCGCTCGATATAAACATGATTTATGGTGAAAGAACTGTTGGCATCCGCAGTTCATATGCAAACATTCATGATGATGCGGTTCTCCTTTCAAAGCTTTCACAAATGAAAACATCGAATAATCAGCCCTTATTCAGTTTTACAGCGCGGCAGCACTTTGATAGCCTGTATCTTCATGCAAGAGAGTTGATTGCTTCGTATTACAACCACGATGAAAGGGAAAAGCTCAACGAAGCCGTTTTCAAATATCTTCGGGAAAATGAGTATAATCCCCGACTTTGTAATGCTGATAAACAAAAGCACATTGAAAAAATGAAATCAGAAATGAGGGTATATTCTGCTAACGACATAACTGCTGGCGATGTAGAAAAGGTAATCTGCGCTGCAATTCCAACCGATAAAAACGGGAATCTTAGCAGAGGCAATCTTTCAACATTGAATCGACAGTTTAGTGGGCATAGATTCAGCAGGCAGCATATAGCAGATATCTTATTATCAAAGATTGATGTCGATCGCTTCGACCTGATTACGCTGAATTTTTACTTATTTTCTCAGGAAACTACCGAGATTTTTGATGCAAAGAGCCGCTTTTTGAAGTTTATAGATGACACAAACCGAATACTAGTTGACTGTTCTATGGGTGAGCTGCTTACGTCAAACCCTTATGAGTGCTTTATTATGATGTGTATGTTGTCGGAGGACCCGCTTGGAACCTATGCTGATGTTCTGGAGATGTCATATACTTTGCAACCGGAAAAGTAGACCTACAGCAAACGCTTCAATGATAATATAATTATTCTCAATGAAACCGGAGGTGCTGTCCATGAAAAAAGTGCTTGCTGTTGTAGCTGTGTTGGTTATCCTCATTGCAATTGGTTGTGGTATTTTTTATATAAAAACCATCAATTCACCTGAATATGCAATTAAGGAAATGCTGTCAGATTTTAAGGCAGATGGTTATGAAGGATTGAAAAAGCATTTGGCCGACGACATCACAGAAAAGATGGATGAGATTGTTTCGTTGAGTCAAAACGATATCATAGGAAGCATTTTTAAGGCTGTTGCCGGCAGCGATTATGCCAAGCAGCTCTTGGACGAATCGTCAAAAATCAAATGGGAATTAGGCGATGTATTACGCAACGACAAAAAGGCGCGCGTTACACTTCTCTTTTCCTATGAAGATTATTTTTCGGGAAGTCTGAATATTAACATGGTCATTGAAAACGGAAAATGGAAAATATGTGGGATCGATATACCCAAGTTTGATTAAACATTCGGAGCAAACAGAACGTTGTTCATTTGTAATTAACCTAAAACCTCGCATATATACCCCTTGAAGCATCCATCTCAAACGGCACGACCACGGATTTCAACAGTCTCGCCTCCGGTAAGCTCTGAACAAACCGTATCGCCGTTTTTGCAAAGACATTGGACTTTACCGTGTCCCAATCTGCCAGTTTTACGATCTCCGCTGTGCCATTCTCAAAATCAAACCGAAGCTCGCCCCATTCGCCGTCGTTGTCTACCAGATATTCGTAGACAGCGGCGGCTATTTTTTTGTTCCTTTTGCGGCACGATAATGTACAATAAGTTGCGCAAATTGAAAAGAGCATAAA
>ULVD01077211.1_pt1 | contig 13381 bp, 6 predicted proteins | sample 1959101 | NCBI WGS metagenome assembly ULVD01 (sample SAMEA4835777, study PRJEB28245) | human gut metagenome | biome: gut microbiome; material: fecal sample | place: Denmark | collected 2008
GCGCAGGTACATATCCTTGTCGGGGTTGCCGGTGTGACCGCCGCAGTCGGGGTGCGCATACGGAATGGCGTTGTCGCCGCAACGAAGCATGTCCGTCACCGCTTCGGCAAGGGCAAAGTTATCGCTGCCGACGTCTCCCGTCCACTGGATGGAATAACGGTGGCTTGCGCTGTTGCCAATGCCGCAGTAACGTCCGTTTACGATGTTGTCCACGTTGGACATGATGTCGGGACGGCGGTAAACGACGTTGTTTTTAGCCTTATTTTGCCACGTGTGCTTTGTAACTTCGCTGAAAATGTACATGCCCCACGTTTCCGGCGCAATGCCTTCCGCAGGCGACACAAGTTTGGTGTGCCAGTTGCGGTCGTACCACCAGGTGTCAAGTCCGTTTTCCAGGTGCTCGGCAAGGCGCATCGCGCGGTAGGCAACTTCCTTGGTGTCGATGCAACTTGTGCAGCCGTCCTGCGGTTCCGGGTGGTCGTTAAACATTACATCAACGCCGTGGTCGTGCGCAAAGCGGTAGTAGCCGTTCATGTCGGAAAACAGATTTGTGTCCACGTCGTAGCCAATGCCGCGGTCGCTTGCCATGCGCCAGTCGGTGTCCAGTACGATGTTGTCCAGAGGCACGTCGTGTGCTTCGTAGTCAAGTATCATCTGCTCGGCTTGCCTTTGGTCGTACTTGTAGTAGCGACTGTTCCAATTGCCGAGGGTTGCAAGACGTACCAGTTCCGCACGCCCTGTCAGTTCCACATACAGTTTGCGAAGTTTTGCGGCGTTTTTGCGACAGACAAGCAGGTACACGTCCTGTGCCTTTTCGTCAATTACAAAGCCGTTGTTTTTCTGCGTATTCGGGGCATAGCCGCCTTCGGGCAAAACCACACGCGGATTGTCGGCAACGGCAAACACGTCGGGCGTTTTGTCAAGGGACGGAAGTTCGCCGCTGTTACGCAAATTTTTGTATACGTATGCAATTTTTCCGTCCAGAATGAGTTTTGCACCGCTAAGATTTTTGGCTTCGGCAGGTACAAAAACCGTAACGTCGCCGTGGGTTACGTATGCGCCGTCGGACTTTTCGTTGACGGTGATTTCAACGCCGTCAAAAGCCGTTTTGTTTGCGACAAGCATTGTATCGCCGTCGCAAAAAACGCCTTTTTTGCCTGCTTCCAGACGAACGATATCTTCGCTTAAAAATTGAATTCTTATGTTATCTCTTACAAATTGTTTCATTTTTTTCTCCTTTGCTCGGGAAAATGTTGACCTTCACATTATATATTATCCGCAACAACAATGCAAGCCCTATCGTGAATTTTGTAAAAGTCAGTTTATTTTGTAAAATAAACAACCCCTTGTCGGCCGACAAAGGGTTGTTTGAATTAAATATTTGATTTAGCGACTTTTCGAGCATCTGCTTGCCGACGGACGACGACGGTGCACACAACCGTTCGGGCGACATCTCTCGCCCGCAGCAAAGCAATTTTGCACGATTATTCCGAGCGCAGACAAGTGACGGGGTCCTTCTTGGCGGCAAGACTTGCCGGGACAAGTCCCGCGACAAGAGTAAGCGCAATGGACAACACAAACATACCCAGTACAACGGGCAAGGTAAACAGCACGATGTTTGTTACGTCAAACAGGTTGTGCAAGACAATGTTGACTATAATGCCGACAATGACGGCAAACACAATGCCGATTACGCCCGCCAGTGCACCGATAATGGAAGTTTCCGTGTTGAAAATGGTCGAAATATCCTTTTTGCGTGCACCAAGGCTGCGCAACACGCCGATTTCTTTGGTGCGTTCGATTACCGAAGTGTAGGTTGTCACGGCAATCATAACGGTGCTGACAATAAGCGACACCGCAGAGAAAGCAACCAACACCCAGGTGGTGACGTCAATCATGGTGGACATCATGGACAGCGCAACGCCCTGCAAGTCGGTGTAGGTCACCTTCGCGTCGGGATCGCTTTCGTGCGCGGCGTTCCACTCGTCAAGGTAAGCGGTGATTTTGTCCTTTGCCGAAGCGTTTTGCGGGAAGATGTCGATTTTGTCGGGCAGATTGCTGCCGCCGAGAGTTTTCAGTACGCTTTCGTACGTGGCGGAACTGCCGACGGCATCGGCGAATTTCTTACCGGTAAGAATGTTGACGTCGGGGTTTTCTTTCTGCGCCTTAACCACGTCGGAAGAGAGCGAATCGGCAAGCAGTCTGTCGGCAAGCGCGACGGAATACAGCACGCCCGGTTCCGCAAGTTTTGCCGAATCGTCGCTTTTGCGCCGCACAATGCTTGTAACGCGCAAGGTAATTGCATTTGTCGATTCGCATGCGGCGTTGATGTCCGCCCGTGAAGTAATCGCAGCATAGTGGCCGTCTTCGTTGGGCAGATAGTAAGCGTTGTTGAGTACCAGTTTGTAGGTGCGTCCGACAAGGTCGGCATAGGCAATTTCTTTGTAGTTGTCGCCGTCAGCTTCCGCATTTATGCCAAGTGCCGTAAGCAAAGTTGTAGACATGCGGTTGTACTTGTCCACGACAAGCGCGATTTCGCTTTCTTCCGTGGGGTAACCGATTGTCGAATCCGTCTTGTACAACACATCGTAGTTGTCGGCAAACATTTCCTGCGAACTGACCATACCGGTGGCATTGGAAGCAAACCGCGACAGGTGCGTATAGTTGCCGTCACTACCGATTACAAAAGCATTGACGGACAAATTGTAGGTAAAGTCCAGCGTCTTGTACAGCGTTTCGTCCATGTTTTTGACGTAGGCAACATATTCTTCCGTAATGTCGTTTTCTATGTACGATATCATGGCAGGCTTGTATGGCTTGACCGCTGTCGTGCCCGATGGGTACGGGTCGAGTTTGTTGGTAAACGACTCGCCGCTCATCATACTTTCGAAGTCGACTGCACGGGAGGAAACAGTAATAGGCGTATCGCCCATTGCCTGCCGCTGGACGTTGTCTACGTACGCCGTCATGCCTGCGCTTATTGCAAGCACCAGCGTAACGCCGAAGATACCGATACTGCCCGCAAAGGACGTAAGCAACGTGCGTCCCTTTTTGCTAAGCAAGTTTTTGAACGACAACACAAACGCCGTCCAAAGCGACATTTTGCTGCGCTTTTTGCCTTTTGACTTGCCACTTTTGGAAGTTGAAGGTGTGTTACCGTCACATTGCACACTTGCCTGTGTGTCGGTTGCGTTGTCAGCGTCTTGTGCGGCAGGCGTTGCTTCGGATGAGGTGACGGTCGGCTGTTCGCCGTCAAACGGGTTGGTGTCGGACACGATTTCGCCATCCAGCAAACTGACTATTCGGGTGCTGTACCGCTCGGCGAGTTCCCTGTTGTGCGTGACCATCACCACAAGACGTTCCTCGGCAATTTCCTTGAGAATGTCCATTATCTGCACACTGGTTTCGCTGTCAAGTGCGCCCGTCGGCTCATCGGCAAGAATGATGTCGGGGTCGTTGACGATGGCGCGGGCAATGGCTACGCGCTGCATCTGTCCGCCCGAAAGTTGGTTGGGACGTTTCTTCATTTGCTTGGCGAGCCCCACGCGTTCGAGAGCAACCTTTGCCTTGGCGATGCGTTCGGCTTTGCTTGCGCCTGCAAGAGTCAGCGACAACGTAACGTTGTCAAGAATGTTCATGTGCGGGATGAGATTGTAACTTTGAAACACGAAGCCGATGCTGTGGTTGCGATAGGTGTCCCAGTCGCTGTCGCGGTAATTTTTGGTGCTGACGCCGTTGATTACAAGGTCGCCGGACGTGTAGCGATCCAAGCCGCCGATGATGTTGAGCAAGGTTGTTTTGCCACAACCCGACGGACCGAGAATCGACACAAACTCACTTTCGCGGAAACTGACGGACACACCCTTGAGCGCGTGCACCGTAAGGTCACTTGCCACGGGGTAGTCTTTTTTAATATTTTTAATCTGAAGCATAAACGTAACTCCTTGATTTGCCTTTGCGCCGAGCCTGGCAGCGACCACGTTGCCGCCAGACTCACGCACGCCGCCGTACACAACGACGGGTGCAATTACGAATTTTCCACAATTGTAAAATAGTTGACTTAAAACATGCTTGATGCACAAAACGGTTGCCGCAATTTTGCAACAACCGTTTATTTTACAAAAGATTGTAAGCCATTACTTTTGTATACACATTATTTACGCCTTCTGACGATATTTGCGATGTTCCGCGCCAATCCGCGAAAGCCTTGGCAAGATTGCCTGTCTGCAAACGTTTTAAGAATATTTTTCCGTATCGGCGGACGTTTTGGTTTGTTCTGCTCACTATCACAGAAATTTTGACCGTCTTTTATCCGCTTACACAAATTTTGGCGGCGTAGATGTGTGCAGATGGCCGCAACAGGCGAAGCGACGGCGAGCGAGTGTACTAAGGCGTACATGAGCAAGTCGTCGCGAACACGTAGCGGTCAGATGTGCGCATATACGCCGCCAAAAACGCCAAAAATTATGCGATTTCCAGCGCCAGCACCATCATCTCATGGAACGAGTTTTGCCTTTCTTCGGAAGAAAGTTCCTCGCCCGTCAGAAGGTGGTCGGAAATCGTGCAGATGCAGAGTGCGTTTTTGCCTGCTCGGGCGGCGTTGAGGTACAGCGCGGCAGATTCCATTTCCACTGCAAGCACGCCCATTTTTCCCCAGACTGCACTGCCTGCGCCGTCGTCATAAAAGGTGTCGCTGGACAAAATGTTTCCCACTTTGTAGGTGTAACCCAGTTCCTTTGCCTTGGACACAGCCTTTTCCAGCAGGTCGTAACTGCAAATGGGCGCAATTGTGCCGGGCATGCCGAATTGATGCGCGAAGTTACTGTTGGTGCACGCGCCCTGTCCGAACACAAGGTTGCGAAGTTTCAGGTCGGGATGTATTGCACCTGCCGAGCCGATACGAATAATGTTTTCCACACCATAGAAGTTGAACAGTTCGTAACTGTAAATGCCGATCGACGGAATACCCATGCCGCTTGCCATGACTGACACGCGCTTGCCCTTGTAGGTGCCCGTGTAGCCCTGCACGCCGCGCACGTTGTTGACAAGTACGGGGTTTTCAAGGTAATGTTCGGCGATGTACTTTGCGCGGAGCGGATCTCCCGGCATAAGCACGGTAGGTGCAAAGTCGCCTGCTTTGGCGGATATGTGAGGGGTAGGTATTGGCATAACGTTGACCTCCTTAAATGTTTTCCGTTGCCCAAACAACCTTTGATTGTAGTAATATTATACAAATTTTAACGCGTTTTGTCAACAGCGACTTTTCGAGGCGGCGTTTCACGGCAATTGCTCACACGGGCAACGCACGGCATTTACACACAGAAGAAGTACTTAAAATACCACTTTTCGACTTTACTTGCACCACTTTTGCGCGTTAAAAGCGTTTACATGTACGTTAATACAAAACGATTGATTTTGCCACGTCGTTCGTTTTACGGGGTTTCGATTGTCGTCCGAACGGCGTTGCTGTCACAAAAAAAATCAATACGTAACGTGTTTTCGCATAAAATAAAAGTCGAATATCTGCTCGCCGCAGGGCATTTCCGACATGGCTTTGCGCAGCGATTCCATGTCGTAGGGCGCGGAAACCCGACGATACGACCAGCCATTGTCGTCGTAGTCGATTACAATGCCCGTTGCTTCGGCCTCCGGGTGACAACCGACGCTACCGACGTCCACATAAAGCATTTTGCCCTGAATGTCGCACTTCTCGTGCTTGTGCCCGAAAAACACCGCTTCGCCGTCAAAAGTATCAAAATTTTTGTCCAGTCCTTCCGCCGTGGGGTGTTGCTCAATCCATTTGAAACAGATGTCGGCAACGGTTTTCGGCGGATTGTTGCGGTCGTAGGCGTAATGCACAAACTGCAATTTTGCACCGCCGCAAATACGCTCGGCATACACGGGAAACCTTGCAACAATCTGTCTGTCGTCCTCCGTCAAGCCGCCAAAAACAAACTTTTTGTGCTCCGTCGGCACGTGCGACAGGTGCTTGGCAATGTAGTCGTTCATTACAAAGTCTTTGTCATGGTTACCCATAAGCATGGTTACGTTCGGCGTTTGGTGCAGCAAATGCAGGCACTCGGCAGAGTACGGTCCCATGTCCACAACGTCCCCGAGATGCAGTATTTCTTCAACTTTTTCCGCTTGCAGGCGCGCCAGAATCACCTGCAACGCAGGCAGGTTGCCGTGTACGTCTGTAATTACTCCTATTTTTCTCATTTCTTAATCCGACTTTTCCGGCGCGACGTCTGTCTTTTAGCGGAAAAGCTCACCTTTTTCTGTCTTTCGCTTCCGCGCTAACCTTGCCGCACCGCTTGCAGGTCTGTCTGCCATGGCGACAAATGTCGCACAAAAACAAAAACGCCGTCCGACAAATGTCGTAACGACGCATTGTTCATTTGTCTTGTCATCATCGTTACCATGTAAGGTGCGTTCCGTCCGGGATTACAAGCCCCGTCGGTGCACCCCGATGATGTTAAATTTTACCAACTTACCGCGCAAAATGCAAGCAAATCGCAACAAATTCGCGCAGGAGCCGTATATTATTTTGCAAAATTTTCCTTTACAAACTTGCGGTAATCCACGTACTTCATGGGGCGGGAGAAGTAGAAACCCTGTATCACGTCGCAACCAAGTGCCTTCAGGCGGTCGTAATCTTCCTTGGTTTCCACGCCCTCCTGCGTTACCTTGACGCCCATCTTTTTGATTACGTCGATTGTACTGCTTAGCAACAGTTGGTCGCGCTCGAACGACGTGCCCTTGCCAAGGAAGAATTTGTCCAGTTTGATTTCGTCCATTTCCAACGTTTTTAGCACGTTGTAACTGGAATATCCCGTACCGAAGTCGTCCAGCGAGCACAAAAAGCCTGCCTTGTGCAACTCCGCAATAATGCGCGCCAGATAGTCGTAGTCTTCGTAAGCAAAACTTTCGGTAAACTCAAGCGTGATAAAGTTTTCGGGGATGTTGAATTTCGTCCGTATGCGCTTGTAGTAGTCCGTAAAGTCGGGCTGAATTGCCGTAACGCGCGACACGTTGACGGAAACGGGATACGCCTGTCCGTGTCCGGCAACCGTTTCGGCGATGTTTTCGCAAGCGCGGAAAAACACGAATCTGTCCAGACGGTCGATGAAACCGTTTTCCTCGAACACAGGCAAAAACTCCGCAGGCTGACGATATGTGCCTTTTTTCGAGTCGTACCAACGTACCAGAATTTCGCTGCCGTCCATGTCGCCGCGTTTCAGGTTGTACTTAGGCTGGTAAAACAGGTGGAATTCACTGTTTTCCAAAGCCGATTCCATACGGCTTTCGATTTCCGCGCGGCGAGAGTAACTTTCGCCAATAACGTCGGCGTAGTAATGCACCGCAAAAGTGCCGTTGGGCATCGTGACGGAGCTTTCGGTCAGTTTCAGCTTGTCCAGCATCGCCTGCACCTTTTCTTCGCGGCTTTCAACCTCGTAGGCGCAGAATATCATCGTAATGGTAAAGTCATCGTCCGGCAGTTCGTCAAATTCGCCTATAACGCGGTAAATCTTGCCCAGGCGAATACCGAGTTCCTTGCGGTTGCGGTAATTGAGCAACACCAAAAAATCGCCTTCGGAAGAGTAGCCGTATGTTTCGCCCGGGCGCATGCTTGTTTGCAGTATGTTGCGCTCGTGTTTAAGCAGATTGTGCGCCTTTTCGTCGCCGAATCTACCTTCAAGGTAGCCGTAGTTGTTGATACGCAGCGACACCAGCACGAATTTACTGTTTTTGTGACGACGAAGCAATTCGGGCACGTCTTTGCGGAACTTGGTTGCCGTTGCGCACTCCAACTCCTCGTTGATCATTTCGATGTTGTAAATAATTTTGTTTGTTTTGCGCCTGTCCAGAACAAACACACAGCCGAAACCGACAATAAGCAGCGACAGCCCCACCAGCGCGCCGCTGATTTGCGTACTCATTTCAAAGCCGCTGCCGTACACCGTTGACAGTTTGTACACGTCAAACAGAAACGCATTGCCGTTTTCCTTGCCGAAAAATCGCACGACTGCGACGTAGCTTTCGGTGCCGTAAGTGAACATTGCCGAGCCGTCGGTGCCGTTGGCGATACATTTTGTCAGCGACTTGTACGCCGTTTCATCGGTAACGTACGCCGACAAAAAGCCGCTTTGCACGGGTTTGGGCCCTACGTCGAAGGTGTCGGTGTTTGTCATTCTGCGCAAAATTTGTCCGTCGCTGCGGCACAGCAACACAAATTCGCTTGCCGAAACCGACGTGTTGTCTTTCTGCGAAAGGTCGCTTACCCACAGTACATTGACGTCGTACACTGCGACAATGCCGCTAAGCGCACCTTCGGACACGGGCGCATACACGCCTACCGACATCAGTCTGTTGTCAAACTGGAACGCGCCTGTCAGCATGGTCGTTTCCGCGTCGGCAAGTTCCGCCAAACACGGGTAAACCGTCACTTGCTCGTCGTTGTAGTCGTACAGTTTGCCGTCCGCGTAATACATGATGTCGGCAAACATTTCACCGGCGAAGTAGTCCGACGTGCGCGCAACACGCACCTTGTCTGCCGCCGTCCGGGCATCGGTGATACCGTCCAACGTTTGCGCAAACAGCGCGACTTTTGTTTTTACCGCGTCTGTTTGCCTTTTCACCGACATGCTTTGTCTGTCGGTGTGGTACTCGGCACGTTCCACCGCCTGAGCGTTGACCGACGACGAAAACCCGTTTTGCAACGCCAGTACCTGGACAAAAAAGCCTAAGCAGACCAACATGACGACAATAAATATCAATGTACTGCCGTGTTTTTGAAAAAATTCTCTCATAGGATTGTCCCTTTACTTAGCGATGTTACTTTGTGCGCGTGAAGATGTTTTTCGGGGGCCCTTTTTGTCAAAAGTGGTTTCCCCGTGCCCCTTCCTCAAAAACTTTGAGTACGAGTGGGGATATTTTTTTTGGGGGGTGGGAGCAAAAACAAAGTTGTGTACTAACCCGATTTACAGAACGCTGTAAATCACAAAGTGGACAGAAACAACATATTATCGGTCGGATTGACCGTTGCTGTCGTCCGAATGCGATTACACTTCCTTATTGTTTTTTGTATCGTCGTTGCAGCCAAGTCCTTCGCGGTTAAGCCGCGCAACTTCTTCGGCTACAAGGCGGTCGATTTGCTGCTGTTTTGCATTGTCGTCCTTCTCGCCGATGTCGGACCTTGCCGCGCGCACGAGGTCGGGAATGTAGACAAAACTCATTGCCAGCACAAATACCAACGCAATCATTGCTATGCCTGCCCATGACGAAAATACGCGCCCGAACCAGGTAAGCAGCGGCAAGTTGCCGGTGTAGACGGCAACCACGTCGTCGGGGCGGACAATCCACGGGTCGGTAACGTTTGCCGTGTTGTCGCCCTTTGTTTTGTAGCCGCCGTCAACCACCGCTTCTATTCGGTGAGTGACAAGCAAACCGTACACTGCCTGCGATTTGTCGGTGCAAACAAAAGTGATTACGTCGCCGACGGACAGGTTTTGCCCGTCGCTTTTGACTACCGACACAAAACTGCGCGTTTCGATTGTCGGTTCCATGCTGCCCGTTTCCACCCACAGCACAGCACGGTTGAAGATGAATGTCGGGCGGCCGCTATTTTTACCTGCCAGCGACACCACCACAAGCGCAAGCAACACGACAATCACGACTACCCACACAATGTTGGCAATTTTGCTTAACGTATTGTTTTTTTTCATTGTTTTTTCTTTTTTTCGTTACGCTTGTCGCGACGGTAACGCCCGAACAAACGCGAGAAAAATCCCTTTTGTGTGGGCGGTTCGTCAGGCTCTTGCGACTTCGACATATCTTTGATAAACTCGCCCGAGTCGTCGATACCGTAATCGGTGGGCACGTCGTAACTTTGCGGCGCAACCTGCACGATGTCGGGCAACGTTTCCTGCTCGGCACGCGAATTCGCAACAAGGTTTTCGGCGTTTTCCGCCTGTTCGTCCGCCGTGTCTTCAGCCACAACGGGCACGACAACGGGTTCGGCTGCGACGGTTGCCGTCTGCTCGACGGGCTTCGGACTGCCGTGATACAAATCGCCTGCGTCGGCTTCCGCCATTTGTTCGGGCGTAAGGGATTGCCGCGCTTCGTCCGCGCCTGTCGCGTAATCGGGATAAGCGGGGTTTGTTTCGTTTTCTTGCGCTATGGCAGTAACGGTTTGTTTGCGTCTGATCCAACCAGCGGCAATCAGTTCGTCAACGGACATGTACGCAAATTCGTCCACCGTATGCAAAATTTGTTGTTTTTTGCTCGGTTTAAGGTCGTATTCGACAACAAGTCCGTCGACCAGTTCCAACGCGTATTTTAGTCCGCGATCGCTCTTCACGCGAAGCAGCGACGGCGTGTCAGCAACGGCTTTTCGTGCCGAAACATCGCGCACAAAGTATTTTTCCGCAAGTCCTTCGGCAGGCAATGCCACGTAGAAGCACAGCGATTTGCCCGTAACGTTTATCCTTGCAAGAGTTGTGCGCCCGCGGTTGAATGTCGCGAAGCGGTTGCTTACGCGCAGTTTAACCTTGTTGTAGCCTGCCAGTTTGTTGACAATTTCCACGTAGTAGCGTTTCACTTCGTCCGTCGTCAGGCGCAAACGCGCGTTGAACGTCTTTGTGTAGGCAACTCCTCCGAATCGAACGTCCGCTGCCACGTCCTCGTCGCTGTCTTCCGCAACGTCCGCGGCAACTTCGTCTTTTGCCGTCTCGTCGTAGTTTTCGTTGCTGTCGGCAGTAGCCGTCGGCTCGACTGTTTGTTCGTGTTCGGGCGGCGTAAAGCCGTCGGCATTTTTGAGTTTAATCCAGCCCTTTTCGATAAGTTCGGCAAAGGAAATGCGTGCAAATTCTTCAACCGTATACGTTTTTTGCGGTTTTTTGCTCGGTACAAGGTTGTACTCGGCAACCAGCGTACCCACCAGTTCCTGCGCGTACTTCAAGCCTCTGTCGCTCTTCACGCGAAGCAGCGACGGCGTGTCAGCAACGGCTTTTCGTGCCGAAACATCGCGCACAAAGTACTTTTCCGCAAGTCCTTCGGCAGGCAACGCCACATAAAAATACAACGTCTTGCCCGTAACGTTTATCCTTGCAAGGGTTGCACGTCCGCAGTTAAATGTCGCAAAACGATTGCTTATGCGCAGTTTCACCTTGTCGTAGCCTGTCAGTCTGTTGACAATTTCCACGTAGTAGCGTTTCACTTCGTCCGTCGTCAGGCGCAAACGCGCGTTGAAAGTTTTTGTGTAACCCACACCCTTCCAGCGTTCGTCCTCTTCAAGCGTGATATCGTCGTCGCTTTCGTCCTCGCCTTCAACGTAGTCGGTTTTGGTTTCCGCTTCCACAACGGGCGGCACATATTTTTCGTCGGCGGCAAGCGCAACGCGCAGGGCAAGTTCAATGTCGGTTTCGCCCTCGTCTACCCTTTCTTCTGCCGCTTCTTCGTCGTATTCCGACGGCGCAAAAGCAGGTAATTTGTCCACGATGCGTGGCTTGACGTCGGCTGTCGTGCGCCTGTTAAGCACACAGTCCTCGTCGTAGTCGCCAAAGGCATTGTGTCGGAAAATCATGTACTGCATTGCGGCAGCTTTGGCAAGCTGACCGCAATATTGCTCGTCAACGTCCACCGCCTGCTGGTCAACTACCAAGCCGTAACCTGCATCGTCGTAACTTTCGATAAACTCCCACAGCGCAAGGCACTGACGGAAGTACTTGTTTTTAAGAATGGCGTTGGTGCGCATGATTGGCGGATTGACGTACTTGTGTTCCATCTGCACCACAAAATCGCTGCGCATATACTCGCCCACAACCATGCGGATACGTTGTATGCGCTTCCACAGTTCCGTGCCGACAACAGGGTTACGCATTGTTTTGGCGGAGTCCTGCATGTACTGCACGTTGATTGTAACGCGTCCCTTGTTGTCACCGTCGTCAAAAGTGGACGTAAAGTTGATTTCGTCCACCGTTTCGTCCGCGCCGCGCCTGACCGCAACGTCGTAGCGACGTTCCACAAACATGCTAAGGCGTGCAAGCAAGGTGTTGAGAAACCTGTTTTCGTAGGTTTGTATGCTGTCGTCACGGAAGATGTTCAGCATCTTTTTGGGGATTATGTCGTCACCGTCCGTGGTGATGTAGTTGGTGTGTTGGCACAGGTGCACCACCGACCGCCCTGTGATTTTTTTCGTCATCTCGATGGGCAGCACTTCTTCCGTTTCGGCGATGTAGTGCGTGGGGTTGCGCACCAGTGTGTCCAGCGCGTCAAGGCAACTTTCTATTGCGGAAATCCACGCTTCGTCAATGCTGCGAAGCATCGTTTTGCGGCTGAAAGATACGCTTGTGTCGCCGCTGTCGATGTTTTGGAGAATGTCCTCGTAACTTTTGAATTTGCCCACCAGTTTGTTGACGGCGGCAACTGTTTCGGGATAAATTCCGTCATTGTCGGTGTCCGCTTCGACGTGTTCTTCGGCAGGCGTTTTTGTCGCGACTTCTTCGCTGTCCGTCGCCGTGACGTTGCCATCGTTGTCGTCGGCTTCGTCAATGTCGTCGTTTTCCGCGACGGCAGCGGCATTTGCACCGCCGTTTTGCTTCAACAGGCGGATAAGTCCGCGCGTCAGCAGGTTGTCGAAACTGTCCGACGGAAAGTCTTTTGCGTAAATTTCCGTAGCGTTTTCGCGGGTGACAAGTCCGTTTTCCGCGGCTATGCGGTCGATAAGGCGCAAAGCGTTGTTAAGTGCGCCGTCGCTGCGGATACGGAAAAGCGAGGGCGTTTTTTCGTACTTTCTGACGTCGGAAACGTCCTTGGCGCGATATTTGCCATCGGCAACGGTGCTCGGCTCGACAGCCAGATACAGACACAACGTCTTGCCGGTAATTGTCAGACGAGCAAACACGGTGCGTCCCTCGGCAAAACTTACGCCGTTCCAACGGGTGCGCGAACGAACGCGGTTGTAGGCGAGCAATTTGCTTGCGATGGCGGCATAGTAACGCTTGACGGACTCGTCGGACAACGCCAGTTTTGCCACAAAAGACTTGCTGTAACGCAGTTTGTCCGTCCAGTCAAGGCTGTTTTCGGACGAATCCGTGCCGTTGATATTCAGTTGTTTGTTGTCAATATCCGACATGAATCCTCCGCGTAATGTCGCAAAAAAGCGCATACGTATTTATTTTTCGGTGACGATTGAGTTAGTTGCAAGTGGAACGCCGAAGCAAATCGGCAATCACACCGTGGCGGCAGAAACCGTCGTAGCCGCCTTGTTTGAAAAGCGTTGCCGAAGGAAGTTGGCGATTGTAGCGTGGCTGCCATTGTTCACCGACAGGGTTTAATGCAAGGGGTCCTGTCGAGGAATTGCCCATACAGGCGACCGAGC
>ULVD01075231.1_pt1 | contig 13337 bp, 9 predicted proteins | sample 1959101 | NCBI WGS metagenome assembly ULVD01 (sample SAMEA4835777, study PRJEB28245) | human gut metagenome | biome: gut microbiome; material: fecal sample | place: Denmark | collected 2008
CCGCCACATAAAGGGCATATCCACCCGCCTCAGACCCAACACCTTCGTAAAAAGCGGTAATACCTTTATCGGCTGGTATCTCAAGCGCTCCTCGGACGGAAAATGGCTCTACTTCGATACCGACGGTACTGCGAGATGGTACACCAAGGGTTCTCAGCCTGTCGGCTCAAGGCTTGCCCTTTACGAGAACAAACGCAAGGTGTCCCAGCTGACAAGCGTCAACGGCGACACCATAACCTGCTACGCGCAGTGGAAGCCCAACTCCACCGGAACGACCAGCTTCTATATCCGCTACGACGCCAACGGAGGCTCGGGCAGCATGAGCGACACAAAGGTCGTTTACGGCACCTCCACCGCCATACGCGCCAATACCTTCACAAGGTCGGGATATCTGTTCAGCGGCTGGATAGCTCACCGTATGTCGGACAACAGCTGGATATACAAGGATTCCTCCTCGTACAGCGACAAGTGGATCGCGGTCGGGGAAAGCACCTCGGGATATTTCCTTAAGGCATATTCTGATGGATGCAGTGTAGCCAAGACCTCCTCGACCGACCGCGATATCATCACCTTCTATGCGGTGTGGACGCGCATTACCGGGGCGGAATATCCGACGTCACTTACCGCGGGTACAGACTTCACCTTCAAGGGTACGATCGAATCGGATGCCGGACTTTACGAGGTAAAGCTGGTCATCACCGACTCCGCGGGCAATGTAAAGGTGTCAAAGGCGGTGAATCCCAAGAAATACACATATAATGTCGCCAACCTAAACAGCTCGGTGACTACGGCAAACCTTGCCGCCGGAAGCTACACCTACCGGCTTTACGCAACCACAATGAACACTACCGGCTCAAAGACCACCGTCACGGTGCTGTCAAAAGCCTTTACGGTTACATAACACCATAGTATATCAAAGGGCTGCCGCGCAAAAGCGCGGCAGCCAAACGTTTTTTTGGTCTTACAGTGTCTGCTTCAGATAGAACAGCACGAATCGGCGCGGGGCGCTGACGCGGCGGCGGTATGCCGTTCCGTATAGTCTGCGCCAAAGCAGCGCCAGAGCGGGCAGTGCGCTCTCGGGCAGAGTCACGCTCTCCCCTCCGAATTCGGCGGCAGCTATGAAGTCAAGATCGCGCTTCAGCTCCGCAAGCGTTATATCCCGCAGCAGGGCTTTTTGCTCTCTAAGCTCCTCCGAGCCTTCCGGCGCGCGCAGGAAAGCCTCAAGCTCACCGTAAATGCGTCCGGCATAATCGTCACGGAATTCGCCGTCCTTCGGCGCACAGCCAAGCTCGGCAAGCAGCGATGAAAGCATATCCGCGAACTGACACACAAGAACGCGCACCTCTCCCATGGGTATAGGAGCTTCTCCACGCTTTCCGGCGGCTTCAAGTCTGCTTATAATTGCCTCCCGTTCTGCGGCTTTCTTTTTCGCCCCGCGGCGAAGGATAAGGAATGCCGACAGCATCGCGGCGGCAACCGCCAGAATGACCGCAGTCGCAACAACAATACGGATTATCATTCTGCGGCGCTCTGCAAGCTGCTGCTGTCTTATCAGCTCGGCAATTTCCTCGTCGGTAAGGGTGATGTCATCCTCGTCCGACTCATCGTCTCCGCTCGGTCCTATCGGAGTTATCGGAACAGGATCGTCGGAACCGTACTCATACATATCGGAATAGTATTCCGGTGTAGCCTCATACTGTACCCATCCGATTCCGTCATACCAGACCTCGACCCATGCGTGCGCACTGCTGTCGCGCACATATGAGATATAGCTTGATACGCTTTCCTTGCCGTAGCTGCGGTTGAAGTCGGAGGCAATGAAGCCCTCGACATATCGCGCGGGTATTCCCGCCTCGCGTAGCATCAGGGTAAGGGCGGAGGCAAACTGCACGCAGTAGCCCTCGTGCGTTATCTCAAGGAATTTTTCCACTCCGTCATACCCCTCGGCGTCCGAGAGCGTGGGGGTAAGCGTGTAGGTGCAGTTATCCTTCAGCCAGTTTATGAATTCCATAACCAGCCGGTGTCTCTGCTCGTAAACCTCTGTGTCCGTTACTGCGGTCACCATTGAGTAGGGCGCTTTGTCGCTGTACACGCAATGCTCGGCGGCGCGTGAAAAGTCCTTGGGGACATCCGTCCTTATCTCCTCGCCCTCGTCGGTGTACTCGATGGAAACGGTATGCGCCTCAGCGATTATCTTCTTCACAAGCGCGGAAATGATCTCGCTGTCCGCCTTATCGGTGTAGGTATCATAGACAAAGTGGGTGTAATAGTCGCTTATCCGCCATGTCTGCTCAAGAGCCTCCTTTTCCGCCTCAGTGTAAAACTCAAGATAGCGGATGATAGTGGGCAGGTCGGCGGTAGCCACATATCCCGTCTCCTCACCGTCGGCAGAAGGCGTGACTTCCGTATTTTTGGAGATGAGCGTGTTTGTATTCAAATCATAGGTGTATACTGCAGTTCCGGCGCTGACCGGTACTCGTATCACCATATGATCATCCGGATTGTCGTATGACACGGTGTATAAGACACTGCCGTCCGACAGGGTGATCACATAATTGCCTGCCTCATCGGTCTCGGTACGGAATTCGCCGATATTCTTCACCTCGACTCCGTAAAGCCGACGTGCCTCCTCCCTTGCCGCCTTGTCTTTTTCTATCAGCATTCGGTCGTCGTTGAACTGCACGATAGCCTCGGCAAGATTCTTGTAGAAGCCGGCGTTTTTCATTGAGGTGACATAGGCGACTGAGGCATATCCGTCGGTATCCTTGGCAAAGCGGTATCCGGTGTAGATGCCGTCAAAATAGTTTACGTAGGTCAGCTTTGACGCCTCGGAGGAGCCGTATGCCCTCAGTGCAAAGGTGTCCTTTCCGCCAAGAGTGGTTACAGTAGGACTGTACCTGCGGTTTGTGAAGGACGGCATATAAACTAAATGCCCCGAAAGGTTAAGCCGCTTCATATTCACCTGCATTGCAATAAAGCCGTACTTTGACATACTGTTGGTATAGCGGTTCTGCTCAAAGGCAATGTCGGCTACCGATGAGGGGGAAACGTATTTGAAGACACCGTAAAACATTGTTTCTGCGGGGTCTATGGCTGTGCCGAAGGTCGCGCGGTAGTTTTTGAAGGTATCTGTATCGGGGGATGAGGTGACCCACGAGCCGGTCTCGCTGTCATAATCGGTGGCTATCCAGCCGCGCAGATAGATCGGGTATGCCGCCGGAGCTTCCACCTGCATCAGCTTTATTCCGGTGTATGAAAGATGCTGCGGCTCGGTGGATCGGGGAGCAAAGCTGTCGGCTCCGCCCTCGTATGCAAGCTCGTCAAGCAGCGGGTCGTCCCCCATGAGCAGGGCTGTGACATACTCGCGGTAATAGTCCATTTTTTCGTCTATTGCCTCGATTATCCTGAAGTTTTCCTTCGTTGTCACAGTCGGGATCAACAGTATTATAAGCGCGACAAGCAGCATCGCCGCTCCGGCATATCCGCCCGATGAGGCGCGCAGAAGTGTTATCTGGCGCGCTCCCGCGCGTGCCTGCCTGCGTGCGGCAAGAATGTCGCGGTCGCGGCGGCGCGCTTCAAGCTTTTCGGCTTTACGTATCCGTCGCGCCTCAGCCTTCTGCGCTTTCTGCGCCGCACGCGCCTCGGGGGTCTGCTTTTCGGCGCGCACGCGCTGTTTTTTCTCCGGCTTGGCTGAGTGCCGCGAGCTGAAATAATCGGAAATGTCCTCGTCGGCGCTTATCTTTTCCTTGCCGCGCAGTCGGCGGGAACGATGCTTTTTTTCGGCTCTTGCCAGCTTGCGGGCGGCTTTTTCAGCCGCTTTTGCCGCCTTGCGGTCATGGCGGCGCTGCTCGCGTGAGGTAAGCTCCTCCGGCATTGCGGGAACGCCCTCGGTCTCAAAAACGCAGGTCTCGGTGTCAAACTCGTCGGGATTCTGCCTGCGCTGGTAAAACCGGTCGTAAACGCACATGACCAGCACCCCGGAAAATCCGGCAATGACCAGAGATACGCCCCAGTTTGAGCGAGTCAGGTTGTAGACGAAAACCGGAACGAGCGTCAGTACCGACACTGCCGCAGGAACGGCGATGCGTGTTCTTCTCATAAGGAAGGGCACATATGCAAGGCTGTACAGCAGCGAAAGCAGTGCCGCGGCAAGCATGGTAAGACCGTGCAGGGTATAGCCGCCGTACTCCTGCGGCTGCGCGTACTGGATTATCGAAAGATATCCAAAGGAATAGAAATGCTCCACGATACCGTTGAGGACTGCGCGGTAAAGATATGTGAATACATTCCCGGTCGCCATGTATACCAACCCGCCCGCAAGCAGCAGGCACACGGCGGGTATGGCAAATCTGCGTGTTGCGCTGAGTGTGCAGAGGGCAAGCAGTGCGGTGAAAATGAGCGAGCACAGCGCGATAAAGCCCGCGCCGACATTTCCAAGCTCCGCCTTGTTGAAGCCAAGCGCGTCGCACACAAGCAGTGTCATGCCGAAGACTGCGACAAACAGCACTGCCGCGCGCGCTATCCAGCCCAGTATCACCGAGGCGTTGGTGCGGTCAGCCGCCTCGGGCGGGCAGACCAGCGGACGCTTCAGCAGCGGCAGGAGCGTCTTTTGTTTTTTCGGCTTTGCGGCTTTTTTGTTCTTCCGCGCCGTACGTGGCTTGCGCTTTCTGCGTTCTTTCTTTTCGTCGGACGTAGCGGTTTCTTCTGCGTTCACGGAGGAAATATTGTTTTTAAGGTCTTCAGCCGACATTATTATCCTCCTTTCGGGCTTCCGCCTCCGGCAGACGGCGGCTTATCAGTCTTATGCCGTTTGCGGCAAGCTGTGTGCGACAGCCCTCAAGATATGCTGTCCTCTCGTCGCGGTTGAGATAGCGCTCCTCGGGGTCGTAAAGCATGACCTCCGTGGTCGTGTCTCCCTTGGCGACCCCGCGCATATCACTGAAGGCGGCAACGGTCTCGTCATCGACAGCGGGAATTACATAAATGCTTCTTGCCTCGCAGGCGTCGGGTATCATCGCCGCAAGAGAAGTGACTTTGCGGTCTTCCCCTCCGCGAAGCACGGGAGCGGTGGCAAACAGGTCAAACACAAGGTCAAAATCCGCAGGGGTGGAAAATTCGTAGGCGAAAGCTCCCATTACGGCGCGGTCGTCAAACCACAAAAGCCGCACCGAGCTTCCCGCGCGCAGCTCGCGCAGAACGGCGGCAACGGTTAGCTCCACCACTCCGTCGGCGCAGAACTCGTTCATGTCGTCATAGTATTCGTCTGCCGCCAGTGCGTGTACGTCGCATACCGGAGGCGCGGAGGTGTCTTTGTCATCCTGCGACGTTTTCCGGCTTTCGCGGCGTGCTTTTCTGCGTTTTTTGTCTTTTTTGATTTTTTTGTTCTTTTCTTTTTTGTTCTTTTTGTCCTTCCCGGTCTTTTCCGCGTCCTCCGCTTTTTCCGGCTCGGCGGCTGGAAGCTCCTCCTTGGGCTCCTCCTTCACCTCCGGCTCCGCCTTTTTTGGCGGTTCGTCCGGAAAATGAGCGGTCATGTCGCAGAAAATACAGGTGAGATTCGTGGTTCCCGTATTGTAATCACGGACCACAAGCTCCTCGCTTTTTGAGGAAAGATTCCAGTGGATGCTTTTGAGGGTGTCGCCCAGGCGGTATTCGCGTATGTCGCTGACCTCCAGCTTGTCATAGCTGTTTGGCAGCTTTACGGTATGGTTTGCCGAGTCGGAAACGGTGCGGTTTTCATCCTCGTCGATCCCGAGTTTTCGCGGCAGAACCTCTACCGACTCATAGTTGTCAATATCTATCCTCAGGCACATCATACGGAAAAAGTCGTAAACATAAAAGCAGCGAACGCCGATCTCATATGTTCCGCGGAAGCGGAAACGCACCGTGTTTTTCACAGTGTACGATTCGTGCGGGGACATTGAGATCCTGACGCGCCGCTCACTGCAGCGCACGGAGTTGCTCTGCGGCAGCAGGAGCATTGCCTCGGTAAACGGAAATGCAATTGGAAATTCATTTATAACACGGAAATTATAGCTGTACGGTGCGTATTTTTCAACCTTACCCTTTTCGGAAAGCATATGTATCTTCAGCGCGCCGCGTGCGCACAGCAGATATATCAGCGACACTAACGGAAGAAGCGTGACAAAGGTGAAAAATATGCTTGACGCGGTAGAGCGCAGCGCCTGAGTGAATATAAGCGCTCCGATCCACAGCACAAGGTAAATGGGCGCGCGCCGGGTAAGCGTGAAGGTGCGTCGTGTGCGTTCTTCCGCCGCGACCTTGCCTGCGCCTTTCTTGGCGGCTTTGTTCTTTCGGGCTTCTGACATGACAGGGACCCCGCTTTGCGTCAGCGTTTGCCCTTGTAGGGGACAGGCGTCGCGCGCAGGATCTCGCCGAGAATGTCATCGGCGTTGACACCGCGCAGCTTGGCGTCCTGGCGGAGCATAAGTCTGTGAGCAATTGCGGCGCGGAAGATGGCTGCAATATCCTCGGGCAGCACATAACCGCGCCCTCGGATAAGAGCGTACGCCTGAGACAGTCTCATCAGCGCGACCGAGGCGCGGGGGCTTGCTCCGAGCGCCAGCGACTGGTGGCGGCGTGTTGCCGAGATAAGCAGGATTATGTATTTGTAAAGCTCGTCGTCTACCTCAACGGCGGAGGCGGAGCGGCGTAGCTCGCGCACGTCGTCGGCGGATACGACATTCCTTACGCTGTCAAGCGGATTTTCGCCTCGGCGGGCGCGTAGGATGTTAAGCTCATCCTCCTGAGAGGGATAGCCCATTCTGATCTTGAGCGCAAACCGGTCAAGCTGTGCCTCGGGCAGCGGATATGTTCCGACGTATCCTGTCGGGTTCTGCGTGGCAATGACCATGAAGGGGTCGGGAACATCGTAGGTCACGCCGTCCACCGTGACGCGCGCTTCCTCCATTGCTTCAAGCAGCGCCGACTGCGTCTTTGGGGACGCGCGGTTGATCTCGTCCGCAAGCAAAAGATTGCACATTACAAGTCCGCGGCGGAACTCAAATTCCTCACGCTGGCGGTTATATACATTGAATCCGGTAATATCTGACGCCATGACGTCGGGGGTAAACTGTGCGCGGCGGAAATCAAGACCCGTAGCCTTTGCCATTGCGGCGGCAAGAGTTGTCTTTCCCGTACCGGGGACGTCCTCGATAAGCACATGAGAACCGGAAAGCATGGCAGTCATAAGCATGACTATTTCGGTGCGCTTGCCGACTATGACCTTTTCGACCTCGGCAATTACTGTATTGATCTTTTCACGGCACGCCGCGGCGTCCGGCGCGTTTTCGGCGGAGGGATTCTGAAGTTTTTCGGTATTCATGCTCAAAGCTCCGTTCTTGTTTATTTTTATCTGCCGCAAATAATGCCCTTGGTGCACAGCGGTCAGAGTTATATTTAATATTATAGCATAATATATATAAAACCGCAAGTGCAGATTGCCTGTTTCAGCAATCCTGCGCCTTGCGGTTTGCATTTTTTGTTAAATTATTTGTAAATTATTTTCCGCGTCAATTATTCTCGACTCGCACGTGGGCAAAGCCCGGCTTCCGACAGCGCGCACGTCGCGCACTGCGGGTCGCGCGCCCGGCAGACGTCGCGTCCGAACATCACCAGCCGGTGGCAGAAATCGCTTTGCTTTTCCGGATCGACGATACCCGAAAGTATCTTTTCGACCCTTGCCGGGTCTTTCAGGCCTTCGGGATAAAAGCCCAGCCTGCCGCAGATGCGTATGCAGTGCGTATCCGCAACGATACCGGGAATGCCGTATATGTCGCCAAGCAAAAGGTTTGCCACCTTGCGCCCGACTCCGGGAAAGCGCAGGCATTCCTCCATCGTGCGGGGGAGCACGCCTCCGTATTCGTCCCGCAGCATCCGGCAGGCTTCCTTTACCTGCGCCGACTTGGTGCGGTAAAGCCCGCAGGGACGTATTATCTCCTCAAGCTCGGACAGCGGCGCGTCGGCAACGTCGGCGAGTGTCGGGAACCGTGAAAACAATTCACGGCAGACTATGTTGACCCGCGCGTCGGTACACTGAGCGGAAAGCCTGCCCATTATAAGCAGCTTCCACGGCTCGCCCGAATATTCAAGCGAGCATATTGCTTCGGGGTAAAGACCCTCGAGCACCCCGACGACGAGCCGCGCGTGCTCACACGATCCGTACTTCATCAGCCGTTGAGTCTCGGCGCTTTTTCCCACGCATCCACTGTGAGCTTTATGGCACTGTTCGCCATCTTTTTGGAGCTGGCTATTACGGAGGTAAGTCCGGTGCCGTTTGCTACCGCGCTCTGTACCTTATCGCGCAGTCCGCCCCACTTATACGCCTCTGCAAGGTCGGTATAAAGGGTGTCAAGAATGATCCCTATCGTGCCGGATGCTTCAATATCGGGGGCAAAGCGGGTCTTTATGCACACGTCAAAGTATGCGGGTGTAACGGTAGTGACCGACTGCACCGCCATCGCCTCCATGATGAAAGCGGCACGCTCAAGACGGTCTCCTGATGCTGACTGAGGGAATCCAAGGCAGGTAACACCGTAGCAGGTGGTAAAGCTGTAATACTCCTCCTGCTCGGAATCATACTTCGGCGAGGGAACGATCCCGACGTCAAGGTCGGAGTCGCGCAGGGTAATGAGGTGATAAAGCACCTCGGGCATTAACAGAGCCTCGGAATTGCGGAAGTGAGCCATGACGTCGGCGTCGGCTCCGAGGAATATGCCGTCGTTGCCTGCGGTCTTTGTCATGAGCTTGTCAACGACAGCAAGACTGCGCTCGTTGCCTATGTTGATCTCGGGTATATCATCCTCGTTGTTGCGGCTTATAAATTCTCCGGACGCCATGAGCATGATAAAGCCGAAGGAGGTCTGCGCCGAAATGCCGTATACCGACGAGCCTGTTCCGTTAGGATTGGGGACGGTGGCGGTATTTGCCATCTCAAACATCTTGTCAAGAGTCCAGGTGTTGTTCTTTACGCAGTCATAGGGGGATTCAAGCTGGTTTGCCTCAATGATCTTCTTGTTGAAGAAAACGCCGCGCGCCGACATATTGTCAACGGTGGATATGTCTCCGGCGGCAAAGAACTGGCGGTGTCCTATCGACCAGGATCTGTTGCAGGACTGTGACCACCACTGAGCCTCAAGGTCGATGCGTTCAATATCATGCAGATCCCAGAGAAGACCTGCCTGCGCGCTGTCTGCTGCGTCGGTAACGCTCATATAAACGGCGTCGAAGCTCTCGTCGCCGGTAGTCACGAGTCTTTCAAGCGCAGACTTAAATGTGGCGGCGCCGCTTTGTTTTTCGGCAATTTTGACCTTGTAGGTCTCCTCGATGAACTTGTTACGGCGGTAGACAGCGATCTTCAGCGTATCGAAGTCGTCTTCGGTCGCCATGAGGTCGGATTTCCAGACGCCGTTATAGTAGCGTGAATAGAAAGTAACCGTCTCGCCGCCGAAATCACGCTCGCCAAGCACGGAAAGCGCTGTAGGAGCGGTATCCTCCGGTGTGTTATCGGTGGTAACTTCGGCTACGGCGGAGGAGATGACCTCCGTGCTGTCGTCTGGCGTACCGGTGTTGGCACATCCGGAAAGGGCGCAAAACGATCCGGCACATACAAGCAGTGCAAGCAACGCCGCAATAAGTTTTGTGACTGTTGTTTTCATAATTCGTTGGCTGCCTTTCTTTTGGTTTTTTATCAATTGAGCGTGCGTGAGTGGGCTTTTATTCTTCCGCCCCCTTGACCTTATCCCACGCTTCAACCGTCTGTTTGATTGCCGCCGCGGTCAGCTTTTTGGAGGAGGTGAGCACCGAGACGATCGAGCTTCCCTCCGAGACCGCGGTCTGTACCTTTGTCTTGAGTCCGCCCCAGCCGTATATCTCGGCAAGGTCGGATTTTACCGTTGCGCTGATTATGTCTATCATGCGCGCGTCCTCGGGCGCGTCGGAATATCTTGCCTTGAGGCAGACCTCATAGAACGCCGGAGTGACGGTGGTAAGCGACTGAATTGCCATTGCCTCGGTAATGAAGGAGGCGCGGTCAAGCCTGTCGCCGGTCGTGGTCTTGGGGAAGGCGATGACAGTCGTGCAGTAGCCGGTGGTGTACTGGCAGTAATCCTCCTGGTCGGCTGTGTACTTGGGCATGGGGAGTATTCCGAAGGTCACATCCTTGTCGCGCATCGTCTTTGCATGAAGAAGCACCTCTGCCATGAAAAGGGAGCGCCCGCCAGAGAATATCTCCATTATGTCCTTGTCGTCACCGAGCCAGACGGCGGTGTTTCCGGATATGTTCTTGGTCAGATAATCAACTATTGCATAGCTGCGGTCAGAGCCGAACACCAGCTCGGGGATATCCTCGCTGTTGTTTTTGGTCAGCAGCTCATCCGCCGCCATAAGCATCATAAAGCCGAAGGTGGTCTGTGCCACGGCTCCGTACTGGTTTGCGGAGATATCCTTGCCGTCGCCGGAAAGAATGCCTGCCTCGCTGACCATCGTGAAAAATGTCTCAAAGTTCCAGGTGTTGTCCGCAACGCAGTCATAGGGCGCTCTCAGATTGTGCTTTTCGGCAATGTCCTTGTTGAAGTACATACAGCGGGTCGCCATATTGTCGGTGGTAGTGATGTCACCGGTGGCAAAGAACTGCTTGCCGCCTATCGACCAGACGCTGTTGAGCGACTGCGACCACCACCTGCCCTCAAGGTCGAGGTTCTTTATCTCGTTAAGGTCGGTGAGATATCCTGCTGACGCCGTTGAGGCACAGTCGGAAAGCCCCATGTAAAGAACGTCAAAGCTGTCGTCCCCGGTGGAAACGCGGGAGGCGACCTTTGCCTGGAAGGCGGCGGAGCCGCTTCTTATCTCCTCGATCCTTACGCCGTAGTTTTCCTCAATGAACTTGTTCCGTTTGTATACCGAGACAAGCACGGTGTCCATGTCGTCCGCGGTGGAGACAAGGTCTGAGATCCACGCGCCGTTGTAATAGCGTGAGAAGAAGGTGACTGTCTCGCCTCCGAAATTGCGCGGACCCAATACAGAGAGTGCGTTTTCCACTGTCACCTCGGGAGCGTCCGTTACCTCGGCAACGGCGGAAGATGTGTCCTCGGTGCTGTTTTCCGGCGTCCCGGTGTCGGCGCATCCGGAAAGGGCGCAAAGCGAACCGAGGCAGACAAGCAGGGCAAGCAAAGCCGCCACTGTTCGTGTAGGGGTTGTTTTCATCTTTCGTTTCCTGTCTTTCTGTCAGAATTACTGGGGTAATGGCGCAGCTTGGGCAAGAGTGCGATTATTTTTTCTCGATAAGTCCCTTGAAGTCAAATCCGGCGTTCTTGATGAGCTTCTCGACCGTTTCCTTTACTACCGGAACGGAGGATACGATATCTATCTTCCCGTCCTTGAGGGAGGCGGCTACCTTTTCGATGCCGGGAACCTTAGAGAGCAGTTCGGTGAGCTTTTTGACGCAGTTTTCGCACTTCATGCCGCCCACATTGAGCTGGTATTCGTGAGTTGTGGAATTTGATTTGAACAGATCGTTTAATTTTTCAAACATGATTTTGCCTCTTTCCTTGCGGTGCGGTCATGATGATGCGCCGCATAATATACATAAAGAATATGACAGTGTTAATTATATCACAGCTTTTTTCGGATTGCAAGAGATATAAGGAATAATTTGGCGCTTTCGGGAGCCGCCGATGCGCCCGGAAAGGAGTTTAGGTGTAAATGTTATATTTCTTTTAATATACATCAAAACACTTGAACGGCAGTCCAGAGTATGATATAATATTACAAGATATATTCTGTTTTAGGTAAAGTGAGAACCCGCAATGAAGATAAATGTTGACATAAAGCTCACGCGCGGAGCGCGCGTTCCCGAATACGCAACTTCCGGCTCGGCGGCGGTCGATCTGCGCGCCGCGCTTGAGGGCGGAAGCGTTACTATCGAGCCGCGCGGACGTGCGCGCATCCCCACCGGGATCTCAATATCCTCGGGCAGGGACGATGTCGTCGCCGTCATAGCCGGACGCAGCGGGCTGGGCGCAAAGCACGGTATATCTCTGGCGAACGGTATCGGAGTGATAGATTCCGACTACCGCGGCGAAATTTCGGTCACACTGGCGAACAATTCAGATGTTCCCTTTACGGTGAACGACGGCGACAGGGTGGCTCAGATGATGTTCCTGCCCGTGATGCACGCCGATTTCTGCGTTACCGACTCGCTTGACGAGACCGAACGCGGCGCGGGAGGCTTCGGCTCGACCGGAGTACAGTGAGGAGAGGAGAGAAAAAGAAAAGATGAAAAAGCTCATACTTGCCTCTGCCTCACCACGGCGCAGCGAAATACTGCGCGGTGCGGGCGTGCGCTTTACCGTCATGCCCACCGACACCGACGAGAGCGTTGACGAGGGTATGTCCGCCGCCGAGAGGGCGGAACTACTTGCCGCGCGCAAATGCCGCGCCGCCGCGGAGCGGATAGCGGACGATCCCTCTTACGACGGAAGCCGGGACGACATCTTCGTGCTTGCCGCCGACACCGTGGTGGAGTGCTTCGGTCAGACGCTGGGCAAGCCCCGCGACCGCGAGGACGCAAGGCGTATGCTTTCGATGCTTGCCGGATGCGGCAGTGCCGTCCACACCGGCTTTGCGCTTATCCGTCTTTCGGACATGGCGGAGTCCTGCGGCTGTGAGACGACATATGTCGCTTTTGACGAAATGAGTCCGGAGGAAATTGAAGCCTACATCTCCACCGACGAACCCTACGACAAGGCGGGAGCGTACGGGATACAGGGACGCGCGGCGCTTTACATCCCCGGCATCACCGGAGATTATTTCAACGTAATGGGGCTGCCGCTTCACGCCGTTTATGCGGCGGCGCGGGACAGCTTCGGGGTACTGCTGACCGAATTTGAGTAAGCCGCACGGCGGATATCTGATTTTTGATTTTTAAGGAGAGCGAAAATGGCAAAGCACATAGGTATTGACCTTGGAACCGCCAATACGCTTGTTTACATGAAGGGCAAGGGGATAATCCTGCGCGAGCCGTCGGTGGTGGCGATAAACCAGAACACCAAAAAGGTGGTCGCCGTCGGGGGGGATGCAAAGCGTATGCTGGGCAAGACCCCCGGCAACATAGTGGCTTATCCTCCGCTCAAGGACGGCGTTATCGCCGATTTTGACGTTACGGCAAAGATGTTGCACCACTTTTTCGTCAAAACGGCGGCGGACAGCATTTTCTCGTCGCCGTCCGTTATCATCTGCATCCCGCACGATGTGACCGAGGTCGAGCGGCGCGCCGTGGAGGACGCGACCTTTGAGGCGGGCGCCAAAAGCGTTGCTTTGAT
>ULVD01102286.1_pt1 | contig 13325 bp, 19 predicted proteins | sample 1959101 | NCBI WGS metagenome assembly ULVD01 (sample SAMEA4835777, study PRJEB28245) | human gut metagenome | biome: gut microbiome; material: fecal sample | place: Denmark | collected 2008
GTTGTTGCGTCCCATACATCAACAGCTGTATCCCCGATCCATTTACCTGCGTCAACCACACGATCAGCAACCCATCCGGCACCCTCTTTCGTCCAATCTACTACAGATTTACCATCAATAAAATCGGCATTAACCGCCCAGTCAATGACAAATCCAAAAAGAAAACCTACGCCAGAGCCGATGATATTGCCTGCCACAGGAACAGCTGACCCAATTGCGGAACCAATTGCCGTTGAGCCTGCAATAATACCAGCTCCGGTACCTGCATCAACAATAGCATCAGAAACAATTTTTTGTGTTCTTGTTCCCTCTTCGATGTTTTCTAACACACCAAAAGTGGTGTCGACTGCAATTCCAACACAGTTGAATATCGCCCCTCCATTCCATTTGCCATTGATTTTAGGGGAAAATTCCGATTTCAATCCGGTTGGAACATGGATATTTGTAAAAACATCAATATAGTTATCTGCGTTGGCTACTGCATAACGTGTCCCTTTAATCCCTTGCCGTAAAGCAGCGTTAGAACGAGCGCCTTTGATAATTGCATATGCCCCTTTTCTAACAATGTGAAATTTATCTTTAAAAAAGCCAACTATGTCCTGTCTGAGAGAACGCAAACTTAAAGCATCACCAATAAAATCACAAGTATTGTAGAGGAAAGAAAAAATATCTTTAGCAACACTCACACCTCGCTCCGCACGCAAGCCAAACGGATCCACGAAAGAAACCGGATTACCATTCGCATACGCAAAGCGGTTAAGCGTGATTGCATTAGAAATCGCACCAGCTAAAATATCCGCATTGATGAATCGCTTCATCTCTGGCGAGTAGTAACGAGCTCTCATGTAGATGAGTCCGTTATCATCTGTAACAACACCGTCACGACCATTATAGCCGAAGATGACCTCACTTGTACCGGTTCTACCGGTTAATTTACCATAAGTATCATATGCAAAGGTATCGGTAATATTTCCGCTTACATCGGTGATGGCAATCGTGCTACCTCTGCAATCAAAGTGGTACGTCCTGAAGACATTTCCGACTTCCTCACCGATAAGCCCTCTGCCATAGATGTACTTGGTAGTGGACCCATTTGTAGTCTTAACAAGAAGCTTGCTGAGTTTGCCATTGGTATCATACATATAAGTCGTGTCTTCGCAACACTCGCAGAGATTACGAATACGCACATCTTCAGCATTGTAAGTGTAAGCGTGTCCATCGACCGATACAAGTCTGTTCGCAGAATCATAAACAAAACTTTGAACGCCGTTGTCCAACAGATTACCGTCCATATCGTAAGATACGGCGTTGCCGTTGAAGGTCGTAAGACGGTTATTTGTATCATACAGGAAGCAACTTTCGGGGGCATCGGTAATGTTACCAGCAGCATCATAAGTAAAGTTTTCAGTAGAAATTACTGAGTTATCACTTAGGCTTTTAACCGCTTTCGATAGTACCCTTCCCAGCGCATCATAATTATAACAAATTTTAGTAGAATTTACAAGTACATTTTCCTTGACAATCCTCGACAAATCATCATACTGGTACTCAAATCCGCTGATCACAGTTCCGTCGGCCGTTTTTTCAACTGTAGAGGTCACTCTCTGTTTATTGTCGTAAACGGTACTGGTCACGCTTCCGTCCGGCTTAGAAACACCTACCACACGGTTGTTTTCATCATAGGTATAAGAAGTTACACGGTTTGCCCAGTCGGTGACACGAATAAGGTTTCGATTTGCGTCATATGCGTAGGTTACAGCAGTATTATCGGGGTAAATAAGCTTCGAAAGATTACCAACCGCATCATACTCATAACGGATGACCTTACCATAGGTGTCGGTATAGCTTGTTACACGGTTGAGAGCATCATAAGTTCTTGTAATAGTACCGTGACTGTCGATTACGGTCAATACGTTACCGTTGGCATCGTAAGTATAGCTCACAGAACCCTCGGGAGAAGCGTAACCTGTGATTCTGCCCATGGCATCATGGAAAACCTGACGAATTTGACCTCTTGCGTTGGTAATCTTCTTGCGTACGTTGAGTTCATTGTATTCATAACATTTCGTACCGCCGGAAACAGTGCTTTCACTTGTCAGTCTGCCCATATCATCATAGGTGTAGTCGGTAGCACTACCGAGAGGACCGGCAAGACGGGTAACGCTGCCAAGCAGATCATAAGATGCGGTACTTACGTTATTTGCCGCATCGCGAACTATACACGTCAACAGGATCCGCAAAAGTGCTTCCTGGAACCTTGATATCCGGAGTTTCTTCCGCACAACATACGACCGTCTGCTTGACAACGATTTCACAGCAAGCACTGACACCGCTACCATCCTGTGCTTCTGCATATACATACGCTTTGCCTGCAGCTTTAGCCGTTACAAGACCTGAGTAAGTATTTACAGCTACTACAGATGACTTGCTGCTTCGCCAACGAACCGTTGTTGTCGTCGCATTCGCAGGACAAACCGTTGCGCTCAAATGATGGGTATTCCCCTTGTAAAGCACGAGATTGATACGACTAAGGGTAATATCTCCTACACAAATCGTATTCATTACCGTAAGTCTGCTGCTACCCACGATACCACTGCCGTCCTGCGCAGTAGCTCGAATAACAGTAGAACCGGCTTTCTGCGCATAGACAAGACCGCTGACAGCGTTTACCGTAGCAACTGCCGGATCATCACTGCTCCATGTTACGCATCGGTTTGTTGCATTGACAGGACATACTGTCGCATAGAAATAGGCGGATTTGCCTGCAGTCATAGTTTTTGTATCGGGAGAAATACAAACAGAAGACACAAGGATATCTTTCGTTACAGAGATTACACAAGAAGCACTTTTACCGCTTCCGTCTGCTGCAACCGCAGTAATTTTTGCAGAACCTTTTCCAATTGCGGTAACAACACCATTACATACCGTAGCAACGTTATAATTAGAACTTGTCCAATTTAAGTTTTTATTGCTTGCATGATTGGGACAAACCGTTGCACTTAAACTTACTCTTTGTCCTTCCTCAAGTGAAACGCTTGAACGATCTAACGTTACCGACGTAACAAGCACTGTATTGCTCACCGTTACAGTAAGATAATCATTACATCCACTCCCATCAGTTGCCGCAGCATAGATTCTTGTCGTTCCAACTGCATTGGCACAAATGTACCCGCTTGATTCATTTACACTTGCAATAGATGGATTATTACTGTGCCAACGCACTGATCTGCAATCTGCATTGGATGGACATACTTCAGCACGCGCAGCATAGGACCAATTTCCTACCTTTAAAGTAATCGTTTTTGGTGATACGCTAACGGAATTCACACAAATCATAGTATCCCTCCCAATCAGAACATTTTCTCAACAATAACCTGCTCATTGCGAACAAGGTCAAGATTAAAGCATGTTGCCTTGCCTCTATCATCCTCAATGGGATGACAATTTACACCGTATTGCCAGATAGCAACTTCATTACGAGTAATACCGGAAGGAGCGAATGGCACCCAGTTATCCGGGTGAATAAGATGAGAGGTCGTAATGCCGTTATATTCCTCCACGGTAGGCGATACTGCCCAAATCAAGCACATCTCAAAGATATCCTGATCGGTCTGCATTCCTCTACTAAACTCACGGTCAAAAGAATATTTTGCATCGGTATTCGCTTTAAATCCAGGAGTGAAGCCTTCCGTCATAAGAGACTTGGCAAAACCTCTCAAGAAATCTCTGTCTACCGCTTCGTTCTCACCAATCTCAAGAAAGATAACGGTTCCCGCAGGAATACCAAGTTCAAGAGCAAGTATATCAATTTTTTAGCAAGAATCATACCCTGCTCTTCGTTCTGTTTTTCTCCCTCATCGCTATAGATGGCTGCAATCTTGCAACCCTTGCTATGAAGAAACCTAATCTCATCTTTATTCAGACAGTTTTCACCGGTAAGATACCGACCATAGAAGTTCGGATAGATTTTGTTGCGAACGACCCACTCAAACTCTTCAATATTGTTTTGAAGAAGGTCGTTTGCCTGATTTTTAGAATCAACTCCAAAGAGCAGTCGTTCCACGTTTTGAGCCACAACAGGCTCGGTTACAGAAGCCTGAACCACATCAGTTTCTTCCATCATTGTTTTTGTTTTGTAAGCATCTCTACATGCCATAATTTTAAATCTCTTTTTTTATTGAATTATTTTATTTTTTGCAGCTGCAAACATAGTATATCGTTTAACCGTGACAACCATTGTCCTAGTTAAATCGATGCTTTCTTTTTTTCAAAAAATCTTTCCGATTTTGACGGACCTGTTCCAATACGTAGCATAAAGCTTTCAACCGAATCAACAAGATCGGCTGCAACTAATCTTTTTGCGGCATTCTTCAGATATTTCATTGCTCTTCTCTCACATTCTTGGGCATACTCTACTTCTATTTCAAAGTCATCATATCCCAGATAAGAATTCCGATCCAAAACCACCTCACAAAAGGCATCTTTGTATAAAACTATCCTTGTTGTGATCAACCTTCCCTAAAGATGCATCCCCAATGCCCCAAAGACCGTGAAATTAAATTGGGTACCCTCATAGAGGTCTTCCTCTACGCTGCAATCCGTACCGTGCTTTTTGATCGTCGTCTTATACGTTCCATTCTTTGCGCGAATTCTGCAAGTGAGCCCTTTGCAATTCATGTACATATCATCTGTGTCGAAATAGTAATTTGTTTGAAATTCGACTGCCATACCCTTACATGAAGCCATCAGTAGGTCATATTCCTCTTTTGTCAGCAATGCTTTCTTTTCATGCTCCAGCATACATTTACCTCCGTATAATCTTTCCAGAACCATTTTTAGGAAGTTCGTCCACAAGATGAATGTTTGTAGGCATCTGATAAGCGGGTAAATGCATACGGCACAGTTCCTTAACCTCGGATATATCCGAAAAATCTCCGACAATATTCAAAATAATCTGCGTACCAAGTTTTTCATCGTCATATCCGCACACATAAAGTTCTTTGACACGAGAATCCGTTTTAAGAGCAGCTTCTATTTCCTGCGGATAGATATTCATGCCGGCTTTAATGATCAAATCGTCTGCCCGCCCCTTGATCTTCAAAAGTCCCTTCTGATTAATAAGCGCCAAATCCCCGTGCAAAGCCAGCCATCCTGTAATACCTCTGCGGTCTTCTCGGGATTGTTATAATACCCTGCCATCACGTTAGCACCCTTGATCCACAACACACCGATCTCATTTGTCTTAACAGGCTTACCATCGTTTGACAGAACCTTAAGCGTTACCGATCTCAACGGAATACCGACACAGTCTGCATACTCTTTAAACAGATCTGGTTGCAAGTATGAAACACGTGGACACGCTTCGGTAAGGCCGTAAATATGGTAGATATCTGCACCCGGAAACGCACCTGCAATATATATTCCAGTTTCAAAGCTCATACACTCACCGCTGATACAGATATGCTTTAGATAATCTTTAGCCACACCTCTCTTAAAATGCGCCATCATGTTAAGCAATGTGGGTGTTCCGCAAAAGCAGTTACTCTGTATTCCCTTAGCAGTTTCAGTACAATCGTAGAATTAAATGTTCCAGAATAAAATCGGATCTTTACCTTTAGTAAGGCCGGTCAGAAATTCACCTGTCAGTACCGCACAATGGTAAAGCGGTCTTTCAATCAAGATCGTGTCAGACGAATTCATAGCAAAGTACGACGCAATATCCATCACATTTGCAAGCACGTTTGTTTCGGTCAGCATAGCACCTTTCGGAACATCGGTTGTACCCGAGGTAAACATAATAAGAGCAGGATAGACGTCTGGTTCTTTATATGATGTATAATCGCTGTGCAAGGACCTTGGTAATGATATGTGCTATATAGCGCATCAACAAGCGATAACTCTACACGTTTACTCATTATCATCACCGCCACAATATTTACCAACCATATCAACAACATCTTGAACAGTCGTCAAATCAAATGGATTCATATCCGCTTCATTAAGTTCTATCCCGAAGGTCTTTTCGATTTCTACAAGTAACGTAACCATGAGAAGACTATCCAGCGCGAGATCATCTTGCAAAATTGTATCGTTCGCAATCACTTCACCACCACTGAGCTCCGATAAAATTCCTTTCCCCTTTTCTTCAATATTCATTTCCTTATCACCCTTTCTACTTCACTTTTTACAATGGCATAGCATTCCCCGATCGGCCTCTCAGTCGAAATCAATATGCCATGGTTTGCTTTGCATATTGCAAGGTATTCGTCGCGGAGCCTATACTGAAGCTCCATATCAATGTATCCTTTCTCTGTATCACGGCTGCGAACTCGCTTTACTGCGATATCTACAGGCACATCAAAGAAGAAAGCTGCATCCGGCTTTACCACCGACTCTGCAATCTCATAAATCCACTGATCTTTTTTAAATCCGCGCGCGCAGATTGGCAAGACAGGAATAAAAATACCTATCACTGATAACCGCCCTTCCTTCCGCCATTTGCCCCTCGATCACCTTGCTTCCGTGCTGCAATCTGTCGCTTGCCGCAAGAAGAGATAAACTCCGATAATCGAATGCCGAATGATCGGGATGATCCATATAGTTTCTAAATATTTCAGATTCACGAACAGCATTGGTCGGCTGTTTGGTAAGGAATACATTATGCTCCTGTTCCATATCGGCCTTCAGCATGGCAAGCATTGTAGTTTTCCCACAGCCGTCAAGACCGCCAAAGGTAAATAAATGGTCTTTTGTTTGATTCTGTCTCATTTTCAGTCTTTTCACTCTACACGCACCTCCTTGAGAAGTGCCTTTCGGGATTCTGCAAAAAAGCGTTCAGATATGTCTCGTTCAAAAAAAATATAATTTTTCTTTTCCTTCGGAGACACAATTTTGTAAACCAAATCCGAATCATCGTTCTATCTACAATCCGTGCTGCTAAGAGAAAAAAAGGTCACCGCAGAGGTACAACTCCACAGTGACCAAGGCTTTCAATACACTTCTCACGGGTATTTTAAGCTAACACAATCATACGGCATAACGCCACAATGTCAAGACGAGGAAATCCATATGACAACGCTTTAGCCGAAAATTTCTTCTCGATTCTCAAAACAGAGTGCATTTATCGAACCAAGCTCAAAACCTATGAGGAGGCTCGCTTCCTTATAGGTGAATACATTCATTTCTACAATCACGAAAGATTACAACTAAAAACAAAACTGACTCCGCTTGAAAAGCGAAGCCAGTATGTTGCTTAAAATTTAATATTCTCTTCCATAGGGAGCTTTTTGTACTGTCCGCACATTTTGGGGCAGTCCAATATGCAGAGGATTTTATTCTCTCTCTGAAAAAGGAAATGGAAAAGCAATGCAACTATGTAATATTAATAAAATTTTCGGTTAACACTCACACGATTGCATTTGCGACCGTGTGAGCTATTTGCTTTATGAAATTATATTTTTAATAAATAAAAAAACCAGCAAACACGAATGTTTACTGGCTTTTTATGGCTCCCCATACAATAGACAATCCGAACCGTGCGCTGACATATCTGACGGTGCGTGTATTGAAGCAAGCATATCGGAGTAAGTGACCTGCTTACAATCTCGTACATTATAATACACAACATATTTATCATCGAATACATATACAGCATTGATAAATGTATCAACGATTTTACGCCGAAATTGGATGTCCTCTACATCGCCGGAGCAAAAACCGCGCAGGAATGTTATAATTTCATCGACTGTGATGCGCGCCTTACTGGTAATACGCAATTGCGCCAATTCATGTTCCAATTCAGACTTAGCAGCTTCCAATTCCTCAGCGCGCGCGTTAATACGATCGACAACCGATCGAACCGTTGTATGCATCAGACTTTCGGCACACTTGTCCAGTTCGGCGTCCAGCTTTACGAGAGACATCTCTTTTTCTTTTATTATCGACGCATCAAACTCTTTCTCATACTGCTCCACGACTCGTTCCGCAATATAACCGATACGATCTTCACGCAGCACATACTCAACCGTCTTCTGGCAAACCGCGCGTTCAAGTTGTTCTTTTTTCTCGGATTTTTTATCACAGTCTTTATAACGTTTACGCTTGTGGCAGGTATAATAATAGTGTTTCTCGTTTGCGCGACCCGTTCCCGAGTCGCCTGTCATCTGCGTACCGCAATGACCGCAAAACAACTTACCGCGAAGCAGCCATTCCACTTCGGACGTTTTCATTCCCCTACTCCTTTTTGTCGCTTCATTCCTCTCTTGGCATTTGTCATATAATGCTCTGGATATGATCGCCGGACATTCCCGCGGAATATCGCCTTTATATGTATAATCACCGTAATACATAGGGTTGGTCAATATCCTAAAAAAAGAATTTGATGTATAGAGTTTTCCGTTTTTTGTCCGAAACCCCCGCGCATTGAGTTCCTTTGCGATCTGTGTTTTCGTTTTTCCGTCGGCAAACAGCGTATAGATCAGTTGGACAGCCGGCGCGGTCTTGGAGTCGATATGCAGCTTGTGATCCTCGCCTACCACATACCCGAGCGGTATCTGCCCACCCGTACACAACCCTTTCCTTGCAGTCTCACGCATACCGCGCGCTGCGTTTTGTCCAAGCTGCTTGGAATACATTTCCGCCATTGCCTCCAGCACCGCTTCAAGAATGATCGATTCATCTCCATCACCGATTCCCTCCGTAACGGAAAACACGCGCACACCATTCTTTTTGAGCTTGGATTTATAAATCGCAGAATCGTAGCGATTCCGCGCAAATCGATCCAGTTTCCAAACGATTACAGCTTCGAACTGCCGCTTGGCGCTGTCTGCAATCATCCGTTGGAAGTCGGGACGCTGATCGCTTGTACCGCTGATGGCTCGGTCGATATATGCACCGACAATCGTCATACCCGCCCGCTCTGCATAAGCGTATCCCTCTCGAAGCTGCCCTTCGATAGATTGCTCCGTCTGCTTGTCGGAGGAATATCTTGCATAGATGACTGCGTTCACTGATGTATGTCTCCTTTTATAAGCAAAAAAAATAATAATATTTTCGAAACCCCTTGACATACGTGCGAATACGTGCTATAATAAATACAGAAAGTGAGGGGAGAGCGCGTGAAGCTAAGCGAGCTGTTGAAATTGTTCAGCAAGAACCAAATTAAACTCCTGCAGCATGGGAAACGGCACGACATTTATTATAGTCCCATCACCGGCAAGAAATTCCCCGTACCCAGGCATGCAAAGGAAATTGCAGAAGGAACATTAAAGAGCATCAAAAAGGACGCGGGGCTTGAATAAAGCCTCCGTCCGACACCATATACTACTCACGGAGGGCTGAAAAATGGCAAAATATATTTATCCGGCAATCTTTTCAAGAGAGGGTTCGTTTTACAATATTCGATTTCCCGATATAGAAAATTGCTATACGCAGGGGGAAAGCCTGCAGGACGCTTATGAAATGGCATCCGATGTGCTATGCCTGACCTTGTATAATCTCGAAGAGGAAAACGCACCGATTCCGCAAGCGTCCGATATAGCCGCCTGCAAAACGGGAAAAGATGAATTTTCGACGCTTATCGCCTGCGACACATTGGAGTACAGACAATATTATGACAGCAAAGCAGTCAAAAAGACGCTTACAATCCCCGCTTGGCTGAATACAATGTCAGAGCGGGAAGGCATCAATTTTTCAGCGGTTCTGCAAAACGCGTTGAAAGCCGAATTAAAACTCAATTGACATCGAGATTCCAAATACCATTTTGTTAGAAGCGCAGAGACATTTGTCTCTGCGTCTCTTTTTACGCGCATAAAGCACGGGCTTTTTCAATCATAGCAACATATTCTGCCTCTGTAATCTTTTGCAGCTTCCCACCCTTTTCGATGATTTCCGCCGCTTTCACGAGCTTTTTACGGTCGGGAATATCGGATGTGTCGCCCACGACGAGATAATCGGTTTTGCCGGATACCGCTGTCCTGACCAACGCGCCGACCGTTGATGCCGTTCCCTCAATTTCACCTCTTGGCATAGAAAAATTACCGGTAAAAACGAAAACACAATCCAAGAGTGGAGAGTTTGCATATTTTGTACGGCGCTCAAGCGTTTCTTGTTCTTTTTGGATACGCATCAGACGGGCTGTTTCGGCAGCCTGCCGGTTCCATTCGTCCTTGCAGCGTTCGAAAAGACGGTAGGTCGAAATTGCGTCCCCGAGCGCACGGTGCGCCTCCCCCTTTTCAATATTCAACAGAGAAAGCAACTCTTGAAGCCCGTATTTGGGAAATGTCGGAAAAAGTTTTCGGGAAAACGAAAGCGTATCTATATAAGACAGTTTTTCCGTGATGCCGGCATCGCGAAATGCCTCCTCAACAAAATCAAGATCGAAGGTGACACTGTGCCCAACGACAGGCTTCCCTCTCAGGCGATCCGCAATCTCGGCCGCAATGTGCTCTGCTTTCGGCGCAGACGCAACATCGGCATCTGAAATGCCATGAACCTGATAAGCGCCCGGCGAGATGGGAATGCCGGGATTGACAAGCGTTTGGTATTGATCGACGATGTTGCCGTTCGCAATTTCAAGGATTGCGATTTCTACAATTCGGTCATTCTTGCGGTCTATCCCCGTCGTTTCCACATCCAGCACGACATAATCCGTCGTCTGCGCAATGGCTTTGCCGTTATTGATAGCTGTTTTTTGCAGCACATCCTTTTTGAACAAATGATTTGAAGTGTTTTCTCCATCGTCAAACTTGATGCCGTCAAATTCGATTTGGAAAGAAAAAGCGGATGCGTCCGTCTCTGACTGTTCGGTGATCTCCGTATCCGAACGCCGAGAGGGAGATACGTGCACTTCCATACTCGAGTTGGTGCGCTCGCGGATATTTGCAAGGCGCAAACGGCGTTCTTCGTCAGCACTCTTTTTCTTTTCAGCTTCATACGCCTCAGTCCACTCAGCCAGCTCTGCCGCTTCAATTTCTTCCCGCCTCCTAAGCTGCCACCAGCATAGAAAGACAATAGTGAGAATAAAACAGAAAATGGACGTATTAAGATTACGCCCTATATTTCCAAGACCGCCGAGCAGAAAGAAAACAGCAAAAAACAGTTTCCAGTGCCGTTTCAACACGCGCTTCCACGCAGGACTGCTCTTTTTCTGCTTGGACATAACAACATCCCCTATTTTTTTATATTGAAATTATATTTTGCAAACAGCTTATCTCACAAAATAGCTCTCGTCACACACGCCGAGCACAAGCCCCTGACAGCGGATGTCGTCCGTCATCGGGCGCGGCGGATATTTGGGATTGCGAGACAGCAGCGCACCGTCTCCAAGCTCCTTGATCCACATTTGACCATCCATAAAAAACACGCCGGTCTGCCCGGGTTCGATGTCGATCTGGGCGCGTACAAAAACTTTGTCGCCGTCACTGAACAAAGGCTCCATGCTGTCCCCTTGAACGGGCACGATGTATGAAGTCCCGTTCGGCGGCATCTTCTTGAGCTGTACGGTTTCCGAGTAATCATATTCCGACGATTCGCCGTTTCCGGCACTCACGGGCTGGTGGTATAGTGTCGTGATGTAAATGGCAATTTCCTCAGATGTATCCTCTTGGTGATTCTGTAAAGCCGACTTGCGTTCGGCTTTTTCTTTTTCGGCACGCTGGGCGGCATAGCCGACCTCAAAGTCCATTACGTTGCGAATTGTCCTGCGTCCTCTGTCGTCCAGCGCAGTATCGTAATCTTTTGCCAGTTTCATCGCCTCGGCAGATATAGACGAGGTCTGTTTGATTGTAGATACACAATCCTGAAACAGGTAATTGGGTTCGATTCCAAGTGCATCAATCAAAGCATACATAACAGGTTCTTTCGGATGACTTATTTCATTTTCATAATTTGTAATGGCAGACGCCGTAACACCAATTTTTTTGCTTAGTTCTTTTTGTGTGTATCCCGCACGCTCTCGGGCTTCTTTAAGTCTCTTTCCAATGCCCATTTCTGTTCCTCCTAATGTTATTAAAACACAAAAATCTGTGTATGTCAAGAAAAAAATAAAAAAACTTGTGGAAAAAGTCTTGACACATAAAGATTCTTGTTGTATAATGTGGGCATAGACAAGATTCTTGTTGCAAAAAGAAGGGAGAAAATTAAGTATGGTTTCTATTGTCGCAAGGAATACAAAACGCATTATACTCGAACGAGGGTATAAGCAACGCGCGGTCGCTAAAATGGCAGGTTATGATGAAAAAACATTCAGTAATATGATGACAGGCAGAAAAATGATAACAGACAGCGATATTATTGCTATTTCTAATGCACTTATGGTATCTCCGAACGAACTGTTTTCAACTGAAGATCCTAAACGTGAAAGCTTAAAGCTCAGTTAATCGTAGCGAAAGAAACACCCCGCATAAGCGGGGCGTTCCGAAGTGATTCGCTACCGAGCAGGCAAATATTAAATAAATGGAAGAACCGATTTTATCTTCCCCAACCACTCCAAAACATTGGAAAGGCCGTTCGGAAAACGATTTTCCATATAAGTTATAACACTATCTTCAACTATAAAACCATCCAAAATCATTATTCGTATATAACCTTTTTGTTTCAATTCACGTAAGGTCTCTTTACCATCTTCGGATTTCCATCTATCAGCATATTTTTCTGGCCAATTAGAAGGATCAAGGAATTCTTTAGCAGCTTTCTTTGGGGTTCCTTCAGCTCTGCGTTCCAAATATACTGCGTACATTTCGCAAAGCATTTTGTCAGCATCTCTGGTAAGAACGGCATCCATTTTAGATACACTCCTTCTATTGTTTTATATATATACTACACGATTACGAGTTAATTGTCAACATAAATGCTACAACCAGCAAAAAGGAGAAGCAGCAATGAAAGTGCAAATCGGCACTATCCTATACCGTGACGAATCCGGCGAGCCGACGGACGACATACCGATCTACGACGATCTGCCGGATGATAAAGCCGAAAAAGCAGTACTGGACGAGATCGCGCGCATTGTCGCAAGAGAATACCACCGAATCAAGGGGGAAGCAAAATGCGAGAGCAATACATAGACGTAGGCGCATCCAGAAAAAAGCCCGGCGCCCGGATGATACGCCTCATCGAGCCGGGTACCAACGGCCAGCTCGGTGGATTATTTTACGGATATCCAAACTATGAGAGGGAAACGTACAGCCTTTATCCCGCAGACGAGGAAACGCGGCGTTTTTACAGCAAACGCATCGTAGCTATGCTGCTTGTCGCGAGAAGCTCCGCTTCCGGCTAAATGCCTATAACCGGCAGTTCAGACTTTCGTCTGAACTGCTATATCCTTA
>ULVD01064348.1_pt1 | contig 13320 bp, 10 predicted proteins | sample 1959101 | NCBI WGS metagenome assembly ULVD01 (sample SAMEA4835777, study PRJEB28245) | human gut metagenome | biome: gut microbiome; material: fecal sample | place: Denmark | collected 2008
CGTACCGCTGAATTCTGACGGTCTCACCAAATAAATCCCGTAATTTACTGTAAAGCAGGAGCAGTCGGACAAAACCAAATAATCTGAAACCGAATCATAACCGATGACGCATATATAATGTCCGTCACCGATAGCACATCCATTAGCAATATACCTCGGAAATACAGACGGAGTTATATGCACTATTCCCGGTCTGCCTTGCTCAAGACAGTTTTTCATGTGTACTCCCAGGCTTCCGGGGTTGCTCCATATTGCATCATACCGGCCATCTTCTTTCCGTAAGACTTGCACCATCTGAAACCTACTTCCTGAATTTCCTTCCATAATACTCGGCGCAAGTGCATCCATCTGATCCTTAAGATCATCCGACGTCCGGTCGATCTGGCTGCTGTCAAGTGCGTAAAGTATCTGCAGGGTAGACGCCACGCCGCAGTAGTTATTATGCGACTGCTTTATCAGCGGCACGTTCATACCGAGGAAGGTCGTCTGCCATTTATAGCTGTCGGAAGAAGCGGAGTAGCTGCCGACGCCGACAGACGTTGATGAAAAGCTCAGCGCATAATTTGTATTTCCCGCGTTTATGAAGCTGTAATAAGCACCGTTTCGCACGATGTACCAGTGCTTTGAAGCGTCGGATGCGCTGTAAGTTGTCAGGCAGAGATTCTGTCCCGACATCGCAAGCGTGTTGTTTTTGGTGTTTTCATCCGCCAGATAATATGCTCCCGTCATCACACCGCTGCCATTATATGCCGGAGCTTCGTATTGCGCAGTTGAAAGCGCTGCCGTTACTTTATACGCGCCGCAATAAGCCTCGGTAAGCGTAAATGCCTGAGTAATATAATTCCATGTTTCGTTTATCGTGCTCAGCGAAAGCGAGGTTGAACTGAGGTTTGATTGGCTTACATTCAGCGTCAGCAGCTTTGAGGCGTCCGTCTTGGTTCGCAGCATATGTGTAAACGACGAACGGATATCTATCCCTCCGGTCGAGCAGATTATTGCACTCTGTGCCGAGGATATATCATCATTATATGAGTATGCAACCCCGACTTTGTTTACTCCTACCGCAAGCACTTCAAACAGAGTATCAGTTTCAAGCTCATCAAGCATACCGCTGTTGACTCCCGTAAGGGTTATATTCTTATATGTTGCATTTGACGGGTAGTAGGTAACAAGTGACTCAATATCGATCTCATCGCCCACAATTACATTTGCATGATCGTCAACTGAAATTGTCGATACGTCAACGCAGGTTATCTTATTCATGAATCCCCAAAGGCAGGAATCGTCGGGAGAATCATCCGCATTCACAAGACCTGCGCTTCCGTTTGACCGATACAGATATCGCCAGGACGTCGTCATTATGCTCCAGTATTCCACGCCGTCCACTGTCGTCTCATATGTAATATACCACTGGTGATTTTCCGAATACTCGTAGTAAAGCAGCACGGGAGCTGATGATCTTTCCATCATATACATAGTCTGGCTTGACTGCGAACGTATCGTAAATGTATTCCCGCCGCAGGCTGCGATAAGCCACCGCGCCGATGGAGTTGAATTGGATCCTGTTCCTATACCGACATTATTGTTGACATTTTTTAGATAATATAATCCGCTGTTTTTGGTTCTGATAGCATAATCGCCGGCAATATCAGATGTGTTCATCATGATATACGTGATCCCGCTTCCTGAGTTCAAGGACGCAGGCATATCTCTTACAGTCAGATTAAAACCGGATGACACATCTGCTTCGGGATTCGCGGCGCGCGCATCTGCAATACTGCGTATCTCATCAACAATGTCAACACTTGCAGCCGAACCGCCTTCTGACATCAGACTGTCAGACGCTCCGATACTCCTTATGACGCATGTACCGATATTGTACGACATCAATCCGCCGGGAATATCCGGATTGCCTAAGCGTACCGCAAGTGCTGCGTTGTTTACCTGTACAGCAGCCCCCGATACCGACTGGCTTACATTGATGCTGCTTACATTCTGAATTGCGGAAATATCAGACATATCAACGGTATCGGAATTTTTGACCGGAACAGAAAAAATATATGTCGTTTTGCTGAGATCACGGTTTTGAAACATTATCGTGTAGTCATCAGGCTCTTGCTCATAAAGTCTTTTTACATGCTTCTGACTGATAATATCCTCGGCACTTATTACATCAGGTACAGTTGACATATCAAGTTCAGCGGTTTTTGCTTCCTCAGGAGAAAGATCGCCGGGAAGAAGAGGAAGTTCAAACGGAATTTCTTCCACTTGGGCAGACGCATCTTCTGAGTTAAGCGTTACAGGCTCGCCTGTCCCGGTGCTGTCCGCATATCCGACCGGAATGAGCATTCCAGCTATCAGGACTACGGCGAGCATGAAGGACAGTGTTTTTGACGCGGTTCGGTAACTTCGGTTTGCTTTCTGGTTGTTTTTCACAGCCTTGCTTCTCCTTTTTGTTTTTATTTATAAAGCGACGCACGATAAGTCATGCACGGCTTTATATTCATTTTTGTAACGCTGATGCAAACACATACGCTTATGCCGTTCCGTGCTTCAAGTAACAGGCATTGCCTGCCGGAAACATATTGCCTTTATGACCCCTTATTTGCTTTGTTCAATTATATAATAATATAATTTATGGAATTTGTCAATAATATATTTGATATAAAGTATTATTTGAATAAAATATTTTTCTTCGCCCTTTATTGCATAGCATAAGACAAAAAACATCATTATTCCAATCGCAAAATATATGCAGTGCTATATAAGAAAAAAAGAAAAAGGCCGCAAGCACGACTTGCGTTCCTTTTTCTTTTTTTCTGCCGGGCATCGACAGATATATGAAAGTTCTCTGAGCTTACGCCATTGCGTTGAGGGCCTTTGTGAACTGGCTCTTTTTGTGCGCGGCAGCGTTCTTATGGATGATACCGTGCGCGGCAGCCTGATCGACCTTCTTAACAGCAAGCAGATATGCGCTCTTTGCAGCTTCCTTGTCACCGGACTCGACGGCAGCATGGAACTTCTTTATAATGGTACGCAGCTGGTTGTGCGCCATCTTGTTGCGAAGTGTTTTAGCCTTAATGACTTTAATGCGCTTTTTCGCGGATTTGATATTTGCCAAGATATTCACCTCCCCTGTTAATCATGAAGCCCGACCCACGCCTGAGAGGTCGCGCGCGTCAATTCTTCACATTTATATATGATACCACATTTGCGTCTGAATTGCAATAGTCTTTTAAGAAGTTTTTCAGATTTATCTTTTATTTTTTTCTCAAAAAGCCATGATAACCTCATCCCTTTGAGGACGCGGAGACTCCATCTCGATAAAGCTCAAGTCCCCGTTTACCCTCAGGAGTGACCGGCTTCAGCCATTTTCCGGTAAGGTAGTATCTTACGCAGAAGAACGCCTTCAGCCAATCCTCGGCAATGTACATAGTGGCGAAAACCGCGGGAAAAGGAAGTCTGAACAGAAAAGCGGCGCACAGCGTTGCGGGAAGCGAAAGCAGCCAGAGGAACATCAGATCGTACTTCATGCCGACCTTGGTTTCTCCTCCCGGGCGGAAGATGCCGCATATCAATATATACGGAATATTGCGTATCGGCATTTCGGCGGCGTAAATTGCAAGGATATAGACCGCGGTCGTAAGCGTATCCTCGGTAATTGTGCCGCCGAGGTCGAATATTCCGACTATCTGACGGCTGAATATGATAATAAGCGTTCCGAGCAGCAGCGAAAAGGTGGGAACAAGCACCGAAAAACGGCGTGAATCGCGCACGGCGGCGGCGATGTCCCCTGCCCCGACAGATTTCCCCACGATAACGCTGGAAGCGTTGCCAAGACCTACAAAGAACACAAAGGCAATGCTTTCAAAGGTGCGCATGATAGTGACCGCGGCATAGTTGCCCGCGCCGAGGTTTGAAAAGATTATGTTGAAGACCAGCGTTCCCGCGCCCCATAGCGTTTCGTTGGCAACCACCGGCATGGCGCGACGGAGAAAAACAGGAAAATATCCGCCCTTGAAATTGAATATCTCCGCCGGAGAAGCAATAAGGATATTTTTCCGGCAAAGCGACACAATAAAAATGATTATCGGAGAAAGCCACGCCGAAATTACCGTGGCTATTGCCGCGCCGCGCGCGCCGAGAGCCGGAATTGGTCCTACGCCGAATATCAGGACATAGTCAAGTATCCCGTTAAGCACGGTGGTCACGGACGTGACGCAAAGCGGCAGCTTTACCTGCTCGGTGGCGCGCAGCACGCCCATAAAAATATAGTTAAGCGCGATCGCAGGATAGGAAAACGCCGCAATGGCAAGGTATGACGAGCCAACCTCAAGCACCTGAGCCTCGCGGTTGAAGATCGAGATCACTCCGCGCGGCAAAAGCGCACCGGCGGCGGTAAAGACCGCTGCGCTCCCACAGGCAAGGGTCAGTGCGATACCGTAGACCCTGTGTATTGATCTTCTATCCTGAGCGCCCCAATACTGAGACACAAACATAGACAGTCCGGAGGTAAAGCCAAAGAGTATCATTGAAAGAAACCAGCCGAACTGCCCCGCCATTCCCACGGCAGACAGGGGAATGTCCCCAAGTTGCCCCACCATGAGAGTGTCTACAAGTGAAAAAGAGCTTGAGAGCAGGTTCTGAAGCGCTATCGGCAAAGCCAGTTGAGCTATGCTGCGCCAGAACGGTGCATCTCCGAAATACTTTGTGAACTTTGATGAATTCATATTATTGATCCGTGCTTTGTTTTACAGCTGCGCACATGGTGCGCGTTTTGACAGTTTTGGGCGAACACAATCAGGTACAGTTACGATACCGCGTCAAAGCGTGATCCCATCCGTATCATGCGACACTGACCGGGGCTGCTGCGCTTATGCACAACAGCCCCAATGAGGTACTGTGTAAAATCCGCCAACCGCAGTCATAGCGGTATACAGCTTATTTTACGACAATGTTTATGATCTTATTCGGAACGGTAATTTCCTTGACAACGGTTTTACCCTCTATCGACGCCGCAACACGCGCGTCAGCCTTAGCGGCGGCAAGAGCCTCGTCGCGCGGGCAATCCAGCGGCAGGGTAACAGTCGAGCGGAGCTTACCGTTGACCTGCACTGCTATTTCAACCGTCGCATCGACCGTTTTCCCCTCGTCGTACTCCGGCCACGTGGAGACAGCAAGCATTTCACTGTTTCCGAGCTTCTCGTTTATCTCCTCGCACAGGTGCGGAGCTACCGGGGAGAGCAGCTTGATATAAGTCACAAGCTCATCGCGGGTGAGGCTGCCGCAGTCACAGATCTCATTGAGCAGTCCCATCAACGCCGCGATGGCAGTGTTGAATTTAAGACTGTTGTAATCGTCCGTGACCTTCTTTACGGTCTTGTGGAATGAAGACTCAAGCGCGGGAGTCACGCCGCTTCCCTTTACCATACCGGGCAGGTCGGCAACTCTTTCAAGGAATCTCTTGCAGCCCTTGACGCTGCTTTCCGACCACGGCGCGGCGGCTGAATAATCCCCCATAAAGAGAATATAAGTACGCAACACGTCCGCTCCGTAAGCGTCAATGACGTTATTGGGGTCTACCACATTCCCCTTGGATTTTGACATTTTCTCGCCATCCGGACCGAGGATCAAGCCCTGTGCGGTACGCTTGGCATACGGCTCGTCACAGGGCACGACGCCAAGGTCGTAAAGGAACTTATGCCAGAAGCGGGAGTAGATCATATGCCGTGTCACGTGCTCCATACCGCCGTTGTACCAGTCAACGGGCATCCAGTATTTCAGCTTGTCATAGTCGGCAATACACTTGTTGTTGTGCGGGTCAACATAGCGCAGGAAGTACCATGACGAGCCTGCCCACTGCGGCATTGTGTCAGTCTCACGGCGCGCCTCGCCTCCGCATTTCGGGCATTTACAGTGAACAAAGGAATCTATACGCGCCAGAGGTGACTCTCCGTTCTGCCCCGGAGCAAACTCGGTCATTTCGGGCAGACGCAACGGCAGCTCCTCATACGGCACGGAAACCATTCCGCACTTCGGGCAATGAATTATCGGTATCGGCTCGCCCCAGTAGCGCTGACGGTTGAACGCCCAGTCCTTCATCTTGTACTGAACGCCGCCTTCTCCGACGCCGAGACGCTCAAGCTCCTCGATAGCGCGGCGGATAGAAGCCTTTTTATTGGTAAAGCCGTTAAGGAAACCGGAATTGACCATCTCGCCGTCGCCGGTATAGGCTTCCTTTTCAACATCTCCGCCCTTTATTACCTCGATAACATCAATTCCGAACTTATGCGCAAACTCCCAGTCGCGGGAATCGTGAGCCGGAACCGCCATTATGGCGCCGGTACCGTAGCCCATCATAACATAGTCTGCAATATATATCGGGATCTCCTTGCCGTTAAGCGGATTCACTGCTCTCAGTCCCTCAAGCCGCACGCCGGTCTTGTCCTTTACAAGCTGAGTGCGCTCAAATTCCGTCTTCTTTGCGCATTCGGCGCGGTAGGCGGTGACAGCATCCATATTCGCTATCTCTGCGGAATACTTGTCGATAAGAGGATGCTCCGGCGCCATGACCATGAATGTTACGCCGAACAGGGTGTCGGGACGGGTGGTGTAAATGCGCAGCTTTTCTTCCTTTCCGGCAATACCGAAGTTTACAAACGCGCCCTCCGACTTGCCTATCCAGTTGACCTGCTGCTGCTTTATGTTCGGCAGATAATCCACCTTTTCAAGCCCCTGAAGCAGACGGTCGGCATACTCGGTAATGCGCAGATACCAGACGTCCTTTGACTTCTGCACCACGTCGCTGTGGCAGATATCGCACTTGCCGCCCTGCGAGTCCTCGTTTGACAGCACCACCTTGCAGTTAGGGCAGTAGTTTACCAGCGCAGTATCACGGAAGGCAAGTCCCTTTTCGAACATTTTGAGGAAGATCCACTGCGTCCAGCGATAATAATCCTCATCCGTGGTGTCAACGACTCTGCTCCAGTCAAAGCCATAGCCCACGCGCTTCAGCTGCTGAGTGAATTTTGCAATGTTTTTGTCGGTGACGACACGTGGATGCGTTCCTGTCTTGATTGCGTAGGTTTCGGTGGGCAGACCGAAAGCGTCAAAACCCATCGGGAACAGCACATTGTAGCCCTGCATCCTGCGCATACGGGAAACGACCTCAAGTCCGGAATATGCCTTTATATGCCCAACGTGCATTCCGGCTCCGCTGGGGTAAGGAAATTCAACGAGTGCGTAAAATTTGGGCTTGCCTCCGGCTTCCGGCTCATCAACAGCGCGAAAGACCCCCGCCTGCTCCCATTTATCCTGCCATTTTTTCTCTACTGCCAGATAATCGTATTTCATAACAATCAACCATGCCTTTCTTTTTGTTGTGCCGGGCACAACAGGTGTAAAAAACGCTGTGTTATTGCAAGCTGATATTGTTTTTTACACCGGAGTTTCCTGAAAATGCGCGACCATGCGCGACTTTTGCAACCGCGGGCTTAACGCCTGTATCATTCGGCGGAGTCCGCTTCCTCCGCTTCTGCGCGCGGAGAGACCTCCACCTTTTCGGTATCGGAATACAGCTTGTCAAGATTATAGAACTGGCGCGCGTCGCGGGTGAAAACGTGTACCATTACAGAACCGTAATCAAGCACCATCCAGGAGTTCTTGTCCCCCCTGCCCTCGGCGGCAAGCGGCGGGGCGCCCGCCTCGCTTGTCCTGAATTCCACCTCATCGGTCAGCGCGCGAACGTGCGTGGTGGAGGTGGCGGTGCAAAGCACGAAATAATCGGCTATCTCTATCTGAGAACCGACATGAAGCACGGCAATATCCTCGCCGCGGTGCGCATCAAGCACACGGTATATCTCCTCGGCAAGCGAGAGAGGCTCCGGCACTCCGTCCGGAGTGAATCTGATTTCAACTTTCATTTATTTATTTTCCTTTATTGTTTTTCTTCTTTGGATATTATAAGTCGGCAGAGTATTGAGTTTCTTGCCGCAATTGTGTCGGGGCTTATCGGTAGACCCTCAGCGATAAGATCGCGCAGCGTCATGTCAAATGACATGGCTATCAGCCGGTCAAAATGCAGCATACGTGCTTCATACGGCATTTTTTCAGGCTCGGCTTCAAAAAACAGCTCACGCAGACGAACGCAGTCGGGATAGGTGCGTGTGTCGTCGATATAATCGGCAAAATAAATTATTTTGTCACAGACCGTCATTCCCTCGCGCCCGGTGGTATGCCAGCGCACCGCCGACAGAATACGCGGGTCGGCAAACCGAGGAAAGCGTTCCGGAATTATCATGGCTGCCGTCCGGGCGTGAAGCGTTTTCGGCGCGCGGATGTCGCACTCGGAAGGCTCCTCGCCGTGAGCACGCAGTATTGCGGTGTGCTCATCGGTGCTAAGCTCTTTGGTAATATCATGAAGAAGCGCCGCCCCCCGCAGCAGCAGAATACTCTCCGGATCGGGGGCAAATAGCCCGCCAAGCGTCACCGCCATTCTTTCAACACCCAGCACATGACGCGCCCGTTTGCCGGACAGCATACCGGGGAGCTGTGCGCGCAAAGCGTCAAGCGCCGCGTCATCAATGCCCCAAGCCGGATCTTTTTCGGATACGCACATGAGAACACCTCCCTCAGACCTGCGGCGCGGCAGGCGCTCCGTAAAGACCGTGTTCGCGTATGTACGCTTCAACAGCAGGCGGGACCATGCCGGCAAGGCTCTTCCCCGCGGCGGCTGCGCGGCGGACGTCGGTTGAGGATATCTCGACCGGCGGCGTTACCACACGGCGCACCACGGCATTGTATTTTTCATAGTATTCCTTTATTTTTGCCACTATGCGTGAGTCAAGCGACTCGTCGCTCTCGCGGCGGACATATATCGGGTAGCAAAGCCTGAATATTTCCTCAGCCTCGTGCCATGTGTCAAGCGTCAGCAGCATATCCGTGCCGCAAAGCAGAAACAGCCTTGCGTCTGGAGCGGACAGCTCACGCAATGTGTCCACGGTGTAGCTTTTTCCTCCCCTGCGCTGTTCGGTGTCACTGACCACAACACCCTCAATATTCCCGAAGGCAAGCTCGCACATACGCAGTCTGTCCCGGGGGTCGTCCAGGAAATCAAGCCGCTTGTGAGGCGGCAGATACGCCGGAATAACGTACAGGTAGTCAAGCCGCATCTGGGAGAGAAACGCTCTCGCCGCGGCAACATGACCGTTATGAGGAGGCGCAAACGTCCCACCGTAAATACCTATGCGGCGCATTCCGAAGGGATTGGCGGTAATTTCCGGCGCGCTCATAGCTCTATGGTCTTGCGGGTTGCAGACTCGCGGTAAAGTATCAGCTTGCGTCCGATGGTGGATACCACCTCGGCTCCCGTGGCTTCGGCAAGCGTCTCAGCCGCCGAACGCGGCGTCTCTCCGCAGTTATCAAGCACCGAGAGCTTTATAAGCTCCCGAGCTTCAAGCGCGTCGCCAACGGTCTTTATCAGATTTTCGCTTATTCCGTCCTTGCCTATCTGCATTATGGTCGGAATATCGGCGGCAAGCGAACGCAGCTGTGCGCGCTGCTTTGATGTCAGTTTCATTTTCAATACCAATAATTTTATTTCTGTGAATTTTCAGCGGCTTCCTCGCCGACAGCGGCAATTCGTTCAGAAAGCTCTCTGCCAAGCGCCGCCGCCGCTCTTCCGCGGTGACTTATCGAATTCTTTTCATCGCCTGAAAGCTCGGCAAAGGTATGTCCAAGCTCGTCAAACCAAAACAGCGGATCATATCCGAAGCCGCCCTCGCCGCGCGGCGCGCAGAGGATCTCCCCCTCGCATACGCCCGTGACCTCAATGGGATCGCCACCGACGGCACAGCCTTCGGGGAAAACACACGCCATCGCGCAGATAAACGCGGCTTCGCGGCAGCTCTGACCCTTAAGCTTTTCAAGCAGCTTTGCATTGTTAGCCGCATCGTCATGACCCTCTCCGGCGTACCGCGCCGAATAGATCCCCGGTTCTCCGTCAAGAGCATAGACCGAAAGTCCGGAATCGTCTCCTACCGAAATAAGTCCGGAAAAATCCGCCGCCGTGCGCGCCTTTATCATGGCGTTTTCGGCAAAGCTGCTGCCGTTTTCCTCAATTTCACCGGTAAAGCCCACGTCGTCGAGCGAAACAAGCTCAAGCTCCGCACCGTCGATATATGCCGTAAGCAGCCGGTGCAGCTCCGCGATCTTTCCACGGTTGCGGGAGGCTATAAGAATTTTCAGCTTCATTTGTTTTCTTCCTCTGCAAACAGTGCGTCAATAAACTCGGCTGAGTCAAAGGGCTGCATATCGTCGATCTTTTCGCCGACTCCGATAAACTTGACCGGGAGACCAAGCTCGCGGCGTATCGACAGCACGATACCGCCCTTGGCAGTGCCGTCCAGCTTGTTAAGCACAAGACCGGTGATGTCCGCCGCCTCGCCGAATTCCTTTGCCTGAATTATGGCATTCTGCCCGGTGGTAGCGTCAAGGACCAGCAGATTTTCCCTTGATACGCCGGGCAGCTCACGGTCGATTACACGGTTGATCTTTGCCAGCTCGTTCATCAGATTCTTTTTGTTGTGCAGTCGTCCCGCCGTGTCAATGATAAGTACATCGGCTCCCTTGACGCGGGCGTAATTTGCCGCGTCGAAAACCACTGCGGCAGGGTCCGAGCCTTCGCTCTGCTTTATCAGATCCACTCCGGCGCGGTCGCACCACACCGCAAGCTGATCTATCGCGGCGGCACGGAAGGTATCCGCGGCGGCGACCACGACTTTTTTGCCCTCCGACCTGAGTCTTGCGGCTATCTTGCCTACCGACGTGGTCTTTCCCGCGCCGTTGACTCCGATCACAAGTATCACCGATGGCTTTGTGTCAAGGTGAAGCGGTTCGCCCTCGCCTATCATGCCGGAAATTATCTCCCGCAGTGCCGCCATTGTGTCCTCGCGGGTCTTGAGCCTGTCGTCCTTTATCTTTTCGCGCAGCTCGTCGATTATCTCCTCGGCTGCTCCGACTCCGACATCGGAGGTTATTAGAATTTCCTCAAGCTCGTCAAGAAAATCCTCGTCTACTTTTACAAATGAACGCAGCACCGATTCGATGCCGCCCATCAGCGCGTCGCGGGTCTTTCCGAGACCCTCGCGCAGCTTACTCAAAAAGCCCATCCCATTTGCTTCCCTTCTGTTTGGTTATCTCCGCCACATCAAGCTCGAACACATTTGAGATACCGTGTTCGGGCATCGTGATGCCGTATATGCGGTCGGCGGCGTTCATAGTGCCGCGGCGGTGAGTTATCATTATGAACTGAGTGTCATCTGAATATCTCTTGATGTATTCGGCAAGCCTTTCAACGTTTACCTCGTCGAGCGCCGCCTCTATCTCGTCAAGTATGCAGAAGGGCGTCGGATTGACCTGAAGTATCGCAAAGAAAAGCGCGATAGCCACAAATGCCTGCTCTCCGCCCGACAGCTGCATCAAGGACTTGATTATCTTGCCGGGAGGCGCCGCCTTGATCTCAATCCCGCTTTCAAGCACATTGTCCGGATCGGTAAGCGACAGCTGAGCCGACCCTCCGCCGAACAGCTCGGTAAATGTGCGGCAGAAATTTTCGTTTATCCGGTCAAAGGAATCGGAAAAGGCACGCTTCATTTCAGTCTCCAGCTTGGATATCACGCCCTCAAGCTCATTCTTCGCCTTTGTAAGATCCGCCATCTGGGATGAAAGATCGTCATATCTTGCTCTGACCTCGTTGTATTCCTCAAGCGCCCCGGTGTTGACAGAACCGATATTGCGTATCTTGTTGCGGTATTCGGTCTGAGTCGCGGCAACCGCCGGGCGCTCCTCCTCGGTTATAGGCGGATACCCCAGCTCCAGCGCCTGCGTGCGGGTCAGCTCGTGCTCCTCCCAAAGGCGGGAGGAGAGCGCCTCCATATCGGCTATCTGACGCTCAAGCCTTGTCTCACAGCGCAGTTTGTTTGCCGCCGCACTTTCCTTGAAGTCCTGCTTGTCACGTATCAGCCGTCGCAGCTCGTTGATCTTGCGTTCAAATTCAAATCCGGAATCCTCGGCGCTGCTGCGCTCGCGGTTAAGACGCTCAAGCTCTGCCTCGCCGTCGGAAAGCTTCGCCGCGGCATCCGCTTTCTGAGACGTCAGCGTTTCTATCTCACTGCGCGCGGCAAGAGCCGCCGCCCGCTGAGCATCTGATTCGGCTTTGAGCGTGCGGACTTTTTCATCCGACAGCGCCGCCATGGCGTTAGCCGCCTCTATATCCTTGCGAGCCTCGGAAATTTTCACGGTCAGCTCCGCAGCTTCGCGCGAATACGTGTCACGCTCCTCAAGAAGTGCGCCGCGATCCGCCTCGCGGTCGGCGCGGAATGCCGTCAGCTCGCTTATTTTCTCCGCAAGGGAACGACGCTGAGCCATGAGCGACTTTATCTCCTCGTCGCATCTTTCAGCTTCTCCTTCGATGCCCGAAAGATCGGCGCGAAGCCGCTCGATAAGAGTGCGGTCAGCGTCAAGTCCTGCCTTTTGCTTTTCAAGGCGGGCTGCCTCGGCGGCGCGCAGTGTGGCTATCAGCTTCTGGGAATCACCGTTTGAGGCAAGATCGGCGTCCTTATCCTTTATCCTTGCGTTGAGCTTGTCAAGCTCGGCAGCCGCGCGGTCAGCCCGCGCCTGCTTGTCCGCAAGCTCCGCGGCGAGCTTTTTTATCTCATCGGCTCGCGTCAGTATCCCGCTTCCGGTTCTGACAGAGCCTCCGGTGAATGTACCGCCGCGGTTTATCTGCTGACCGTCAAGCGTGACGGCGCGCACCGTGTATTTCAGCGCACGGCTCATTGCTATGGCATTGTCAAGATTGTCAAAAACCACAGTCCTGCCGAGCAGCGACGAAATGATCTCAGAAAATTTCGGATCGGTCTTTACAAGCTCGGAAGCAACGCCGACATATCCGGCATACCCTGCCGCTTCCGCCATCTCGCGGGTAAGGGATCCGCCGTATCCCCTGACCGCCGATACCGGGCAAAAGGTGGCGCGTCCGGCGCGGTCGCGCTTGAGACATTCAATAGCCGCCTTTACGGTGTCCTCGTCGTCAACGACGATATTCTGTATCGCCGCGCCAAGCGCGGTCTCGATGGCGGTAACATACCTGCCGTCCACCTCTATCAGCTTTGAAACAGGACCGTAAACGCGTCCGCACCCTCCGGCGGCGGAAAGCCTGCCGTCGGCGCAGCACTGCATTATATGACGCACACTGTTGTTGTAGCCCTCAAAATGCTCCTCCATGCGTCGGAGCGTATCCGTCTGCCGAGCCAGCGCGTC
>ULVD01021913.1_pt1 | contig 13276 bp, 13 predicted proteins | sample 1959101 | NCBI WGS metagenome assembly ULVD01 (sample SAMEA4835777, study PRJEB28245) | human gut metagenome | biome: gut microbiome; material: fecal sample | place: Denmark | collected 2008
ACAGGCTACACCTTCAAGGGTTGGTATACATCTGCAACAGCAGGCACAAAAGTTGAAACAACAACAAAGATGGGTGCAGCAGATACGACAATTTATGCTCAGTGGGAAGTTGCGACAGTATCACTTACTGCAACATATTATGGTGGCGGTAATGAATACACCGAAACATTCACAGTTGACATGAATTCGACAGTATATCTTGTTGTTGATGGCGCAATGATGAAATATTCAAGTTCAAGCAATGCCGAAGATAATGCAAACTCACAATTTGGAAAAATTGAAACTGATGCAAATTACACGCTCAATGCCGACAAGAATATTGTAACAATCAATGTTGCATCAACAAATATAAATATAGAAATGTACGGTTATACATCTATGGATGTCGCATACAAGGCATCGGAAGGTGGAAAGAGTTTTGGTAGTTATGACTTTACAACAACTGTAAATAATTTGATAGTTAAACAAACATATTACTTTGTTGTAAGAACTGACAATATTGGTGCGGAAACAATCGAAGCGTATGCTACGTTTGAAGACGCAGATCCTGCCTGCTATGGTCCAATATCAAATGTTATCTATACAAATGGCGATTATTCAATTATTAATGATGATTTGATTGTAGTTATGTATGTTCCAAACCAATCTGGAATGACTGCAATGTTTGAGTACGTTCCACCAGTTGTAAGATACAATATCATATACTTGGATCAAAATGGCGATACGTTCAGCGGAGTACATGAATCTGGATATCCAATTTTACATACTGAAGGAACAGATACAGCATTGAAATCAGCTACAAAAGTAGGATATACATTTGGTGGTTGGTTTACAAACAGTGCTTGCACTGGTGATGCAATTACAACACTTGGTGCAAATGATTATACAAGTGACATAACTTTGTACGCAAAATGGACAATCAACCAATATACCATCACAGCGCACGCAAATGGTGGTTCGGTTGTTGAAACAACAGGATGGACAGGTTCAGGTGAAAGTGCAACAAAATCTGTAACTTATTTGACAGCCTATGGCACGCTTCCTCAATGTACCACTGACGTAATAGGTATGGCATTTGAAGGATGGTACACAGAAGAAAGTGGCGGAACAAAAGTTGATGCTTCAACTGTGATGTCAAGTTCCGATGTAACAATATATGCTCACTATACAACTGTTACATATCAAATTTATGTATACAACGATGTAGATGGCACAACGACAAATTATGACTGGAGTGTCCTTGACGTAAATGGCAAATATGTTGGTTACCGAGAATCTGGAATAATAAGTTATGGAGAAACTATTTGTCTACCAAGTGGAATCACTGGATTGATTGGCTGGCGAGTAGCAAAACAAGACAGTAACTTTGAATACTCTTTGGCAACTTGGGGCAAGTCTAAAAATGACATAATACGTGAATTTACAAGATACACCAATGAACAAGGAATGATTGATTGTTCTTACTCTGACGAAATATTTATCAAAAACCTTTCATCAACTGTTGGAGCAACATTGTCAATCTATCCAGTATTTGAAATAACAAACAAAACAATAACATTTGACGTTTACTTCAACAACACAAGTTCATCAGACGGTATAATTGCCCTTGAGACGGTAGTATGGAGCGCATTTACAAACTTTGCATCTATTTCAGTAAATGGTGAAAGACAAATGGATGGATACTTGACTGATACAGAAAATTACCATACAACCATGCCTGCAAATGGTACAACAGTATTCTCGATAGGAAATTTGTTTAACAATTCACAAGGTACTTTGATTGGCTGGCTTAGAAATACTGTTGCAGGTCCAAGCTTTAACTGTTCTTCTGCAAGATTGTTTATAAATCAAGGCAATGGTGATGTTGAAATTACTTCAACAACCGCGGATATCAGAATATTGAAAAATGCACATATTATTCTGCGATGCTATGAAGGTACAGTTTATAGATTGATTTGCGACACAAATAATGGAGTACTTGCTTCGTTGCCAGATGGTTGGGGTGCTGCAGATGGCTATTCTGCAAACAAAAGTTTGATTGAAAATACTGTTATTGGTGAAATGCCAACAGCAACAAGAGCGGGTTATGACTTTGTCGGTTGGTATACAACAAAAGACAGTGGTGGAACAAAAGTTACATCTTCAGACAGAATGTTCAGTGCAAACACAACGTTGTATGCAAGATGGTCATTAAAAAATGTTGCTATCAATTATATGTTGTATGGCGGAACAAACAGTGACAACAACCCAACATCATTTGTATACTCTGCAAGTGCACAAACGGTTGAAATCCCTGGAGTCCCAACAAGAAGTGGATACAAGTTCTTAAAATGGGTTGTTTATGGTGGCGCAACAAATGGAAGTGTAGACAACACAAGTACACCAGCAGTACTTCACGTACCAGCTGGAAGAAGAGAAACTATCACTCTTGTAGCAAGATGGGCAAAATCTTATAACGTATATTTCAATTCTGTTTATGTAGATAATGATAGTACAACAGAAGTTCCAATTTCCGACCCTAATGGTTATATTTATGCTAGTGGCCATGATGGAATGTTTAATGCTGCGGTAATGTACGAAGGGGCAACTGGATTGCCAACTGCATCAAGGACAGGTTATTACTTCCTTGGATGGACGGTATCCGTAAATGGAAGTGATCTTGACAGGGTTGATTTCCCAGTGGGAGTACCATTTAGTGCACCATCAGGATTTGCTGACTGGTCTTATCTGTATCCTGTATTTACAAAAGAAAGTTATTTGCGACAAGATTGGTATAACAGCATCTCAAAAGACATAACTACAAGCATAATTTTTATAAACGATCTTAATAGTATTAGTGATTTGGTTGACACCACAAGTGGAGTATCAGTTGGTGCAATTAATGCTTATGGCGAGATTGCATGGGCAAACACATCTAGATATGCAGATGTATTGGCATTTGGAATCGGCAGAAACTATGCAATGACTTATTACATTTATTCACCTTGTACAATTTATGCTCCTTACAACAGCGGTGGGTTGTTCCTTGGTTTGACAAAATTGAATTCAATAAATTTTGGAAGTTTTGATACTTCAAAGACAAAATACACAGATTCTATGTTTAGAAATTGTTCAAGCTTTGAAAGTTTGGATCTTAGCAGTTTTGTAACAACAAGTATAGAAAGCATGGGATGGATGTTCCAAAATTGTAGTGCATTAACGTCTTTGGACTTGTCAAGTTTTGACACATCAAATTGTGACAGATTTACGTCTATGTTTGAAAATTGTTCTTCGTTGACGAAATTGGATTTAAGCAATTTTTATGTTAGTGTAAATGCTGACGATATGCTGAAAGGATGTACAGCACTTGAAGAAGTTTATGCTCCAAAATTAAACAAGGTAAAAATTGATTTACCTTCAGACAAAACTTGGTATAACATGATCGATGGTTCGACAGCTACTGCTATTGGAGCAGTTCCTGTGAACAGAACTGAAACAGTGATATTCAAAACAACGCCTCCAACGTATACGCTTACCAGCACCGAAAGATCAACTGGAATAGTTACGATGGGGTATGCTGAAAATAAAGATGTACAATGGAAATGTTTTGCTTATTCGACTGACGGAACAACTTGGACAAAATGTACAGGTGCTATCCCAACATCCGCAAAGTATGCATATTTTGTTCTTGATACTTACATTTCAAGTCTTGATAAAAAAGCATATCTGGCTGAAGATAAATATGAAGTAAGTTCAAGTGATTTAGAGTTTTATCATTCTGATAGTAGTACTCCAAGTGGAGTGTATGCAACTGATTATTATTACAGTGATGTTCGAAAAATTTTGAATACAAGCCTTGTTACAACCCTTGGAATAAATGCGAACAATAATATTTGCAAAGCAATTCAAGGTAGAACACTTAATGACTTGTACAAACTTAATGCATTGGATAGCAACAAAACACCAATAAATCAGACTTCGCCAAAAGGAGCAACAATGACTACTGTTGACAAATTTTGGATAATGTCATATAATGAAGCAGATAAGTATTTTGACGATGTAACTGCCCGTCAATGGAATAATGGAAATCAAGGAGTGAATTATTGGTTGAGATCGCCAAATAGCTCAAGTACTATTTGGGAGGTATTCTTAAATGGACAAATGGCACATACACCGTTCGCTGCTACATACTGCATACGTCCTGCTTTCCAATTAAGATTGGCGTAAGAAAAATATGACTTGATTATAGAAAAAATATGACACAGAAATGTGTCATATTTTTTTTTTGTTGTCATTTTGTTGTTTTTGATGGGATTATTTTGCTTTGCGCTTCAAAAAGTTTTCAAGGACAAAGATGCCCAAAAGGGCAAGGATGGAAAGACAAAGGATAAGGTACATTGCGGTGATGGATACGGGGTGGTCAAAAAAGTAAAGGTTGCAATCAATGCTGTCTTTTATGCCTTTGACGACTTCGGGCGGAAAGCCTTGCGACTGCATTTCGGCAAACACGCCTGCAAGTGTGTGATTGTGAACAAGTGATGTGCCATAAGTTCCCGGAAGGAAAGAAAGTATGTGTTGAAGCCCTTTGCCAAAGTTGGATATTGGCATATATGCGCCACAAATAAATCCGTAAACCGAAGATACTATTGTTCCGACCGCAGATGCTTGACCGTTTGTTGACAAAAGAATGTTTACAACTGACGAAAGTGCCACGCCAAACATTGTGAGCAAAAATACGTCCAAAATAAGTAAAAATACATCACCAACTGACATATACCAACCTGTGATTGCAAGATAACCAAATCCAGCGAATGTGGCGGTGTAAGTTATGATAAGAGTTGTCAAAAGTGAGCTGACGTAGTAGGAAAATGCAAGTGTTGACTTTTTGACAGGTGTAACTGCAAAATCTTTTCTTGCGCCGTTGACTTTGTCGTTGACCATAAGCAGGTTTGAACAAAATGCAACTGTAACGCAACTTACTGCCAAAAGTGAAGATATGAGTTCACCGCCCACAGTTGCGTTGATAAGTGAAGCGGGCACCGAAAAACCGTCTGGCATTGCTGATACAAAACTGTCACGATAAACCTTTGCCAAAAACGTTGCGTAAAGCACAAGCAAAATAAGCGGGGTGATAAGCGAAACGAAAAACATAGATTTGTCTTTGAAGAACAATTTAACGTTTCGTTTTGTCAATGAAGAAAAAGTTTTCATACGTTACCTCCCGAAAGTTTTTTGCCGGTTACAGCCAAAAACACGTCGTCCATTTTTCCTTTTGTTATTTCAAAGTCCACAAAGATTTGTGGGTGAGCGATGATAAGGTCACGTGCCATGGCGGTGTCTTTTACGGCCAATCTGAAACCGTCTTTGATTTTTTCATAATCAAGACCAAGTGATTTGACGGTTTGTTCGTCTTGACCGTAAACCGTCACAAAGTCGCCTGTGTGTTGATTTTTAAGTTGCAATGGAGTGCCTTGCGCCACAATTTTGCCACTGTCCAAAATGACAACATAGTCTGCATCGGTCGCTTCTTCCATGTAATGGGTGGTCAAAAAGACGGTCATGTTTTGCGTTTTTCGCAATGTTTCGATAACATTCCAAAGTGTTTTGCGGGTTTGCGGGTCAAGTCCAGTTGTAGGTTCGTCCAAAATGAGTATTTTTGGGTTGTGTAAAAGAGCCCTTGCGACGTCAATTCGCCTTTTTTGTCCGCCCGAAAGTTTGCCGAAAGTTCTTGAAAGCAAATCTTCAAAGTCCAAAATTTTTGCCAAGTGATTTATGCGCTCGGTTGCATCTTTTCCGCAAATGCCATAAAGGCTTGCACGTGAATAAAGGTTGTCTTTGACCGTAAGGCTTTTGTCCAAAACCGAATTTTGAAAAACCACGCCCAAGTCAGCACTTATGCTCTTGCTGTCTTTTTCAATGTTTTTTCCACAAATTGTCACGGTGCCGGAGTCCTTTGCCAGCGTTCCGCACATGATCGAAATTGTGGTGGATTTTCCCGCACCGTTTACACCCAAAAATGCAAAAAGTTCGCCTTGTTTTACGCAAAACGAAAGATTGTTCACTGCGTGGACAGTTCCAAAACTTTTGTCAAGCGACTGTATTTTGATTATATCTTCCATATGAACTCCAAGTGTAATTTTTTGTGAAAATATAATAGAACCAAAACAAGGTATTTGTCAAATATATATCAATTTTTGTCAAAATCATATCAAATCACGCCCTTGGGAAAATGAAAATTTTAACAAAATCTTTAAGAAATAGAATTTTGAAATTGCAAAGCGATTTTTTGCGACAAAATATTTTGAAAAACAAAATTTTTCACATTGACATAACACCCTTTTTGAAAGTAATCTTGAAACGAGTAAAAAAGGGAGGTTATATGAAAAAAATTAGTTTTTTACTTTTGACTTTGTTTGTTTTGCCTTGTATTTGTTTGTTTGCAGGATGTGGCGAAACTTTTGATTATACCGTCAAGGCTGGCGAGTCCATTCAATCGGTTATTGATGCTGCCGAAACTGGAAAATCTATTTTGATAAAAGCCGGTACATACAATGAACAAATTACAATTTCAAACAAAAAATTGACAATCATGGGCGAAGACGGAACAATAATTTCTGGTCCAGAAGATTATTCAAACTTGACCTTGTGGGAAAGGGAAGCCGGTGACACAACAGGGCATTCGTCACAAGGAATGTACGGAATTGTCCGCATACTTGCAGGTGCCGACGTTACAATCAAAAAATTGACCATAAAATCCGAACTTGCACGCACCGACAGTGTGGACAACAATGCTGGAAGAAGTGCAGGAGTTTTTGTGGCAAATTCACGCCTTGAAATGATGGATGTAAAGGTGAGCGGATTCAGACTCAAAAACGAAAAGTTTGGAATTCAAACTGGTTATGGGCTTTATGTTGGTGGCGCAAATGCAAGCACGATAATAATTGACAAATGTGAATTTGTCGGTTTCCAAAAAGGTGGAGTATATGCTCTTACAACAAATTCTGATGTGACTGTAAAAAACAGCACAATTCAAGGAGCGGGTGACACAGACCTTATTGCACAAAACGGAATTTGCGCGTGCGGAAAAGTTGCGATTCAAAACAACACTTTCAAAAATTTGAAATATCTTCCCGACGGAACGAGTGCTTGCGCGATACTGCTCAAAAGCAGTGTAAATCAAGACAACATCACAGGCAACAAGTTTGAAAACGTACAAGTTCAAAAAGATGTTTATTGATAATAACGAAAAATTATTTTTTGAAAAAATATATCAAAAAAACTGAGTAAAAAAATGCTCAGTTTTTATTTTTGATAAATATTAAATCTTTTTTTATTTCGAAAAATATTTATTTGAAAAGTATATAGTATTTTCAACGTTTCGAAATTATTATTTGTTTTCTATTTTTATATATCTTCGATAAACAAAGTTGTTCCGACTGGTTTTTTCTTTGATAAATTCTTCGGTTTTTTGTTTGTAAATCTGTGCATTTTCGTTTGTCGAAAGGGCTTTGTCAAACATAATCGGTTCGCCGATATACACGACCATTCTTGGTTTTTTGAAAAATTTGCGTTTTTTATAAGTTGTTGCGATTGGCACAATTGGAACTTGATTTTTGCTGGCAAGTTTGAAACTTGAAAATCGCATAGGCCTTGTGCCTGTATAATACGGCCAAATGTGCGCTTCGGGAAAAATCATTATTGCTTTTTTCTGCTTCAAAATTTGACTTGTTGCTTTGTCAAAATTTTTCAATGCACCCATTGTTTCGGCAATCGGCAAAGCACCAAGCGATTTTATCAAATGTTTAAGATATGGAATTTTGAGTGTGTTGCTTTGAGATATTATGTACGTTCTTTTTGGTCTGGAAATACCGATTGGACCCAAGTAAGTATCAACAGCATTTGTGTGATTTCCAATTATAACATAACCCGTGTTTTTCAATTTCTTTATTGCTTTTCGATTTTTCACACGTACGCCTTGAATGACAAACATAACAAAGCAAAGAATGGGCAATGCAACAAAATAATAAAGGAAAAAATCCCATGCTTTTTTGAAGGGATTTGTTGGCAAATATTTGAACTTTTCGTCAATAGTGCCTTCAAACGTTTTTCCTTCAAAGAAATCGTCGTTTTCTTCATCGGTATAAAATTTTACTTGTTGCATGCGTGCTCCTTTATCGCTTGATAAAACATGCGTGACATTTGCTCTATGCAATTGTCCACATGAAACCCCCTTGCGTAATCTTTGTAAATTTGTTTGTACGTCTTAAGTTGGTTTGGATTTTCAATAAAAAATCCGATTTGCTTTTCCAAACTTTTTGCACTGCCGTTTTCAAACAAATTGTGATTTGACAAGGCAAATTCCTTTGTTGCGCTTTTGGGACTGTCGGATATGATTGGAACAAGTCCGCTTGCAAGTGCTTCCAAACATGCCATGCCTTCGACTTCAACGTCCGAACAGTGAACGTACAAATCGCAATCGTGCAATGTTCTTGCAAGTTCTTCACTTGGAATATACTTTATTATTGGCGGATTTGCAAGCGATTTTCCCAATTTTTGCAATTTGTGTTTTTGTGGTCCGTCACCGGCAATAATAACCTGAATATTTTTGTTGTATTTTGAGTTTGCGACCGCTTTCAAAAGCAGGTCTTGACGCTTTTCGATTGAAAGCCTGCCAACAGTTATTATTTTGAAAAGATTGCTTTTGTGTTTTGGATATGCCTTGTAAAAAATATCACTTACGCCGTTTGAAATTACTTTCAGATTGTTGGTATAACCTTTTTCTGTCAAAATATCCGCATAAAACTTGCTTGGGCAATGCACAAGGTTACAGTATTTGTAAAATTTTTTGTAATGATATTTGTAAATGGCATCGTTTGCAAACTTGACATTTTTCAATCCAAAATGAACGGTCACTGCTTCGGCAGGGCAATGAAAACCAGCAGTGAAAGGTTTGTTTTGCTGTTTGCAAATTTGCATGGCCATCTTGCCAGTTTTGAATGGAAGTTCAATGTGGACAATATCAACTTTTTTTACAAGTTCTTCAAGCAAAGTCCTGTTTGGGACACCAAGACAAACTCCGTTTTTTTGTACATAATTATTAAATATAAAAAAATTACGTTTTTTCAGCGAGTAGTACCCTTCCTTTTTGTTTTCTGACAAGGGTGAAAGAACATACACATCAAAGTAACGTTTTTTCAGTCCATCTATAAGTCTTTTTATTGTGATTGTTGTGCCGTTGTTTTCTTCGCCCAAAACGTCCGCAACAATAAGAATTTTGGTTTTCATAACAAAAATTATTTTAACCAATATTTTTTTTTTAAGTCATAGAACATGCACGCATACCATAAAATACAACCGTTTTGAATTAGTACAAAAAAATAATATGAATTATAACTATTGACTTTTGCAAAAAATGTGCTATACTTACAACGAAAAAAAATTGGAGGGGTATTATGGTATCAGACGAATTCAAAAAAATGATAAGAGAAGAATCAATATTCAAAATTGAAAGAAGAATTCCACATCTCAGATCAAAAATGAAAGTATACGAAAATCTTATGAAGGCTATGTCAAGATTCGACCATGATGACGAAGTTGAAAAAGAAGTTTTTGAAGAAGCATGTGACCTTTACAAAGAATACAAAGAAAAATTGCATTACTGCATACGTGTTGTGAAGGTAAGACGTAACAAAGAAAAAAGAGAACAAGGCGATTCTTTGGAAAAATAAAGGTGGCGAAATGAAAAAGAGTGAAGAGGTTTTTGGTATTTCACCAACAGAACAAAGAGAGTATTTTGTTGCGCTTGCATCTTCGATGGAAGATTGTGAACTTCAAGAAAAGATTTCAGAATTGAAAAAGGTTATAAAGCAAAAAACTTCCGAAATTGAAAAATTTGGTGAAACAATTCTTGAAATGAAAGATTTGAAAGGTTCAAATATGGCATTTAAATATATGCGCTTGGTTGATTCACTTGAAAATGTCAGGCAAACACTTCGCATTTTCAAAGATGAGCTTGCAAAAAGAAAAGAAGCAGACGAAGAGCATTATTATTAGACAAACCATTTTTGGTTTGTTTTTTTTTGTAAAAATATTAAAAAAAATTTCAAAAATATGTCAAACCCCCTTGACACGCACCCCCTTTGTATGATACTTTAATGTTAAGCACCATAAATTTACAGGAGGGAGATATGCCAAGACAATACGAAAAGAAAATGAAAAACGAAGTGGCACACCTTATTTGCGTTGAAAGAAAATCAACAATCAAAACTGCCGAAGAATACAAAGTACCTCTTAAAACAGTTGAAAAATGGGTTACTGCTTTTAACAAAAATAACAAAGTATTTGAAGAAAATGCCGAATAATCTACGGCTTTTTTTTTCGATTTCTTACGTTGCATTTTGTTATGCAAATATTTTTCAATAAATTAAAAAAACATACAAAAAAAATCAAAAAATAAAGAGTTATTGGCAATATTTTCTAATAAATATACTTCAAAGGAAATTTTATGGAAACAAACAAAACCGTTGCATTTATGTATGACTTTGATGAAACGCTTTCCAAAGGCTATATGCAAGATTATTCACTTATTCCACTTTTGGGTGAACAAAAAGACGTTTTTTGGGAGAATGTAAATACTGTCGGCAAAACCGAAAATATGGACGGAGTACTTGCGTATCTTTACGTGATAATGCAAAAAGCAAATCAAAAAAACATCAAAATGGACAGCCAAACACTTATGGAGTATGGAAAAACCATTGACTTTTTTGACGGTGTGCAAAATTGGTTTGAACGTATAAACAGCTATGGTAAAAGTTTGGGACTTGAAATTGAGCATTACATAATATCAAGTGGAATGACGGATATCATAAAAGGCAGTTCGATTGCCAAATATTTCAAAAAAATATTTGCGTGCAGTTATTGTTATGACAAGGAAGGAAAGCCTTATTGGCCCAAGCAAGCGGTCAATTATACAAACAAAACTCAGTACATTTACCGTATCCGCAAAAATCAACTTGATGATTTGAACAATTCTTCCGCGGTCAATGATTATGTTGACGAACAAAAAAAATTGCCTTACAAACATATGATTTATCTTGGTGACGGTCAAACAGATATCCCATGCATGAAACTTATAAAATCAAAAGGTGGATTTTCGGTTTGCGTTTACAATCCACAATCAACTCATGCGAAAAAGACAGCCGAAAAGATTTATTTTGATGGCAGAGTAAATTTTGTTGCGCCCGCAGATTATTCGGCACAGAGTCAACTTGACAAGATGATAAAAAGCCTTTTGAACGTTATTGCAAATCAAGTTTTTATCGAAAAACAAATGAACAATCTTACAAAAGAAGATAATATTTGACTCAGTGTTGTCCCTGCAATGAAAAGTATTGTAAAATTGTAACCAAATCATATTAAAAAAACAAATTGACTTTTTGGCGGTTTTGAAATATATTATACCTATACACAATCTAATTTTGGGGGATTTATGAACAAAAAAATTTTTGGTGAAGGAACAAAAGTTCTTTGGACTGACAAAAAAAGATACTTTGGTTTGCCAATTTCACTTACACGATATTCAATAGTCGAAAAAGAGGGTGTTTGGCTTAAACTTTTTTATGATACTGGACTTTTGTCAACAAGGCACGAAGAAGTTATGCTTTATCGTGTTTTTGATATATCGCTCAGACAGTCAGTTTTTGACCGCATGTTCAACGTTGGAAGTATTCTTTTGTATTGTAAAGATGAAAGTATGGAATACTTTGACATTATTCGTGTAAAAAATCCTTTTATGGTAAGAGATTTGATTTCGGACCTTGTTGAAAAAGAACGCGAGGAAAAAGGTTTCCGTATTGGCGAATTCCACAGTTAGGTGGTGAAAAATGGAATTTGAAAGCGATATCAAACGCAAAGGCGTTATAGTTTGTGGTTTCTTTGGCATTGGTAAATCGTCTGTAAATTTTTATCGTCCTGACGTAAAGTTTTATGACTTGGATGCAAAATTTTTCAAAAAGCAACCGGGTTGGGAAAAAATTTATGTTGATTGTGCAATGGCACTTACTTATGATTACGAAATTGTTTGTATAAAAAGTTCGGACAAGTGTATGCATCTTCTCAATCAACTTGGACAAAAATATTACCTTGTTTATCCAAATCGCATCGCAAAACGCGACTTTATGGAAAGAGCAATAAAAAACCATTATCCACGTGAATTCATCACCGAATTCTTTTCAAATTGGGAACGTTATATCGAAGAAATCGAAGACGAAGATTGTCCAAACAAAATTGTCTTGCAAAGTGGTGAGTATTTGTCGGATATTGTCGACAGGTTAATCCGCTTCCGCTTTTAACGCGAAAAAAGGCACACATTACTGCGTTTACTGTCATGATTTTGCCAAGGTCATTTAGGAAATACTAAACTCCCTTGTCAAAATCATGCCGAGCCTAGCACTATAAGCCTTTTTTCGCGTTAAAAGAAACTTTTTATAATTGCAATGTATCATTGAAATGATATAAAATTATCATAATTGATTGACAATGTATCATTGTGATGATAGTTAATCATCTAGGATTTGAACAATTCAAAAACTTGGATGCCAAGGGTTCTTGCGATTTTGAAAAGAGCATTTATTCTGAAATTTTCTTTGTCTGACAAGATTTTGTTTAAAGTTCCTGTACTGATTTTGCACTCTTTACAAAATCGGGATTTGTTTAGGTTCTTTTCTTTCAAATAATTTTCAATCAATTCCGTTTTGATAAGTTTTTTCATTTTTACTCCTTTTACCAATTGGTATAAATATATTATATTTTACCATTTGGTAAAAGTCAAGTATTTTACTACCATTTGGTATATACTTACTTTGTAAGATTATGAATAAATTTTCGGAAAGATTGAAAGAGTTAAGGGAAAGCAAAAAACTTACTCAAAATGAATTGTCAAAAGAAATAAATATAAGTGCTGCGTGTATAAATCGTTGGGAAAAGAATTTGAGAGTTCCAAGCATTGACAGCATTGTTATACTTTGTCAATTTTTCGGTTGTTCGGCTGATTACTTGATTGGTTTGGAAGATTAGGGAAAATGAAAAAAATTGATTTGATAATATTGAAAAACGAAGAGCCTTACAAGCAATACAATCTTGAAAAGAATATGCACGGGATTGTTTTGGAACGTAGTTACAACGTGCTGAACGTTTTGTTTTTTAATCCAAAAAATCAAGGCGATTATATTATTATAAAAATAAACGAAAACGACGTTGCCGAAGAAAAGGAAAAGTTACCGGAAAATATAATAACAGA
>ULVD01096948.1_pt1 | contig 13267 bp, 10 predicted proteins | sample 1959101 | NCBI WGS metagenome assembly ULVD01 (sample SAMEA4835777, study PRJEB28245) | human gut metagenome | biome: gut microbiome; material: fecal sample | place: Denmark | collected 2008
ATACAGCTTGCCGATCTCATACTCCGCCGCAGTGCAGCCGTGTTCCGCCGCACGCATGAGGTATGACAGCTTCACATTCGGCATCCGTTTGTCGGTCTGCATGGCAAGTTCATATTCCGCATAAGCGTGATTTTTATCCGCAGCCATGCGCAGATATTTCATTTTGTCGCTCGGCTTGTCGGTAAATTTTCCGTCGCGGTAGCCCTTGTAGATCAGATACATCGCCGAGGCACGCACCACTTCATTGCGCACAGATTTGAATTCCTTGTTCTCCTCAAGCGGAATTTTCTCCGGCATGACATCGGTATAGGTGCGGTACACCTCACACTGACAGCGATACCACAGGTCGTATGTGTTTATTGCCTGTCCACATTTCGCAAAGCACAAACGATGCTTACTTCAAGAGGATAATAACGCCAATCAACTCAGATAATAGGAAGAAGTTGTATATTTCTTTTTCTTTATGATGAACATTGCCGCCAATATCATGTATGCGGCAATACCACAGTGCCCACTTATAATATATCCGCTTCCCTGCGGATGGTTTTCCGTACTATATTCAATAATCTTATTTTCCGTAAACAAAAGGAGCAATTCGTTCAGGCGTGCAATACTTACGCCGGATTTGTCAACGAGGTCGTGCTTCGAGGTTGGCGCGTCACATTTCAGAGACAAAATCAATTTTTGCCCCTCCTCGCTGCAAAGTTCCTGCATAACTTGCGTCGTTTCAGAATCAAAAGCCGAAAGTCTCTTGACAAGTTCCGATTGAACAATGCAAACGATCCCCTCATCATCCCAGATTTTTGTGCCGAATGAACCGATAATCCGAAGATTTCCGCGTTTTTTGTCCTCTTCCTGTATTCTGCGATTGCCAACCTCCGCAAAATATATTCCTTTCCACATCTCCCATAAGTCTTCGCCAAGCTCCCGATGGAGGTCGTTTTTGTAACCCGAGGCGTTCGCTTTTGCCCAAATAAATTCCGTCCCGAGCTGCTCGATTCTTTCCGATACAGCGTCGATATCGCCGCTGGATTGCGTTTCGAGAAGGATGTCTGCGGAAACTCCGTAGACATCGCTGATCGACTTCAGATTAAAACAATCCGGCAAGCAATCGCCCGACTCCCATTTTGATATTGCCTGCGGAGATACACCTATTTTCCCGGCGACCTCCTCCTGTGTCATGCCGATTCTCTTTCTGTGATTGCGAAGTTTTTCGCCGAACAGCTTTTGATCCAACATATTATCTCCCTCCGATTTTTCAAGATAGCGCCTCTATGGTTAAATTATATCACAATCTTTTTCAACTTGCAATAGTATTATTATTGAGATTCCCATGGTGAATTCAACTTTAAGTTGAGTCTCCCGGATATATGTGCTTCCTGACAACAATTTTTCCTTTTCAAGTGGGGTTCGGGGCAAGCCCCGAAAAAATAAGAGTGTCGATCTCTCGACACTCTTTTTTGTAACCTTAACTCAATATCCTTTTCTCAATATATGCGTTTTTAGACAACCCGTAGGCTCGCGCCTCGCCGTACAGTTCCCTTGCGGGTTCTCCGCTGCCGGTGTCAATCAAAACATTGATCGCTCTGTTGATAGCCACCCTTGCCATGTCGTATTTCGACTTTTGTCCATTGAGCATTTTCCATTCGCCGATTAAAAAGTCATTTTGCGACTTTTCTGACTTCAACCATGGGAACAATCGCATACCGAGGTCAAATACGTCACGCTCCGCGCTACCAAAAGCCTTCAAGCAAAGAGCGTAGTAAAATGTTTCGTAAAAAATGTAATTGTCGGAGGATTCGTTTGCCTCTAAAAATGATCTGAAATTATTTTTGGCAAGCTCCAGGTAACCAACAGGTGTTTTCACCGCCGGCGTCACCGACAACGCCGCGGTATGGCACTCAAATGTGATTGCTCCTATGCCGCTCATACCTACATTTTTACTCAAAGCGTTTTTGTAACAGTCCCACCAAAAGTCTGCAAAGCCGCCAAGCTCCAGAGTAAAACGTTGCGTGGCGTCGCTGACAGGCCAAAACAGATATTTTGATGGCTTATCCTTCGAAAAGTCGGCAAACTCACAGTGATTTTTGTAAAGGTTTTCGCTGTCTCTGAGCATGGCAAAACTATCCGAAATATTCCAATACGCAAAGCCTATTTCTTCAGTTCCCTTTAACACATTGCCATAAAGGGCAGGTTGTAAAAAGTCGATAACAGCAAGGTCTTGCTTGCGTTTTTCCTCCCGCGAGTAGGTGGTACGCTCGCCTGCCAGTTTCAGTTTTTTAAAGGTTTCAATAAATTCGGAATTCATAATTTGCTCCTTTCGTTATTTATGATATATGCCATACTCCCGTCCATCAGCGGAGCGTCGTGGTCAGCCTTGACAACACCGAAGACAGAGTTGTTGTTGCCTTCGTAGAGCGCGTCGAGAAAGCGTTTGCACTTCTGCTCGAAGGGCATATCCTTTGGTATGAACTTCAAGTACTTCACACTACTCTCGGTGATGACCAGCTTAATGTCCTTGATATCGCGCGCCGTGGTATAGCCCGCAAGCCGGCTTACCTGTGTGATGTCGTTGTCAAAGAACCAATCCTGCAGGTTGGTGTTGAATGCGCAGGTCTTGAAGAAACGATTGCGCAGAAGCATCATGCCGTGCATGCCGTATCCGTTCGCGTTGAATATCTCGGCATCCAGCAGAGCCTCGCCGTCCCAGATGACGTTTTCGATCTCGGTTTCTTCTTCCTCTGCCCGAAGGTCGTGCGTGTCGGTTTCCTTGACGCATATCACATTCTCGGTAAAGCGGCTGACTCTGTCGCGAATAATAAGGATGGATTTCTTGGGAAGCCTGATCGTGCTCTCGATGCTGCTGAGCGTGAGAGCGATATACGCCTGCCAGGAAGCCTGGTCGGAGGCGGTATCGGCAGAGAGGTCGCAAGAGCTCCACGCCATCATATCCGCATACAGAGGCTCGGCAATAAAGAGGCACCGACCGTCGCGGCTTGCACCAGCGCTTCGCTTGTATCGGACATAGTGGATGCCGTCAATATCGAATCCGTGGGTGTAGAGATGCTCACGGATCTCCCGGCAGCTGATATACGTGGGGATAGGCTTGTCACTTCGCTTATATGAGCGCGTGCCGGCATCATATCTGAAATACTTGCCGAGGATTCCTTCCGCAATCGGTTTCTCCACGGGTGCATATCCGCTGTTCTCCCGGAAGGATACATCTATGGCGATCAGCTTCGGTTTGCCATTTACTGTATCAATGCAGACGTGATCCTGCATATCCTCATCGGTGACACTGTAACCGTTCAGAACGTAGCGGTTGCCGTATGACTCGTACAACTTGATCGCGCGGTTGAAGGAAAGGCACACAACGGCGCGGCAGAATCGCTTCTTGCCATCGAGATAAGGGTAAGCAAGCTCGCTTTTGTGCCGATCATACACCTTTGCGAGCTTCAAGGTATCAAGGCTCTCATCGAGAATACCCCTGAACGCCTTGGGATCGGGCTTGCCGTCTTTTGTGGCGGTAAATCCGTCATTTTTGAGCACTACGCTGCCTTCAAGGGACATAATGCGCATGCTTTCATATTTTTTCGTCGCCATTATAACACCTCCTTCTGTTCTGATGTTTTGACTTTACCATATTTTGCGACTTGATCGAGATACTCTTGCGGATTGAATTTCGGACAAAGGGGACATTGACTATCAAGGCCTCAGAACGAGACCTTGATACCGTTGCAAGACCTCTTTTTGAGGTCTTGATATGAAAATAGCATCATCCCGAGCTTCACGCCTTCATCCTGAGGGCATGAACGCCGAAATCAAGGCGACAAAAAGTCTCTTTGACGAAAGAGCCGATTTTTCCGCTCAGATTGCATCTCTACCATTTATCCGAAATCACGGTTTTGCACGAAACGACACAAAAGACGCTGTTTTCAGGGCTTTTCCGGCTTTTTCGAAAGCTTTTCTCGAAATGCCGAAAAAGAAAACTGTAAATTTGAGCTTCAAAAATGCAGTTTTGTGTTTGACCTTTGCTTTTCGCGATTAAATCCGCGTCCATGGCGGACGCCTTTTCTTTGCCTACAGCGATGTAACAATTGTGTTCTTAAATCAGTCGGATGTTATAGTTCCATCTTTAATATGGCACTTCTTATTATTAATTCGGCAGTACTCAATTACCTGCTCGGCTACACTGTTGAAGAAATTTTTGTATCCATTATATTCGGATACTTTTTTATTGTAGTTTAAACGTCCAAAAATAATTTTATCGCAAAAGCTAATGACTTCAAGTATCTCGTTTATGTCTTGTTCAATGAAGTTGGGAGTGGGATATGGCTCGATGCTTACCCAAGTTTTACAACCAGCATCGTGCAATGCACGGAGAGCTGCTATTCGATCTTGGTAAGGCGCGGTGTTAGGTTCCATCTCTTTTCTAAAGGTCTCATCAAGCGATATTAATGTGATACCATATTCATTTTCATCCGACAGCATTGTCAACTCGGCAGGCAAAATCCCCTTGGTGAGCACCGTACATTTAATACCTGCTGCATTCAGTTTCCTAATGATTTCTATGCTCATATGAGATATTTCATCATAGCCATACATAAACGGATCAGTTGTAAAACAGAGATGTACAGAGCTGATTTTATCTTTTAGCTTAGGTATTTCTTTGTCCAATATTTCAAGAGCATTTTTAACAAGTTTAGGTTCACACCATTCTTCATATGTTTTTGCCTTGCCAAATCGTTTTGCCATCATCATCGCATAACATGGGTATTTACAACCATGAGCGCAACCTTGAACGTGATTTATGGTGTAATCTCCATATTCAACGCCCGTTTTATAGAGCATTGTTTTTCGTTTTATCTTTTCCATTTTCCATCATGTCTCCATCACTTTATCTTTACGGAAATATAATCTCTTGACGAGTGATAGTAACGTGATAACGATCCTTAAGTTCTGCCTTGATTTCTTTCTTGTATCCATCACTCGGGAATACGGGATGCACATCCAAATCATGATAAACAACATCCAAGTTAATGCGACCTAAAGCACTATATTTTTCATATATATACTTGGAAATATCTTGCACGTAATAGCACTGATCATCGGTTTCCGTATCCAAATTACCAAGACCCTCAAAGTCAAGTCGCAATTGATTTTGTGTGCCATGAGTATCCTTTAAGGATGATTTACCGCCAAAGGTCTGCCACGCAACTTTCTTGTAAAGTTTAATTCCTTCAACACTTGCGCTACAATGAATTAGACTATACAATTTGCCATTTGTTCGGCTATAAAAAGCAAAATGGGAGACATAATAAGAGGATTTGTGCGCATTACTTTGAATATTAGAGATAACAATTCTGTCAAGATCTTCTTTGCTTGCATTGATTAAAGACTCAACGCTTGTTTGATAAGTTTCCTCGTAACGATCCGCAGCACCACTTTTCTTTGCTTGGGAAATACCACGCACAGTATCAGAGGACATATGATTAATAATAACTTCTCCCCACCGATTTAAATAAGGTGTAATGGCATCCCAATCAATCGAGGCGTTGTACGGATCATACAAGAGTAATGTATGGTATTTGTTCTTGTACGAATCCAAATCCAGTGTGCTGAGAAATACGTTGCAATCTTGGTTTTGGTAGTAAACCTCAACATGATCAAGCTCTAACTTTGCAATTTCCGATTTGAGACAATCGACTCTTGCTGATTCCAAGTCATTAAAAATCAAAATTGCTTTTTTATCGGGATACTTGGCAAAAACATTATTAAGGCACTGTGCCACACGTAATGCTGTGCCCTCTACACGATTACCTTGGATATCCTTATACACTCCGCTGTTAGACATACAATCTATAAAGATAACACCGCTTGCGGGGGCATATCCGGGATTGCCATGATAGTTGAGAATTTTATAAGCCCATGCCTCCGCATACTTTTCTATCAGCTCAAACTTTTTAATAGTATGCGGCTTTGCTTCGGTTATAACTTCAACCTTTTTAGTTCTTGCCAATTATCTCACCTCCAATGAGAAAAATTAGAAAAATTACATAAAGAATCCGTCCGTGTCAAAGATATGGTCAAGCTCGTCGTTATTAATTGCTCTTGAAACCTTATCTCTAACGGCACTCATAGACATATCAAGTCGCTTAAATCTGTCCTTACCCGAGATGTCTTTAGCCATACGGATAAGCTGAATACGACCAACGCCGGGGTTTTGACGCGCGTATTCTGCAAAACCCTTTGCCTTACCGAGATTGTCAATATACTCGGGATTATGAGGCTCGAGTATATCAATGACATACCCCGAAATTGCATCTTTGCGAACAATAATAAAGTCGGGATATGCAGGTTTGGTTGCGTTGTCCATCTCGTAAGGAATGCAGAGCGACCACGATTTTCTTGGCGGATTGCGCAACCAACAAACAAAATCGGGGTTCTTTTCTTCTTCAGCGATAACGCCTTCTTCCCAACTGTTCAATTTCATTACGGCTGTCCCGGTATTCGCGTTAACGAACAAGTGATCGCTATATTTCTTTCCACCATCCTCATGAGCAACTTGAATGGTTTCGGGCAAACGGAAGTTGTGCTTACTTACAATATCACCATCCGAAACAATGCTATCATACTGTCTGCGGAAACGGTCGGAATCAATTCTCGCGATATATCTGCGATAGTTATCGTTAAGGGAGTGAAATTTAGTTTCTGCGTATGCGTGCAAATTTTTGATGCATTCGTCATCCGCTGCAAAGATAATCACATCGATCTTGTAAGCATTAGGCGCGTCTGCATCAAAATATTGACGCCCATACTCGTTTGCTACACCCTCACTTCCAAGCTTGGTTTCGGCAAGACGAAATTGACGGTCAATATCGGTATCGGTAGTAGTAAACAGGTCGTGAATCGAATAGTTATCAACCGTTTCACCAAATACGTCAAATATCTGTGTAGAAAGCTTTAATTGCTGAACCATATCCGCCAGCTCATCGTATCTCCCCGCTGACTTTAAGGTTTCAGTATGGTTGTGAATCATGCGAACGATGTCTGCGACAACCTCTTTGGATGCCGTTTTACATAGCTCGGTCTGCGTGAGCAAACGAGCCATCTTATAAAGCGATGCGAGATAGTTGGAAATTCTTACACTTCTTACATCATAGGTTAAAAGGCCATAATCGTTGATAAACTTCATTACTGCCTCACGGTCAAAGGCATCTACAAATTCTTCAACATCTACAGCAGGTGCTTGTTCGGTAGTCACAGAAGCTTGATTAGTATTAACCTTACAAGAAGGTATGTTCTCCGTATTTGTATGTATTGGAGTGGCTGCGGGCGTGTTATTCACAATCGGTGCCGACGATACGGCAGTAGAATAAACGCTCACAGACGTTGCAGGGGACTCACTTGTGATAGACGAAACTTCTTCAGATACCGGTGCATCGAATAATATCATCTGCCCTGGAATACTATGATTCGTAGGTGTACGCTGTCTTGTGGGTCTGATGGTCAGAGTTTCATAGACGCTTTCTTCAAGAAACTCGCCAACAATATCAGTCGGAATATTTCCGCCCTCCGTGCTCTGCAATTCCTCAACGACATTTTTAACGGTTTCTGCATCAAAGTATGGCAGATAGAGGTGCACGTCATTGAGAACCTCATCAACCAAAATTCTCGCCTGCATAGGAGTACGTACCATACGACCGAGCAACTGCGCAATATATGTGGCATCCTTTGCATGACGGAAGGACATCATTGTTTCTGCTCTCGGGCAATCCCATCCAGTAGAAAGATTTTCTTTGAAGAAAACCACCTTGATATTTCTATTATCGGCAATGCGAGAAGGTTCTTCATAACACACATTCAAGCCGTTTACGGTAATAGACGCAGATGTCTGTCCAAACGTGTGTACAACCTCGCCCTCTGAGAAATGGAATCCCGTCCTTTCTTCGATCTTGCAAAGGCAATCGTCAAGATCGGTATCGGATACACGGTCTCCGGTACTGCTCAATACTTGAACGACAAAAATTGGGTTGACATAGGAATAGTGCTGTTCTCGGCAATACTGTGTCCAGTGATCCCACTTTTCCTTCCAATTATCTGCCGCAGCCTGAAGAACTGCCATATCTTTATTGAGAGAGCTTTCCTCGGGATACGTAATTACAATTCTGTCTTTCAAAAGCCCCGAAGCACGAACCTCATCTGCCGTTACCACAACCTTATGTATCGTAGATGACGTTCCCTCAACGAGTCGGTTAAAGCGCTCAGAAGTAGCCGACATACCGATAACAACAGGCATAGGAGCAAGCTCGTCCTCAGAACTACCTTTAAGGAATTTCTGCATAATCGTAGTTGCGCGGCTTGCTTCACGACCTTGCATACCGCGGTGCGCCTCATCAATGATAAGATATAGGTGATCACTCTTTTCACGCGCCGTATTGGCAAGCGTTTCCCAAATCGTATATTGTCTTGTGTCACTGTGCTTGGTTAAGTTTGAACTTTTTCCGAGCTTCTGTGTGTTGAGAAAATAAATGTGTCCGTCATCCAGCACCTCGCGGTCAAAGGTTTCCTCTGTGATGGTAACGCACTGATCAAGACGGATCTTATCTGCCTTCAGATCTATTTTCTGCTTGGACTGTTCGTTGAGTTGTGGGGAGTCGGAAAGCCAAACAAAGATGGCGTTCTGCTGATCAGGATAACTGTCATCACCAAAATAAATAGACTCTATCAAAGATGCCATAATAATGGTTTTACCTGCACCAGTAGGTGCAGTAAAGGAAACAACCTGCGGAGAGTGCGTGCGATGATAGCTGCCGAGAGCTTCTGCACTCTGCATTCTCAGTCCCGCAAGAGCCTTTTCCTGAAAAGAAAATAATTCAACTTTCATATGTTGTTACCTCCCGGTATTTATACGGAAATTATCGAGGTAATCTCTGTACAACTGATATGTATTTTTGTCATTAAATGCCACAATCATCTCACGATATCCCGGCTCAGAGTCAGTCACGATATAGATTGTTTCTACCTCAGGATGCTCGGCAATCTGCTTTTCAAATGCCATATAGGACATTTCGTCAATCAAGACTGCAAACTTATTTTCGGAAAGAATCAGCATATCGGGAATATCCTCACTAACAGTAGGACATTTGCCGATTGCGCCCGCCTTCATCCACAGCGTCGGCAGCATCTCCTTGAACTGTCTGCCCAGTGCCACAGCGTTTTTGTCAAGGAAGCCCAGCTTGAAGAATGCGGCGTTTGCCTTGAAGCCGTCTGCCATTGGAATATCACTGCCGATATAATTGTCCTTCAGCGGCTCGCCCTTGATGTTTTCGCCCTTGATGGAACAGACGGTGCGCGGCCATGTGACATAGCGAGCGATGCCGAGCTTTTCCCATTCCTCGTCACCGGGCTTGAGTCCACGCTGAGACATTTCCTTCGCCTCTGCATCAGACACCTCGTTGTTGGTCACCATGATGCAACGGCGATGCCCGCCGTCCTCGGCATTGAGAAGATTCACAGCGTGCATAGTCGTGCCACTGCCTGCGAAGAAGTCAACGATAAGGGCATTGGGTTTGTGTTTTTCAAAGTAGTTGAGGCAATCATGTACTGCGTACAATGATTTTGGGAAATCAAACCTATCCCCAAGCATTGTCTTTAATATTTTTGAGCCATAATCACGTGCGTCATGCGTGTTAAAAGACCACTGAGATTTAGGCATTATATTCCGAGTCTCTGAGTTTTCAGCTTCTACACTTCCGTCTGAAGCATAACCAGTTACTATTATCTTTCCGTCATCTATGTCTTTGATGGTGCCGCTCATTAAATACTGCATTACAAATTGTTGTGGCTTATTGGGCGTATATTTTGCAGCTTTTATATATCCTTTTGATGCTCGAACACGGCATTCTTCAGGTGTTATCCCCCACATCATTTCAGTGCCATCATCGCGTACAGGGAAAACCGCAACGCAGTTTTCAAGTTGTTTGACAGAGAATCTATCCATTTCATGAGGTATGGCATCCCCAATTTTAATAATCTTGCGAGACTTAATATCAACATAGATTGGATAAAACTGAAACGGTCTGGATGTTCGAATATTAGCCGCACTACTTCTTCGAAATGACTGCCAATGAATTGCTTCTCCTTTTTTGGCATAATCAGCATCATCAAGAGGCTCAAGAACATAATCCCCAAGCATTACAAAATAAATGAACTCGTTAACTCTGGTAAATGAGTTCATTCGTGCTGCCCCCTTCCTGCTGATAGTACTACTAATCATCTGTATGTTTGCTTCTGGGAACATTTCTTCCAGCAGGCAGCCAAGATGCAGATATTCCTTTTCGTCAATGGTGACAATCAGCACAGAGTCCCTCGGATTTAGCAGCTTTTTGGCGATTTTCAACCGCTTCTGCATAAACGACAGCCACTTGCTGTGACGGTACTGGTCGCTGCTGTCCACATAGTCGTTATTGTATTTCCAGTCTCGCGCGCCCGTATTATACGGAGGATCAATATAAATACAATCCACCTTGCCGGCATATAGATATTCGAGAAGCTGCAGGGCGTGGTAGTTGTCTGCCTCGATGAGCGTATGCCAAAGGTCGCTGTCAGGTGCGTTGCAGACCGTGTCGATGGGATTGAGGTAGGGGTAAATGGGCTCACCGAACTCAGCCACAGTCACAAGCTCGTCCATCTTAAATGTCGTGAGCTCATCAACATCCTTTTTCTTGCACTCAGCCTCGTCCCCCTTGATATTCAGCACCCTGTAAACCTCACTCACCTTACCGGTTTTGAGCGCGACAAGAACACCTTTCTTAACCGGAATATCGTAAAGCGGTGTGCATTCTGGCAGATGCTCCTCGAACACGAGTCCGAACTTTTTCTGTTTATTCATTCGGTCAACTTCGGCTTGTATTCTCGCACGTAGTTCCGGATTCTCTATTTGAGCGATTAAATCGTTAATTGCTGCCATGTTTTTTTCCTTTACTTGGGTAATTTAATATTTGGATGCATTCCGTTTTTGGTATATCTTACTTTTTGCAGAGTATACGACAGTTCATCCAAATATGCAAGGATCATCATATTATCGTAGCACAAAAGCGCCAAATCTATCAGGAATAATTCAACGGTGTTTTCTTTGTCTTTGTGTTTATCCCTAAATACGATCTTTTGAGAACTTGGATCAAATTCGTAATTAAAATGAGCTATTGCATTGCGCACATTTCTTTTTAATGGTATCGTCTTACTAAACGGTTCATTATCAATTAAATACTCAAGGTGCGCTGACTTCACCTTTTTTTGATATTCTACAAAACTAACAACCTGATTTTTAGAATTATCAACAATAGTACAAAAAGAATTATAGTCGCCGCGAACAGCAATGTTGTTGAGCCCTATTGCTATATCAACAAAATCGAGGATAAGTTCATAGCTATCAGCGTAAAAGGATTTCATATCCTCAAAATTTGTTGTAGCAATGCCGAAAACATTCTTATCAAACTTTTCGGAAGCCCCTCCCATTGAAAGCATAACTGCAGGAATATATTTTTCAAAATTATCAATCCAACGCGAATAAATGTTAACTATACGTTTTGATATTGAAGTAAAGTACGGTTCACCGCCAAGAGCAGATATCAGATCATCTATTTTCAGAAATATGCTCGGCATCATTATTTTTGATGTTATATCCATAAACCGTGTCAAAGCATCATCCTCTAAAATCGAACCAAGCCCCAAAACGGTACTTTGATGTAGGGCCATAAGAGCATCGAGTTTATGCTTAACAACAAACCGAGGAGATAATTGAAGAAAATGCTCTTCTGTCAATTCAATTTTATTATTAAAATACAAATCAAACAACGGAAGAAGCCTTTTCCAAGTATTATCACGAAACCAAAGGAAACTTCGTATTCGAGGGATTAATTTGTTTTGGTATTCATCTCCATATAATTGAATTGCCAACATAAATGGGCTAAACCCGTTTTCAAGGATTTTGTCAAGGGACTCATATTTCGTAATTTTTACATGAGGCAACTCCACAGAAAAATCAGCGTAATAATTCATATTTTCCGCCTCAGTATTAATGATTCTTGCATTATTCAAGTTCAAAGAATCATCGGTTGTTATTTTTCTGACACCATGTATGCGTACACCGCATTCGGGGCAACGGAAATCAAATGGAATGTCAAAGTACCCCATTTGAAAACGAAGCCCGATTTTGGTTTTACAATAATTACATTGTGCAATTTTTCGATCTATCATAATCTTCCCCTGACTTTTTACATATTCTGAACATCACTATATGGTTTCATAGTTATCAGATTTGTTTTTGCCAAATGCATATTCTTAACTGCTTTACGCATTTTTTACTCATTCTCTGTAGATTCGTTCCTCTGCCTATGAATCTCTTTCAGATCCTCAATTGCCACTTCCGGGGCGAGGGTATGAAAGATGAGCCAATTGCGGTTCATGGTCTCGGCAGGGGCTTGCTTATAGATCTCACGGCTGTCCTCGCCTGTGGCGAAATGCCAGAAGCGATAAAGGTATCCGCTCCAGAACAGCGTTTCTTTATCATAGACTTTCCCGCCGGGTGTCAGCTTGGCGGAATCGACCACTTCGGCAAGAAGATATTCCTCGCCCGCCCATTGCAGGCGGTTATATTTTGAATCCAGTCCTTTGGCGGTTTCGGAGGTCATAAACGCTTTGATGAAGGTCGCGCTGTCATATCCTTTTGTGCCGGACAGTTCAAAAAGCCTACCCTGAATGTCGCACAGTTTGAATTGAATGCCGTCCATGGTTTCCTCCTTTACTTGGCTTCGTCGAGAATTTCGTCAAAAAATTTGCCGTCGCGGCGATAGTTTTTGCAAATATCATTGGCAAGTGAAACGCCCTTCTGGCGGTTTGCGTCACTCTCGTCCTGTAAAAATCTGCGTTCCAACAGAGAAAGCGGTATCTCTTTTTCAATGCGGACAGCGTCGCACGCCTTTTCGGTGGTGGCAACATATTGCTTGCCGAGTTTGAGTGCGGACAGGCTGTTCACAAGCGCCATGTCTGTAATCACGCCGGTAAAAAAATTGTCGAGGACATAGAACATCCTGTCGTTTGCAATGCTTCCGATGACAATATCTTTTCCTGCGTCGATCTTGCTGTATTTATCATAAAGCGCCGTTCCTTTGATCTGTTCCATCCTGCCGCGGTGGTAGGCAACGAGCATTGCCCAGTCAAGGTCGGCTTTGATTTCGATCGTGTCAAGGTTTTTCATATCGAC
>ULVD01060155.1_pt1 | contig 13218 bp, 8 predicted proteins | sample 1959101 | NCBI WGS metagenome assembly ULVD01 (sample SAMEA4835777, study PRJEB28245) | human gut metagenome | biome: gut microbiome; material: fecal sample | place: Denmark | collected 2008
CAAAAGCACGGAAATTTCATATGCAGGCTGCGGACTTCCCTACTTTGTCGGCGGAAGCATCGAAGACAGAAGCGAGCTTGTTGTAAACACGCCAGAAAAATTCTCCGCTCTTACCGGAGCCGCGGTGACTGTCGGCTGTGAGGCGACCGCTGTTGACACATCAGCCAAGCGCGTAAGCTGGCGTATGCAGTCCGGTGAGACCGGAAGCGAGAGCTATGACAAGCTGATAATCGCCGTAGGAGCCGCCCCGTTTATTCCCCGCGCGGACGGAGTTGATCTGCCCGGAGTTTTTGCCGTCCGCACACCGGATGACGCCCAAAACATAAAAGAGTACATAGAACGCACCGGATGCCGCCGCGCCGTGGTATGCGGAGCCGGATTTATCGGACTTGAAATGGCTGAAAACCTCAGCTCGCTCGGTCTGTCGGTGACGGTGATCGACGCCGCCGAAACCATCATGCCCTCCGCCTTCGACACCGAAATGGCTGACTATGTAAAGAGACAGCTCCAGCAGGAAGGCATACGCGTTCTTACCGGGACAAGCCTCAGCGCGATAGAGGGAGACGGAAAAGCGGAAGCTGTGGTTACAAACGCCGGACGTCTGCCCGCCGATATCGTCATAATGGCAATCGGCATCCGCCCCGCCACTGCGTTCCTTGAGGGTTCGGGCATTGAAATGCATCGCGGAACTATCGTGACGGATGAAAATATGCAGACAAACATCCCCGACGTATACGCCGCCGGAGACTGCGCCGAGGTGAGAAATCTCATTACCGGCAAACCCCAGTGGTCGGCAATGGGCTCCACCGCCAACATAACCGCGCGCCTGCTCGCCCGCAACATTTCAGGCGGAAGCAACAGCTACGGCGGATGCCTCGGAACAGGTGTGGCAAAGGTACTGCCCCATCTCAACTGCGGCAGAACCGGTCTTACCGAGCACGATGCAAAGCTTCAGGGCTATAACGCCGTGTCCGCCGTCTGCGTCACCGACGACAAGGCTCATTACTATCCCGACTCGTCCATGCTCATAATAAAGCTGACAGCCGACAAGGATTCCGGACGTCTGCTCGGCGTTCAGACAATAGGCGCCGGAGAGGTGGACAAGATAATAGATATCGCCGTGACGGGTATTTCCCTTAAAGCGCGCGTCGATCAGTTTGATACGCTTGATTTTGCCTACGCTCCCCCCTTCTCCACTGCAATACATCCGTTTGCAACCGCATGCTGTGTGCTTGAAAACAAGCTTGCGGGTGTGCTTGACAGCTTTACCCCTGCGGAATACGCAGCCGGCGCCGCTAAAGGGTACACCGTCATCGACGCTCAGCCCGCCCCCGACATTCCCGGCGCGCGTTGGGTAGACATCACAAAGGCTGACAACGGAATAGATGGCATTGCAAAGGATGAAAAGCTGCTGCTCGTCTGCACACGCGGTAAACGCGCTTACTTCCTGCAGAACCGCCTGAAGCATGCGGGCTACGTCAACACCAAGGTACTTGAGGGCGGCGTCGCCTTCAACAAGGTGCGCGTTGAAAGAAACGGGCAGAAGCTCTCCCCCGATGAGATAAAGCGTGTAAAGGGACTCGGATGCCTTCAGGACAAGAGATACGATGACGTCTTCAACGTCCGTGTTATCACCCGCAACGGCAAAATAACCTCCGATGAGCACCGTATGATCGCCGAGGCGGCGGAAAAATACGGTTCGGGCGAGGTCACCATGACGACACGTCTGACGCTTGAAATTCAGGGCGTAAAATATGAAAATCTCGACGGACTTTTTGAATTTCTTGCCGCGCACGGACTTGAAACGGGCGGTACAGGCTCAAAGGTACGCCCGGTGGTTTCCTGCAAGGGAACGACCTGCCAGTACGGTCTTATTGACACCTTCGGTCTTTCCGAAAAGCTGCACGAGCTGTTCTACAAGGGATATCATGACCTTATCCTGCCGCACAAATTTAAGATTGCGGTCGGCGGATGCCCCAACAACTGCGTAAAGCCCGACCTCAACGACCTTGGCATCATAGGTCAGCGCGTGCCCGAGATCGACATTTCAAAATGCCGCGGTTGCAAGGTATGTCAGGTTGAAAAGAACTGTCCCATCAAGACGGCAAGGATGACGGACGGAAGGATCGTTATCGACGCCGAAAAATGCAACCACTGCGGTCGCTGCATCGGCAAGTGCCCGTTCGGAGCGGTAAACGAAAGTGCTGTCGGCTACAAGATCTACATCGGCGGACGCTGGGGCAAGCAGGTCGCGCAGGGACAGGCGCTCGGACGCATCTTCCGCACCGAGGAAGAAGTCATTGAAACGGTTGACCGTGCAATATTGCTGTTCAGAAACGAGGGCATTACCGGGGAACGCTTCTCTGATACCGTGGCACGGCTTGGCTTTGACTACGTTGAGGACAAGCTGCTGAACGGAAAGATAAACAAGGACGAAATAATGAAGAAGACCGTAAAGGGAGGCGCAACTTGCTGAAGCTGCCCAGATTCCTTATCACTGCCGTCGCGGCGCTGCTGCTTGTCTCCTGCGCCGCAGGCGGGCAGTCAGAGCTTGGAAATGGCGGCACTACGTCTGCAAACGACGGTGCGGAATGGAGCTACACCTTCTCCGACAGCACCGGCGCTGACGTAACGCTGACCGCACGCCCGAAAAAGATTGCCGTGCTGTTTTCCTCATACGCTGACATATGGGTAACGGCAGGCGGAAATGTTGATATTACCGTAGGAGAGGCAGTTGAACGCGGATTTGCCGGAGAAAGTGCCGTTCTTGTGGACGCGGGCGCAGGGCATACAACAATTGACCTTGAAACTCTGACATCGGAGTCCCCCGACCTTGTAATAGGAACGGCAGACTATGCCTGTCAGACCAATGCCGTGGACTTCTGCCGCTCGGTCGGCATTCCGGCGGCGCTTTTCAGGGTCGAGAGCTTTTCGGATTACCTCGGCGTTCTTGAAATATTCTGCAATATAACCGGCGAGAATGCCCGCTACGAGACATACGGTATTAAGGTTAAAGAGCAGATAGACGCGCTTTTTGACCTGATATCCTCGGCAGACAGCACCCCATCGATACTTTTTGTCCGCGCGGGGTCATCCGCCAAATCCACAAAAGCCAAAACAACATCCGATAATTTTGCCTGCGTAATGCTCAGTGAGCTTGGCGCGCGTAATATCGCCGACACCAACAACGAGCTTTCCTCAAGCCTCAGTCTTGAAGCAATACTCGTGGAGGACCCGGACTATCTTTTTATCACCACAATGGGGGATGAGGCCGCGGCAAAGGATTATATGAATTCCCTGCTTGCCGCCGATGGCTGGAAAGACCTTGCCTGCGTAAAAGAGAACAGGTATTTTTATCTTCCCAAAGATCTGTTTCACTTCAAGCCGAACGCCAGATGGGCAGAGGCATATGAATATCTTGCAGAACTGTTTTACCCGGAGAAAACATGATGAGCGAAAAGCGGAAAAATGCCGTGATCGGTATATCGCTTGCGGCACTGCTCGCGGCAGTAATGCTGTGCGGGCTTGCCTTCGGAAGCGTCAATCTTACACTGCGCCGGATATTCGACGCGATATCGGGAAATGACAACACGGCATATATTATTCTGTTCCGCCTACGTCTGCCGCGCGTGCTTGCCGCGGCTCTTGCGGGAATTGCACTGTCCGCCGCCGGCTTTCTTCTGCAAACCGTAACCGACAACGACCTGTGCGCGCCCAACATCATCGGAGTCAATTCCGGCGCAGGTCTGGCGGTAATGATGATCCTCTGCCGCTTCCCCACACTATGGCAGCTTCAGCCCGCTGCGGCTTTCATAGGAGCGCTCAGCGCAACTCTTTTCGTTCTTTTTCTGTCGTCGCTAAGCTCCTCCTACGAAAAAAGTCCACCGTCGTGCTTGCCGGTGTGTCGGTATCGTCCGTCTTCAGCGCTGGAATATCCTTTCTTTCGATAAAATATCCGGACGCGCTTTCTTCATATGCGGCTTTTTCGGTGGGTGGATTTTCGGATATTGCCGCAGGGCAGCTTGCCGTGCCCGCGGTCATGACCGCCGCCTGCCTTGCCGCGAGCCTGATCATTGCACCAAAGCTTGAGCTGCTCTGCCTCGGAGACGACGGTGCGCGCTCGCTCGGAGTTCCCGTTCGCGCTGTGCGCCTGACAGCGATCATCCTTGCAAGCGCAATGTGCGCCGCCGCAGTGTCCTTTGCCGGGCTTCTCGGCTTTGTCGGACTTATCGTACCGCACATCGTGCGCCGACTGACACACTCAGGGCTTCGCCTGCGGCTTGTACACGCCTCGCTTTGCGGTGCGATAATCGTTGTGCTTTCCGACCTTGCCGGGCGCACGCTGTTTGCCCCCGGGGAGCTTCCGGCGGGAATAATTATGGCGTTTATCGGCGCGCCCTTCTTTATCTGTCTATTGATCGGAAGGCGGAAAAAACATGATTGAATGCAAAGATGTCAAGGTAAAGTACGGCAAAAAAGAAGTCCTGCACTCGGTCTCCTTTACTGCCGAGCCGTCGCGCATTACAGTGATACTCGGCAAAAACGGGTGCGGAAAGTCCACGCTGCTTCGCGCCGTGTCGGGGCTTACCCCATATGACGGCAGCATTTCCGTTGACGGCAAAGAGATACGTTCAATTGATACGGCTCGGCGCGCACGGTGCATAGCCTTAATGCCTCAGATGCTTCGCAGTCCCGGTATCACTGTCCGCCAGCTCGTCTCTTACGGGCGCAGTCCGTACACGGGTCGGATGGGGATACTCTCCCCCGCTGACCGCGAGAAGGTGGAAGAGGTCATGGAAAAGACCGGGATATCCGCTCTTGCGGAATCATATCTCGGCTGTATTTCGGGCGGTGAACGTCAAAAGGCATACTTCGCCATGCTGCTTGCGCAGGACACGCCCAACCTTTTGCTCGACGAACCGGGGGCGCATCTTGACACGGAATATATGAAAAATCTGTGCGATTTTCTGCGTGCGGAACGCGACGCGGGCAAGACCGTGGTAGCAGTGCTTCACGATATTAACCGCGCCATTGAGCTTGCCGACCTCATAACCGTATTACACGACGGCGCACGTATATTTTGCGGTACGCCGGAGGAATTCTGCGCCAAAGATATACCGGAAACCCTTTTCGGTCTTCAACGCCTTGAATGCCGGGCAGTTAAATCCGATACACTTGACGATAACTCCGCAGAGAAAAAGAAAATACTTTTTATGTAACGAAATAAAGCCGCTGTATATCAGAGCTTATGATCTCTGATATACAGCGGCTTATTATTTTAGATAGGTCTAACCGCGCCAAGCGTTCTCGGCTTACGGACGCGCTTTTGTCTCAAACCGGAAGCGGTAGAGCTTTTTCACTATCACTTAGCCGGCATTATCCGCGCAAGGTCGCCGCGAGGCGAAGATCAAGCCCAGGGATTGCTGCTTTCGGGCTGGCGGATTCCGGTGAGCAGGAACTGCTCCCAAAGATACCACTTGCCGTCCTTTGCCTGACGCAGCTTTACGGGACGCGGGTCATCCGCTCCGCCGGAGGGAATGAACAGCTTTGCAATTCCCTGCTCGTCATATGAATGAGGGTCGGATTTTACCGTTACCGTATAGGGGGACGACGGCATATAGTCGTTCTCCGGCGTTGCACCCTCAAAATAGGAGCGCGGAATATAGTCCTTTTCACGGAAACGGTCGGAAATGAACCGCTTATCCATGCCGTTCATCGGACGCGGACCGCACAGGTAATCCAGAATACTGAAGCAAAGCTCCTTATCTGCCGGGTATACGGACAGAGCGACGACTGCCAGTGCCGCTGCGTCAAAAGGAGATGACAGCGCAGCCTGAGGCAGCGCCTTGAAGGCGTCAATTGTTTCGGGAATATCCGAAAAAACCACTTTTTCGGTCTTGCAAACAGCGTTCTGAGTCGTCTGCTTTACTGCTCCACTGACTGCGGAAGTTGCCTTACTTTTAAGTTTGTCAAAGAATGCCATAATTTTTATCCTCCAATAGTTTTTTATTCGGCGCGAACATAGCGCAAAACATCAATTTCAATCATATCACCGATCTCCTTGATCTCTACCCACGGAGATACTTCCTCACCGAGAACTTCGCCTTCTCTGCCGGTGTTGTAAAGATTCTTTCCGTCCTCGGTCTTCCATTCCTCGGTGCTGATAACAGCCCAACCGTCGAGGATCTTCGTTCCCTCCTCAATTGCCGCGTCGATCTGTTCCTGAGTAATGTCCTCGGGAAGCCGCATTTGTGTTTCAGCCGTGCCGTCTTCTTTGAATACCATAACGGTATTACGGAACGTTGAGATCATATCCTCGTCCCCGCCGGACGCGGCGATCTCATCGACCGTTTTGCGCGCCAAAAACGCCATATAAGCGTAAATTCCGCCAAAGAAGCGAATTTGCTCAACCCGCAGTTTATTGACATACTGATACTTCTATGATAGAATTAATTGAAGAAAAAATGAATTTTTTATTTAATGTCGGCTGACAAACGGACAGTTATGATGACTATATAATAGAGAACAGATCGTTCCCGCTACCTACCGGTAAAAACAGTTTGCAACGAGAAGGAGAACACATGCCCGAGAATAAGGACGCAAATGAGATTGCTCTGACGGCTAAGACATCAAAGGTCGACGCTCCGGAAAGCAAGACCGACTCAAAAAGAAGCAAGGCGGAAAAAGCCGCCGCCAGAGCCGAAAGAAAACAGAAAAAAGCAGAAGAAAAAAAGAAAAATCTGACGTGGAAGCGTGTGTGGCAGAACACATGGTTCGGAGTCAGAACCATACATACCGCAGCCCCCGGGGTGCTTTCACGCTCAATAGTATCTCCTGCGCTCTTCGCCCTGATCAACTTTATGGGCGAAACATATATGCTGCGGATGATAGTAAACTCATATTCCGGAGGTATACCGGTAAATAGGGTCATTATCTACATTGCGGCAATATGGCTGGCGAACACGGCTGTTTCCCTTCTTGACGACATGGCTTGGTACGGCTATTTTTACAAGGCAAATATCAGGCTGCAGCTTTACATCAAGAAAAGCATCTTCAAAAAATCCCGCGAGGTGGAGCTTGCCTGCTATGAGGATCCCCAATTCTATGACAAAAACGTAAAGGCGGGAGACGAAGCTACCAATAAAATATATGATATCATGAATATCATCTGGCAGGTCATTTGGTGCTTTGTGTCTTTTTCAGCTACCTCGCTGCTTATCTTTACGATAGACCCCGTACTTATGATATTCGGCATCCTGCCGTTACTGCTCGGACTTCTCAGCAAAAAGCGCAACGAGGTCAAGCACGAGCTTGACAATCAGCAGAAGGTCGTGGGGCGCAAGCAGAAATATGTGCGGCGCGCCTTTTATCTGGGCGAGTACGCAAAAGAGATACGGCTGACCTTTATCGGCTCGACTCTTTTCCGTATGTTCGGCGATGCATACCGCGAATACAAAGCCAATGTCCGAAAGTACGGACCGCGGCTTGCCTTTTTCAGCTTCTGCCAGAGATTCGGAATGGACGGCGTCGTTATCCTCGGCGCTATGCTTTACTCGGCATTCTCTGCGCTTGTCGTCGGCAGAATGTCTATCGGCGACTGCATTGTGGTGTTCAGCGGAATTGCGGCGGTGTCGGAAAATCTGCGTAGTCTTGTTACTTCCGTAACCGATTTTCAGAAAAACGCCCTTTATATTGAGGACTACCGCCATTTTCTCGAATATGAGCCGAAGATAAAGCCCAACGAAACCGGCAGGACGGCAACCGGAGGCGACATTGAGCTTTGCGACGTTACCTTCCGTTACTAGGGCGCGGACAAGGATGCGCTCTGCGGCGTTTCAATGAGCATAAAGCAAGGCGAAAAGATCGCGCTTGTGGGGGCAAACGGTTCGGGAAAATCCACTCTTGTCAAGCTGTTGCTCCGTTTTTACGACCCAAGCTCCGGGGAGATACGGCTTGACGGCACTCCGCTTCCGGATTATTCGCTTGACTCCTACCGCGAGCAGTTCGGCGTTGTATTTCAGGAGTGCAAGTGTTTTTCAATGTCGGTGGCGGAAAACGTGCTTATGCGTCCGCTGCGTGACGGCGACGCGGAAATCGTGACAGAGGCGCTGAAGCAGTCGGGCGCATGGGAAAAGATATCCTCCCTGCCCGACGGTATCAACACCATCCTGACCCGCGAATTTGACGACAAGGGAACAGTGCTTTCGGGAGGCGAGCTTCAGAAGGTGGAGCTTGCGCGGATATTTGCCGTGCAGACCCCATTTGTGATACTTGACGAGCCGTCCTCCGCGCTTGACCCGGTTGCCGAATACAATATGTTTGAAAACATGATGCACGCCTGCGAGGGAAGAACGGCGGTCATTATCTCGCACCGCCTGTCCTCCGCAGTGCTCGCCGACCGGATCTATCTTATGGACGGCGGCAGAGTGATAGAGAGCGGGACGCACGCCGAGCTGATGGCGCAGAACGGCAGATATGCCGGGATGTTCCGTATGCAGGCGGAAAATTATATCGGGGAGGGTGAGGAAAATGGCTGATAAAAAGAAAAGCTCCGCCGCTGTCACACAGGCACAGGAGAAAAAGCGCCGCGACGGCAGACCGCATCACAGCCTTTGGCGTATTTTGCGCAATAACGGCATAATGCTCGGCAAGATATGGAAGTTCACACCCGAATATATGATAGGCACGGTTATCGAGGGCGTGATATGGGGCTTCCTCAACTCCGCAGAGGTGTTATTCATCAATCGGCTTTTCAACGCGATGGACGACGGGAGCGGCTTCTGGTTTGCGGCGAAAATAATAGGAATACTGCTTGTATTTTATTTCGGCGGTTATATCTTTGACGGGATATACTGGCAATGCTTCGCCCCGGTCATGAAGCAGAAGTTGAGCTACCGGATGCAATCCGAGCTGTTCCGCATTGCCGAAAAAGCAGACCTTGCCTGCTATGACGACCCCAAATACTACAACGATTTTGTGTGGGCAATGGACGAGGCGGCATCCCGCGCCGTAAGCGTGCAGGATAACCTCGGCAAGATAATCAACCGCGTTGTGGCGTCGGGTGCGACAATTACGGTGCTGTTCACCATCGACAGGGTGGCGGCTATCGTAATACTTGCACAGGTCATTCTCAGGATAATATTGAATCAGATAACCGGAAAGCTGAATTATAAATATAACGAGGAGGCAAAGCCGATATCAAGACGCAAGTCGTATGTCAACCGTGTCTATCACCTCGGCGACTATTCCAAGGAGCTTCGCTGCGGCAAGGTGTGGCAGAACATTGACACCATCTGCGACCAAAGCTATGAGGATGACATTGAGCTTAGTAAGCGTTACAACCGGAAATACTTCCTGCTCAATACCCTTATGTATTCAACCATAGGCAACATCGCGTATTACGGTATCACCGCCTATATGACGCTGATGCTTACGGCGGGCAAGGTGCTGGTCGGCGGTTTTGCGGCGGCGGTAAACAGCATATGGCGTGTGCGGTGGTTCATGACAGACCTTACCGACCGCCTGACAAAATTCTACGAATACTCGCTTTTCATTGAAAAATACGTCTCCTTCCTTGCAAACGAGCCAAAGATAGTTTCGGGAGACAAGTCCCCCGGTCAGTTTGAATCCCTGAAGCTTGAGGATCTTTCCTTCACCTATGAATACGGTGAGGATGGCGCGGATAAGGACAGTAAGGATGAGCCAGCCGATGGCAAGGCAGATAAGTGTAAAAAGCGCGAAGCGCTTTGCGGGGTCGATCTTGAAATAAAGAAAGGCGAGCGCATTGCACTTGTGGGCTACAACGGCGCGGGAAAGACCACGCTTACAAAGCTCATAATGCGGCTTTATGATCCGACCGGCGGGCGCGTGCTTTACAACGGCGTTGACATAAGGGAATACCGCCTTGACGAATACCGTGGGCATATTGCCGCGCTGTTTCAGGACTTCCGCATTTTTGCCGCCACGGTAGCGGAGAACGTGCTGTGCCGTGATTTTCGCGAGGAAGACCGAGAAAAGGTAGAGGGCGCGCTGCGCGCCGCGACCTTCGGCGACAAGCTCGACGGGCTTAAAGACGGGATAATGACCCCGCTGACGCGTGAGTTTGACAAAAACGGCACAAATCTTTCTGGCGGCGAGGCTCAGAAGGTGGCAATAGCAAGAGTCTTTGCGTCGGACGCCGAGCTTATCATCATGGATGAGCCGTCTGCGGCGCTCGACCCGGCGGCGGAATACGAGCTTAACCACGCCATCCTGCGCTATGCGGGGGAAAAAACGGTGATATTTATTTCACACAGGCTTTCGACCACCAGAATGGCTGACAGGATATATATGTTCGACGGCGGGCGGATAGCGGAAAGCGGAACACATGACGAGCTGATGCAGCAGAACGGCAAATACGCCGCAATGTTCCGTCTTCAGGCAAAAAAATACACCGATAATCTCGGCGAGCAAAGCGCATAAATATTTTGGGGCTGATGCAGACGCACATAAAAGGTGCATTTTGCATCAGCCCCGTTTTTATATTCCAAAAACAAATTGAATTTGGTACGGCAAAGTTTTATTTCTTCGTGCCGGAGCTATTCGCCGTCGCCTTTGCAAACGCCGACTGTATGCTTCCCGCGATCGCAAGCATCCGCTCGCGCCCGACTTTGTTTACGCGACGGTCGTATGTCAGGAGCCCGTTTGTCTCATCCTCGACGTCAGAAAGCTGAGTGAGCACCGAGGCGCACAGCCCGCGGCGTATCATAGGCACTATCTCCCCCGTATACAGCTTCTCAAGGTCACGCATGAACGCTTCGGTATCGGCGCACCTGCGGTAGCCGTAGCTTTTTCCGGGATTGAAGGAATGCTCCTCTATCCGGCAGGAATACCCGCCGAATTCGGAAAGCACCATCGGCTTTCCCTGCACTGGGGTAATGTCTACCGGCTTGAAATATACGTGCTCGCTGCTGACGTCACTCGGGACTCCGCCAAACCAGCCTGACGCAGTGTCCCACACCCTTGACGGGTCGTGCGCTCTGAGTCGCGCATAATAACCGGCGGCGTCGTGCTGTCCCCATCCCTCGTTGAATATTGTATAATAGACCACGCACGGGTGCGAATAAAGCAGATCTGCGGTCGCAAGTGAGGTATCGAGGAATATTTTACGCCTATTGTCGGACGCGCGGTGGCTTATCCCTTTTTTTACTCCGACGGTCGGCAGTGCCGTGTCAATGATAAAGCTGTAATCGCCGCTGTTTACCATGTCCTGAAAGACCGCCATGCCGTATATATCGCAGTAGTAATAAAAGATGTCAGGCTCGATCTTAATATGCTTGCGGAGCATATTGAAGCCCAGCTCCTTCATTTTAAGTATATCGTCCCGCCATCCCGCCTCGTTTCCGGGGAGAAAGATACCGTCCGACCAATACCCCTGATCCAGCAGTCCGTGGAAGAAATATGGTCTGCCGTTGAGAAGTATGTACTCTTTGCCTCCGGCGCTACCCACGCTTACCTCGCGCTGAGCAAAGTATGAGGAAATGCTGTCCTCGCCGCAGCGTATGGTAAAGCGGCGGATATTCGGTGTTTCGGGCGTCCACGGGAGCGTTTTTTCGGGTACAAAGGTAAAGCTGTCACCGGAATATTTATATTCCCTGCCCTCGAATAGCAGCGTTTTTTCCGGCACTCCGCCCTTGGTCTCGATCTTTACCTCGTACAAATCAGCGCTAATTTTAATGCTTTCAATATATTTTTCCGGTACGCATTCAAGCCAGACGGTCTGCCATATCCCGCTTACGGGAGTATACCACATACCGCCGCGCCGGTATCTTTGCTTGCCGTAAGGATGATCGTGGTCGAGCGGGTCACTGACTCTGACGCATATTTTGTTTTCCCCCTCGTGTATCAGGTCGGTCACATCAAGGGTAAAGGGAAGATATCCGCCGCTGTGCTCTCCCGCGTTTTTGCCGTTAAGAGTAACACTTGTAAAGCAGTCGACAGCGCCGAAATGCAGCAGGGTGCGCGTGCCGTCTCCGCAAAAATCAAAGCTGCGCTCGTATATCAGCGTCTCGCCCTTCACCGTCACTCTGCCGATACCGGAGGCATCCGACTCCGGCGGAAAAGGAACAAGTATCTCACCAAGCGGCTTTGTTTTTCCGTTCTTTTCGAGCGAAAGCTGCCACCTGCCGTTAAGATTTGCAAAGCCTGCGCGTTCAAGCTGCGGGCGCGGATAATAATCGTGAGGAACGTCACCGGGTTCATACGGAGTTTCAAGATGCCTTGTGCGGATGCCGCCAAAGCGGGAGATAAGCGGCACAAGGGGTATCAGAAGCAGCAGCGGGAGCAGAGCCGCCGCAAATATGTCCGCACTTGGAACAAAGGAGCTTGTGCCGTCGCTGCCGGTTATCGTTTCGGCTCCGGAAAGGACCGCGCGACCGATAGCCGGACCTACAACGCCCGGTATCAGCACCTGCGAGAAGATACGCACACCCTGAAGCCGCCCTGCCTTTCCGGCGGGCATTCTTTCTCTCAGCTGCGCTCCGAACACCGCCATGCCGGAAAGATAGCCGCTCATCATCAGCAAAGACCCGGCAAACACCGGCAGTGTCGCACGGCAGAAATAAAGCACGATGTATCCTGCGGCAAGAACCGCCACCGATACCGACGCGGTAAGTGAAAATCCCTTTTTGTCGTAAACCTTACCCCATAATGCGGTAATGACCGAGGCGATGATGATCGCAGGAGCCATGACCAACACATAATCCGCCATACCGAGCGATACCTCATAGTATATTATGAGATAGGGCATGAAGATCTGAATTGAAATATTAAAGACCGCAAAAGCGGCGAGCGCCAGGTAAAGCCCCGGGCTTTCCCTTACCGCAGACGGAAGAAAACCGTATATTATACTGCTCCAGTAGCCCTCGGAGGTCGGCTTGACGCGGGGCTCGTCTATAATGAAAAGCCCTATTACGCCGACAAGCAGAACAATACCGCCTATTACGCAGAAAATGATATTCCAGCTTTCTGACTTGTCAAGGTCAAACGCCATAAACCCGCCGAATACAGCCAGGATCGCCACAAGCGGCATCATTGCGTTTATCCCCTCCGCCGCTCCTCGGTTTGAGCTGTCAACGGAATCGGTCAGCCATGCGTTGAAGGCTGCGTCGTTTGCACTTGAGCCGAAAAATGTCATCACGCAGTCCATGATTATTACCAGCGAAACTCCTACGGCAGCCG
>ULVD01014467.1_pt1 | contig 13209 bp, 12 predicted proteins | sample 1959101 | NCBI WGS metagenome assembly ULVD01 (sample SAMEA4835777, study PRJEB28245) | human gut metagenome | biome: gut microbiome; material: fecal sample | place: Denmark | collected 2008
ACATGGTTATTCTTCATCACCTTCATGGTGTAGGTGCCGGGTGCAACGCCTTCGATGGAGTAGCTGGCGGTGTTGCCCTTGACAACAGTCTCGTATGCCGCGGTGCTTTCGCCGCTTGCGATAAGCTGAACTGTCACATCGTCGGTGGCGCTTCCGAAGCTGGTGGCTGTGCCGGAAACGGTAACGCCGTCCGATGCCGCAGTAGCAGTAAACCATATATCGTATGCGACATAGTCAATATCATTCGCTAAATACTCGCCCGTGTTGGCGCCGTTAAAAGTAATTATCGTGTCGTCTGAAAATTCATACTTATAACTTTCAACACCCACTACGACAGTTAATTGATAAGATACGCCCTCTTCAAACGTATCCGACGGAGAAAGCTCAACTCCGTTTTTCTTCCACACCGCTGCGGTTACAATGGCGTGATCGGTGTTTGAAACTACATCCTGCGGATGAGCACCTGCAACAGGCTTCGTAATCTTTACATCCACAGCGTCAATAATAGTCGGCTCTACAGCAGTAAACTCTGCATCGTATGTTCGTTGTCCATTAATGTCAGTGCCAAATATGGCTATTTTGGAACCGTTAAAAGTTAATATTACTTTATCTGCAAAGGCATACCCACTATCCGTCTTCAAAGTGACCCGTACTCTATAAGTTTCTCCCGCAACAAAGTAATTCGAAGACATCTTAACTCCGTTATGCCACCATTCAGTAATGACGCTGACATTATCGGTGTGTGAAACTGCAGCCTGCGGAAAAGCGCCTGCCACAGGCTCCCGGACCGTTACATCCACGGTATCGATGTATGTGGCATCCCCCCAGATTGCATAGAGAGTTCTGTCACCACCCGTTACCTCAAACGATTTAAATTGAACAACCTCCGTACTGTTCGCGTTAAATGCCCAGCCCATGAAATACTTGCCCTCGGGTGCGGTAAATCCACATTCAGGGAGCGTGCACCGGTCACCGGGGTAAACTGCCACAGGCTTCATTGTGCCGGTACCGCCGTTGGCATCGAAGTACACATAATAAGGCTCCGCCCAATCGGCGTACAGCGTGATATCTTTTGTGATCGTTTCCGTAGCAAAGTCAAAATAGCCAGTATAGCCCGTTGGATCCTTCATCCAGCCACCGAATATCCATCCTTCTGCTGTCGGATCGTGTTCAGGCTTTGCCGCAAGGCCGCCATATGCAACAAGCTGTGCCTCAGGAAGCTCCGAAGTAGTCGAGGGCGCATTGTTGCCGTTAGCAAAGGTCACAGTGTAGACCCGCTTTACGTCAACGGTATAGGTCTTTTCAAAATAAACAACACTGCCATTGAGCAAAGCATACAGTCGGCAGTTTATGATCACGTCGTTGGGGTAATCCGAGTAATCAATGGTCACCTTGGACTTTGCATAGGTTTTGGGCTTGATGTTGGAGTTCGGACGGGTAACGGTGATCTCGGGCTTACACACCACGCCCTCTCCCATATAGGAGGGCACCCTCCAGCTAATTTCAAAGGTATCGCTTTCCTTGATGGTTCTCACAAGGTCAACGGTGTCGCCTTCACCCTTGGGCGTGACGTTAAACGAAAGTCGATACTCGTCGTAAGCACTGCCCTTTATTGGCTCTTCGCAGTTCACGTAGATAATATCCTCGTATTCTGTGCCGTCCTTGCGGGTAACTTCTGCGCGGTAATACAGAGTTTCCCCGGGATTTGGAGGATCCTGCGTGATGGGGCCGGTGATGTTCTGATAATCGCTAAGCTCCGTCCAGTCGGAGTCGGGAGAGGCGGAAACGTACCAGCGGACGGACTCGATCTCTTCCTTATCCTCAATGCTGAGAACGACTTCGGTATCGAATATGGTAACCGCAAAGCCGTCGATCTTTGCCAATTCCGCTTCTATCTCCGCTTGATACTTCGTCCAAAAATTGTTGCTTTCTTTCTCTTTTGCCGCTTTCAGGTAGTCACGCCAGCACAGGGAATACAGTCGGTCTCCAAGCGGCATCTGCTCGCTTACGATGCGCGGCGGAGGCGTCACGGTAGCATAGTCCCAGCCGTTGCCGGGCTCTCCCGTCAGCGTCTTAACCGTTTTCGTAGTGCCGGTTGCATATCGCTGATCCGTCGCATTCAACGATTTCGCGGGCACCAAGCCGTTTGCCACAATGACCCGTCCCCAGTAGTTGCTGCAATAGGCGAAATTCCCTTCATACTTATCGCCGGTGATCCTTCTGGTGTAAAATTCGCCGCCCAACACAAATACATAGGGATAATACACTCCCTCTTTCGCATAGTTGTCGTAGCACGTCGCTTCGATACAAGTTTTTTTGCTATAGAAGCGACCGCCGTAAACGACGCAGCTGGGTGATATTTCCTCAGAGGAGAACCCAAGTAACTTTACTGCCACGCCGTCTTTTGCCTTGGTGGAGTCGAAGTAGCCGTCGTACACCGTGAAGCTACCCGAAAAGCCGAGTAACACGGCGGCATAATCGGGTATGTTTCCACTTTCGATAATGTAATTACCGCCGTTGATGATCACGTTGCCGCCGTTGTTATTGATCACGCAGCAGGTGCCCGAAGCGGCGGAGATATTGTAGATACAGGTGCCGGTCTTGTCAGGCGAGGAGTCATAGATGTTCAGCGTTGAACCATCATACACGTAAAATAACGTCGAATCCAGCGACCTTGTCTCGCGGGACAGCACGTGGCCGTTCAGGTCCAGTGAAAAATAAGCATGGTTCCGTACCCAGATCATCAGATCGTTGGTGCTGTCCGTTTGATAAATATCCGTCGCCAGGCGATAGCGCTCACCCTTCTTTGCGGTTTTTGCCACGCTGACAAGCTGCTCGTAGGACCAGATAAGGATATAGCCCTCGCTGTCCACCTTGGGTTGCTCCTCCGACTCCTCCACCGCAAAGACGGGGATCGCCACCGTCGGCAGCAGCCCCACCACCATAACAAGGGTGAGCAGGAAGCTCCACAGCCTTGTAAGTTTTGTTTTCATAAGCAATTCCTCCTTGTTTCTTTCCGGCATTTTGCCGGGTGAGTAGACCATGTGAATTGATTTACCGGCTCTCCCGCACGGCAAAGAGAGCTTCTGCCGTTGCCCATCCGTTCGGAGGGCGAAGATGCGCATAATACATTCATATCATTCCATCACCAACCTCCTCCTTACAAAGCGTCGATGACCGCCGAAAGATAGGTGGAAGAAACAGAGCCGTAGATGAAATTGTCAACAAGCCCGTCCTTCTTCGCCTGACGAACCTTGTCCGCCAGCTTCTTTTCGGTGTTCTCGTCCACGACCAGTACAATTTTGCAGTCCGGATTCTGTGCTTTCACTTCACCCCGAATTTTCATGCGTTCCTCCAGCTTCCACGGCGTGTAGGCTGTGACCTCCATGATCAGAATATTCGCTTCCGTAAAAACGCACATATCTGCGGTTTTGTCAGGGCTATCACTTTGACACACATCAAAGTCCGAATCAAATTTTTGCAGAGCCGTTGCAATGGCGTCGGCAAACAAAGCATTTTGCATATCAACAACAACTCTCCGCATTTGCATCACCTCCCGGATTTCTTTTTGCGTCCGGTCAAAGCTTCCGGAGCATAAAAAGGCGCAGTAACCCAATTTTCACCTATATTATACCGAATCGTTTTTTTATTTTCCCTACCCATGTGGGTAAACTTTTGCATCTTTTTCAAAAAAAGACCCGGTTTCAAATCTGAAACCGGGTTGTAAACGCAAATAAAATTATAAAACGATGGGGTTTCCCTCTGAACCGTCCTGCTCATCGAAGAGCTTGGGAATGATGAAGCGTTTGCCTGTCACGGCAATGGCAAGCTGGGTTTTGTTTGCATAGCCTGTCTTTTGCAGAATATTGCGGATGTGATACTTCACATTGTCTTTGGTATAGTGCAGCTCCTCGGCAATCTCGCTGTATTCCAGCCCCTCACAAACCATACGCAGAACCTTGATCTCCGTTTCCGAAAAATCAGTGCTGGTGGTAACGCCCAGCTTGACAATGGGCGATTCGCCGGGCCACATGTGCTTGCCCTGCATGGTGGCATCTATCACGGTGATCAGCTCCTCGGGGCTTACTTCCTTGTGCCAGAAGCTGTCCACTCCCACCTCTTTTGCCCGCTTGATATAGCTTTCCTCCGGCATGGAGGTGACGATAATGATTTTGAGCTTCGGGAACTGTTCTCTCAGCTCGGCGGCGGCTTCGATGCCGTCCATTCTGCCGTGGGTGCAGACATCCATCAGTACCAGTTCCACTGCGCTTCGGCGACAGACGGTAGCGGCCATATCCGCTTTTGTGAGACTGCCCACCAGTTCGTAGCCTTCGCTGCCGCGCACAACATTCTCCATATATTCCCGTGCGATACGCTGATCGTCAACCACAAGCACCCTTGTCATACCTGCACCTCCTGTTCCTGTTTTTCTGCGCCAACCGGCAAAGTAACCGTCAGCAAAAATTCCGGCTGCGACTGTATCTCCATCCTGCCGCCTGCTCTCGTGATCTGTTTTTCCAGATACACAAGCCCGCCCCGGGGGGTGATGTCTCCCTCCGGCTGTCTGCCGTCGTTGGTGATATGTAAGGTGACGGCAGCTTCTGTCTGCTCCGATACCACGTACATAGCCGTTGCATCCGCATGACGGGCGGCGTTGATACAGGCTTCCCGCATGACCGCAAGAAGGGCTTTGAGCAGCTTCGCCTCCGTCGGAAGCTCGCCGTTTATTTCCACACGGACGCCGGAAACCTCTGCATCCCGGATAAACTCCGACACATCGTCCCGGGGATAGACGTTTTCCTCACGCAACACCTGAATGGCACGGCGAAACTGCTTGACAGCGGCGGCGTTTTCTTCGGAAGTGGTGTTTTGCCGCAAAATCTGCCGTATGGCGGCAACTCCCATATTCATCTGATCGTGCAGCCGCGTTTTCAGGTTCAGGATTTCCTGTTCTCTTGTCATTTCCAGTACATTGTCCGACAGGACCTTCAGCTCACGGTACATCTTTTTCAGTTCCCGTGACTGGCACTTCAGTTCCTGCTGTTTTTCGTACAGTTCGGTCACATCATCGAATATGACTTCGGTATAAACCTCGCCTTGTGCGGTCGTGATCTTCTCTGCGGAATACTGCCATGCGTGTCCGTCAGGGAAAAGGAATACATTTCCGTCCCGGATGACGCCGGTGGTGTTATCACAGCCCTCCAGCGCTTCGTTCAGCTCGGTAAGACTTTGCAGGTCGCTTTGCGTGATTTTACGGTAAAGCTCATACATCGCCGTATTGCACAGCTTGACGGTGCCTGCGGGCGTGAAGTAACATACGGCTGAGGGCAGGGTGTCCAGCGCTTCTTTTACCGCATTGCGCAGATCGTGTTTTGCTTTGATTTTTTCGATAGCTTTGCGTGCTTTCATGCGCCCTCACCGCCTTTCTGCAATTGGAAGGTAAAGCGGCAGGTTCCGTCCTCGCAGGAATACAAATCTGCGTCTGCCTTATGGCAGGATAAATCGGTATCGCAGACAAAGTCAATGGACACAAGAAACTGTCCCTTTCTTTCACGGGCATTGACCCACACACTGTGAAGGTCGAACAGACAGTCCTCCAATACCGTTTCAAAGGTGCGGTATATGCGAAGCATATCCTTTGTCGCCAGGATAACATCCGCAGAGAGCGTACAAAGGCATTTCACATCCAGCAGTTCCAGATTCACAAAAGAATCCTCAAAGCATCTTGACAGGTCGCGAATATCCGCCGTTTCTTCCCGATGGCTGACAAGCAGAAGATTGCCGTAGCGCTTTATGTATGCACCCAAAACCGCTGCACCTGCAAGAAGTTTTTCTCGTTTTTTCGCATCATTTTCCGTATCATACTGTGTCAGCAGATGTTCAATCATGCTGATCTGTCCAGCCGTTTCCCGGTTGAGCACATCGGCTGCCCGGTTCTTTTCCTGCAAGGAAAGGATTTTCTTTTTCGTTTCCAGATTTTCCCGACGGATGCGGTTACGCTCCGAAAGATCCCGGCAGTTTTCTTCGATCTGCTCAATGGCTTCGGTAAGCTCTGAAACGTCCTCCTGCCACAGCACATGACCGAAACGAATCGGTTTGCTTTTGATCAGTGTCGTTTTATCCGCCAAAACAGGATGCGTTTTGGCACTCATTCTCTGCTCATCGGTCAGCCCCCCGGTATTGGAGCTGGCAAGGCAGACCGTGTTTCCCTGATCCGTGATCTGTGCGCCGAGTCTGCTGACCATAAACAGTTCTTCATAGCCGGTGTTGGTCTGGATCAGCCCGCACTGAATACAGCTTTCCAATATTCCGGTGAACATCAGGCACTGCGCTGCCGTGATGTCTCCGCCGATAAGCTGCATCCATTCCACGCCGCTGACATATATAAAGGCATATACGATAGAACATGCCAGCAGCAAAAACGGCAGATATTTTTTCCTATATGAGAGCCGGCACTTGATTATCATGATAACAAATGCCGCTAAAGCGCAAAGGATCTCCCACCCGAGTACGATATAATATCCGAATGTATATCCATTGTTTGAGTCCGTCCATACCTCTCCTTCGGGGAAGGAAAAGACAAGCTGATGGAGATCATTTGTAAGCACCAGCAGCAGACAAAGAACCGTGGGAATAGATAATAACAGCAACGCCGTTTTCGACAGCCTTGCGTTCTCGGGCTTGCCCAGTGAGATGGCAACAAACAAAGAAAACAGCGGGATAAACAGCATTGGCAGGTAGTACAGGTACCATAGCTGCCGTGCTATTCCGATATCGGTTATAAAATAGTATCTCATTGAACGGATAACAAACCAAAAAACCATTAAGCCGGAAACGGCAATCAGATAATGGCGCACCTGTACCTGAATGATCCGTTTGCTGACGGAAATTCCCCATCCGATATACAGGGCGATATAGATCAGCGAGCGGAGGATCCCACCCGGAACTTTCAAGATATCAAACTTTCCCAAAACCCGTAAAGCGATCGCAGAGAAAACCATCCCGGCTACGAGAAAGCCTGTTTTGTGATTCTGTTTCGTCATGCGGGACCTCCTTTCAAAAATGTTTCATTTTGCTTTACTGTTTGTGCCGGGTATCGGCGGCGTTTGTTTACGGGGGTCTGTGGGCTTTACGGCATCATCAGGGATCGCCCATGAACGCCCGAAACGCTCTGCACCGGGGATGCGTCCCTGTGCCACATACTGATTGACTCGTCGCTCCGATATACCCCATTTGTAGGAAGTTTCCCGTATGGAGAGATAACCTTTCATACGCCGCTCCTTTCTAACATACACAATAATACAATATATATTATATACGAATATCCGCAGTTTTTCAAGAATCCGGCGTGAATTGTTTTTGAACTATTTCTTATAGGTTTGGAAAAATGCAGGGTGTTCACCGTAGTAGTAGTGAGAAAAGAGATGCCGCAGCAAGCATAGGGAGTGTAGCCACACTCCCGAAAAACGCTCCCGCCCGTCCTGCCGGGTGGCGGCGCGTCTGCTTGTTGGGATAGTCCCAAACCATTATTGGAAAAGGAAAGGACGGTGAACGAATGGCAAACAGAACGAGGAGCATTGTGCTGCGTGTCCCTGTCACCGCAGAGGAACGGGCATTGATTGAGAAGAAAATGCAGCAGATGGGAACGCGCTGCTTCTCCACCTATGCCCGCAAAATGCTCATTGACGGCTAGCGGTCATCTGTCTTTTTCAGTGCAAAGTCAACGCCGTACTTTTTGGCAGTTTGGGAAAAGGCTTTGATATTCGCGTCGGTGATTTCGATATTGGAAATGCCGGTGCCGTGACGCATAAGCTGTTTCAACGTTTGTTTGCCACGGTGGGGCGTATCCCGTTTCTTGCGGTAAAGCTGCATGAACTGTCGCAGTGCTGCTTGCAGCACCTTTCCGTCCAGCTTTGCCGTCTTAATTGCAAGTGCAATGGTCTTACTCGTTACTTCTTCCTGCAAAATGTACCTCCTTTCGCAGCTTTACAGGTGCCTCTCTAAGGCGGATGCACCCGCTGATACAGGCAAATCCTCATAGGCTGTCTGCTCCCTCATAGCTGTAATCCGGGATGCTGCTTTGGGCTTGCCCCAATCCGGCTGTGCCATATCGTGCGCAACAAGGGCGGTATAGCAGCTGTCAATGGTGCTGGGGGCATTAAACAGCACCGCCCGGAGATATTACCGGATGTTGCGGATCTTAGTGGTGTTCTCCCGCAGACAGTCAAAGACAAACTCGATATGGCTGCTGTTCAGCTTCATAAACTTGCTTTTTACCAGCTCTGCCGGGTAGTCGTCTCCGGCAATGCGGATCTTCTTGCGGGAACTGCATACCGTTTCCAGAATAATGTCCACGATCTCGTCCAGGCGGTCACGGTCAATGCGCTTATCCTGCAAAAGGATGTCGTATTCGATGTTATCGCAGATAATCTCCCGGTAAATCCTATATGCTTCATTTTCGCTGTCTGCCGTTTCCTTTCGCTTCCGTTCCGGCGGCGCAGCCGCTTGTTCCCCGTCCACGCTCAAAGGGGAGGAGTAAGGGGAAAGGATAGGAATGGAATCGGTACTTGATATATCTGTAATTGATCTTTCTTTTTTTGATAAGTCAGTTCTTAATATATCTTTATTTAATTGCGTTGGATTATCCAATGTTGGATTTTCCAATGTAGGTAAATCCGATACTGGCTTTTTGGGAAACTCATAGATTATATAATCTGCGCCGCGCAAGCGTCCTTTTTCGTCGCGTTCCCGGCTGCGGACAATATATCCGGCTCTTTCCAGCTCCCGTATTGCCTCCCGGATCGCGGCGATCTTTTCCCGGTTGATAAGGGACAGACCTTTCAGCGTGTAGTCCCGGTTATCCGGCAGGGACAGCATTTGGGACAGCAGCCCCTTTGCTTTTAGGGAAAGCTCCTGATTGCGTAGGTGGTGATTGGACATAACGGTGTAGCCGCTGTTTTTTTCCACCCGAAAAACTGCCATAGGTTATCATCTCCTTTCGCTCACTCTGCCTTGCTGCGCCGGATTGCGGTCAGTCTGCCCGGTTCATACGGACACTCGGCATATACACAAAACCGATATTTCCAGTGCGGACGGTAGAAGTGGCAGGTGTTACAGTCCTCATGCTCGGTGCAGCCGTTCTCGTACCGGTCAAATCCGGGCTTGCCCTGCATGAGCATTTCAAATGCGCGGCTTTTACCGCTCATAAAGTACATTCCGGCTGCGTCTCCTTTCTGGATTTGGGCAGAAAAAAAACGCCGCAGACTTCTTTCAAAATCTGCGGCGTTGGGGTATGCGAAAAGGGATGCTGCCTTGCGGTAACATCCCTTTTGTCGCTTGGTTATTCAATTTTTGAGCTAACCTGTTTGACCGATGCCCTTAAAAGCGTTGATTTGACTGGATTCTTGCTTGTTTTCTTATGTCAACGCTCTTAAGCGCCGGAGCTTACACGGACTGCTTCCGATAATATCTTGTCTGCCCAACATTATACCACAATTTTCGCGGATGGGGAAATAAATCGTCTTTTTATGCGAAAAAATTTTCGTGCGTTCTTCCGATGCAGTGTAATCCGCAGCATTTTTTCGCGAAAAAGGACTGCCCGATGTCTTGCGGCGGGCAGTCCGTAAAAATTATTGTGCATCCGACCGTGTCGGCAGCAGGATATCTTCTTTGGGCGTAAAGTAAAATCTTGTGACTCCCCTGACAAAGTAAAGTCTGCCGTCGTCGGCAAGGTAAAGCGTCACGCTGTCGCCGGAGGCAGAAAAAATACGGATGCGTGTGTCCCAGCTGCCGCCGGGAGCGTCCTTTTTGCCGGAATATTTTGCCTCCTTGAGTGCTTCTGCGAGCTGTGCGGCAAGCGCGGCGGCGTCATCTTTGTAAAATATCACCTCGGAGTCATCGTCGGTGATACCGAGGTCATACGAGGACATATCGGTCACCGTCGCCGAAACAGCGGGATCGGGCGTGAGGCTTTCAAGCCTGTCTACAATAGCGGAGCGTTCGCGCCGCGCCATTGCCGAGGGATATAACACGCAGAAAAGCACGATAAGAAGCGCCGCAAGGGGAATTGCGGCGCATATTATTTTGAGTGCGATACCGTTTGATTTTTTTTCGCTCATTTGCTTTCCTTGATAAAGGCTTCGATTATTGCCCGGCGGGTCACGATGCCCATAAAAGCGCCGCGGTCATCCACTACGGGAATAAAGTTCTGCTCAAGCGCGCGGCTTATCAGCTCGTCGGTGTCGGAGGTGATATGTACTGCGGGGTTGCGGTCGGTCTTTTTTATATCCGAAACTCGTATGCCCTCGCAGTCGGCAAGGGATGCGCCGCCCACCTCGAGCATACTCCAAAGAAAGTCTCCCTCGCTCAGCGTTCCCGCATATCCGCCGTCGCGGGTCAGCACCGGAACTGCCGAATAGCCATGATGCCTTAGTTTTTCAAGCGCCTGACGGAAGGTGCTGTCCTCGTATATGTATGTGACCTGACTTTTCGGAGTGAGAAGAAATGCTATATTCATTGCTGCCGAAGCCTTTCGATGTATTTCACTTACATTATAACCCTCCAATATGGAGTCTGCGAGAACATATGAAGAACTTATTTTGAATAAGAATGGATTTATTATTTATCCGGGGTAGTCTGTGTACTCAAACACCTGCTCGTATTTTTTGCCCGAGGTGATGCGGCAGAAGGTCACATTGACTTCTCCCGTTCCGTTTGGCTCATAGGTGCGGAAGAATACATGGCGCAGCATAAAATTGACGCTTTCAACTCCGGCAAGCTCTGCTTTTATAACTGTCTTTTTCTTTGAGCCGCGCTTTGAATACCACACGGTGGTCGAGTCCTCAAGCTCGGTGGTAAAGTACACGCCGCCGCCCTTGACGTCGACATTCATCAGGTAAAGCTCGTCGGCGATACGCTTTTGTTTTTTGCCGTTTGAGGTGACGAACCACAGAGTGTCGTCAATGTCGCGCAGGTAAACACCGTCAAACTTATCCGGCGCAAGTATTTCGGTAGCCTCAAGATCGCCGGAGATCAGCTTTTTGTCCCCGGTCTTTTCAATGCTGTCAAGATAATATACCTTTCCGGAATGGGCGTTCCGGCTTCCCGTGGTGTCGATGTAATAAATGGCTTTTCCGTTCGGAGAGACCGAGCAGCCGCCGAACTGTGAGGTGATGCAGGAGATCTCAAGCCCCCGATTTAGGTAATACAGTCCGCCGCCGGACACGAATGCGCTGCCCGCAACCGTTTTGCGCGCATACACCGAGATCTTCTTTACGGCAAAGTCAAGGTATTCGCTCCGTGCCGCACCGTCGCCGGGGACGATGAGAGCCGTTATCTCAGCTCCCGTTATCTTCTGGCGCTCGCTTGCCTTGCGGCTGATGTACGTGGAGCCGTTGTCGTAGAATACCACCTCGGTACGGTCGGCGTTGAAGATAATAATGTCGCCAAGATGCGCCGCGTCAAGTGAGAGATTGCGTACATCGTCACCGTGAGTGACCGAGAATTTGAAATTGTATTCGGTAAGGGAAACATTATTACGGATGTAATAAATATATTTGCCGCCGTTTGAAAGCGCTACGGGATATGAGTCCGCGGCGACAGCCACCGGCTCGCTGCCCTTTACCGAAACGTAAAGGCGTCTGCCGTCCCCGTTGACCTGCTTGGTAAAGGCAATGCTTCTGCCGTCGGGAGACAGCACGAAAGCGCCGTGAGTCATATAAATTCCGGGCAGATTTATTCCCGCGAAAATACTTGTCGGAATGCCCCCGCTTATGAGCGTGGAGGTCTTGCTTTTGGTGTCGTAAAGATAAAGCGAGCAGGTGTCGGTTCCCGGAAGAGTGTAAGCTATTGCCGCGCCGTTGTCGGAAACGGCGCAGTCCACCGCTCCGTCGGCGATTTTGGACAGCGCGGATCTGTACAGAAGCAGCAGAACGCTCTCTGATTTCTCGGCATTGCAGTATCCGAGTATTGCCGCAGTCCTGCCGTCAAGGGAGGTGTAGATTTCATAGGAGACCACTCCGTATTCTGAAAGGTCGTATATCCTGCCCTCGCTGTCCGCAAGCGTCGATGGGGTGGGCGCGGCATAGCGGGTGCTGACTTCGGTTGTATATCCGGAGCTTGTTCTGAAATGGTTCACCAGAGCAAGCAGCAACACTGCCGCAAGAAGCAGTACGAGCACAGCCGAGGCGGCTACTATAAGCGTCCTTTTGGTTACCGTGCCGAAGACGTTCACGCCGTGCCACCGTTTGCTTCCTTTGGCGTCAACAGCAGGTCTTGCAGGCTGTTCGGGTCTTGATGTATCATTGACGGGCGCGGCAGGTTTTTCCGCCACTTTATTTTCGGAGACAGATTCAAAGCGTGTACCGCATTCGGTGCAGAAGCACGCGCTGTCTGCGCATTCGTTACCGCAGTTCTGGCATTTCATCGTGAATTCCTCCGGGCATATTTGCATGGAATCGCCGCCTTGCGACAGCATTCCTTACTGTTTGATATAATATCCTATCATAATTTTAGCATAAATATCTGCGTAAGTCAACAAAAATAAACTGTAAATTGCAAAGAGTCAGAGGTGTCACGGCATACTGCCGTGTCAGAAAAGCTGTAATCGTAGCCGGAGGAAGGTATTGTTTTTTGCGCTATAATAAATATGGCTGCTGTCCATCATCGCGGGGATCTGCATCTTGCGGTCAGCGCTTAATATTGTAATCGTAATGCTCAGTTACGTTTCCGTCCTTATCGTATGGCGAATGAAATGATGGATTATTACAAAACAGGACAAAAGATAAGAAAGCACAGAAAGATATGCGGTCTTTCTCAGGAGGATCTTGCCGAAAAGATAGGTATTTCGGTCACGCACATGAGCCATATCGAAACAGGAAACACCAAGCTGAGTCTGCCGGTGCTGGCGGATATCTCGGTCGCGCTCGGAGTAAGCACGGACGAGCTGATATTCGACTCTGCCAACGGGCGCGAGCTTGCGCTCGGGCAGCTTTCGGAGGCAATAGAGGATTGCACCGAGCGTGAGATCAATATTATAACCGATACCGTAAAAGCACTGAAAGTATCTCTCAGAAGGCACTGTTAAGGCGCAAGCTACAAAAAACACAGGCTGACGTGTTTCGCGTCAGCCTATGCAGACTGTAGACCAAAGCAAGGGCTTTCGTCAGAATGATGAAAGTTTTCGCCCGCCTTTTTCAAAAGGCGGTGCAG
>ULVD01046001.1_pt1 | contig 13186 bp, 3 predicted proteins | sample 1959101 | NCBI WGS metagenome assembly ULVD01 (sample SAMEA4835777, study PRJEB28245) | human gut metagenome | biome: gut microbiome; material: fecal sample | place: Denmark | collected 2008
CTATTTTATGTCTTGTAATTTTTTTTGCAGGTTTGTTTTTGTTTGGTTTATTTTCAAGATATCCGCAAAAATTCAAAGAACAAATAAAAACAGCAAGTGCAAAATACAATCTTGACAGTGCACTTGTTGCAAGTGTAATTAACACCGAAAGTGCTTTTGACTTAAATGCAAAATCAAAAAAAGGTGCAATTGGTCTTATGCAAATTTTGCCAAGCACGGCAAGTTGGATTTGCCAATACAGTGACATAGATTATCAAAATGAACAAGACCTTTTTGACCCACAAAAAAATATTTTGATTGGTTGCAGATATTTGCAATATTTGTTTGAAAAGTTTGAAGACCAAACCTGTGCACTTTGCGCTTATAATGCAGGCGAGGGTGTTGTAAAAAATTGGCTTTCAAACAAGGAATACAGCAGTGACTTTAAAACTTTGAAATCTATTCCCTACGCCGAAACAAAAAATTATATACAAAAAATATCAAACAATTTGAAAGTGTACAAAGTTTTGTATTGAAAAACAAAAAATACAGGATACAATCTCCTGCATTTTTTTTATTTACTTTCAGTTCATTCCGACTATATTAAAGTCTTTCCAACTACACAATTAGTAAATTTGCCCCCTTTACCAACCGCGACACTTATGTAGACAGAAGAAAAGCGACCTGTTGGGGAATAAAAGATATTGGAGAGAGCGATTCTGCAGGAAATGGCATGAAATTGCCATTTCCGAAGCCTAGCGGCGCGACAATACTTTTAGACCCAACATGGTCATTTTTATTTCTGAAAACACCTTTAATTAAGCTTCCCAAAGAAGTTTTGGAACTCCATCCCCGTTTGCTTTGAAAGCATAATCATTGTTGTTGAGTTTTTCCAAAAGTTCGGCATAAGATGTGAACACTTCACAACCAAAACCGCTTGGTGCATTTACGATAGGTTGCAAGGTTGATGATTGAGCATAATACGAACAAGTTTGTGACTGTGTTCCTTGTGCGTTTGAATATCCAACCAAAATACCTACTGTACATTTGAGCAAACTGTCATTTTGTATTGTAATGTCGCTCTTTGCAACAAAGCAGTTGTTTATAATTGCTCCGTTTGCATCGGCAATTTCTCCAACAAAACCGCCAACATAAACTGTTCTTGACAAATTGTTCATGTCAACAGTTATATTGCAATTTGTATAAGAGTTTTCAATTTTTTGTTTGCTTAAAGCAGCCAATCCACCGATTCTGTTTATGTTACTTCCGCTTTGTGAAATGAACACGTCCAAACTACCTTTGAAATAGCATCCGCTTATTTTACCCAAGTTATGACTTACTGCAATTCCACCTACGCTGATAGTGAGTGCACGAACAGTGATATTTCCATTGTTTCCACAATTTTCAATCAAAGCTTTTGTGCTTGTTACGTTTGCGTGCACAATACCACCAACGTTAATATTTGAACGCAAAATTCCTTGTTGTTGTATATTGCCGTCAAATGTTATGTCCGCAGACGAAATACAATTTTTGATTGTTGCGCTGTTGTTTACACAGAAGCCACCAAAGTTGATTGTAATCAAATTTGAAAGTGCGCTTGTGTAATTGAATTCAAGCAAACGACAATCTTGGATTATTCCTTGGTTTTCAATCACAAATGGTGAGATAAACAATTCGGTTACGCTTGTGTAATTTTGTTGATGCAAACTTGCTCTTATGCCAAGATTTTGTATTTTTCCGTTTGCAAGCAATTTTTTGAACAAGCCAATTCGTTTTTCGGTTGTATTTGAAATACTGTAAGTAATTGTGTAATTTTGCCCATCAAAAATTCCACCAAAATCATTTATTGAAACAACGTTTTCAAATGTCAAATCTTGACCCAAAACAAATTTCCATTGTTCGCTTCCCAAATAACTTGGTCGTGTAAGTCTTTGATTTATGTTTTCAAATTGAGATTGATTTGTTATCAAATATGGATTTGCCGTTGAGCCGTCACCACTTTGGAACAAATCAAAATTGATGATTGTAAACGTGCCAAGGTCTGTTGCAAAGTTGTTATCTTTTACAAGCCCTTCAACTGCAACTGGGTAATCAAAGTGAACATAAGGCGATGCTACACTTTCACCGGTAAGCACAACACAAACGCTTATGCGGTGCAAGCCGATGCTTTCAATAACATACTCGGTTGATTGTGAAATATAAATTTTTGAACTTTGAACAGTAATATTGTTGTCTTTGTCCAATGTTACAAGTTCATCCAAGATACGGAATTTTACATCACTTCCCGAAGTTGTGTACGTCCAACTTATACTGCGTTTTTGAGAGTTGAATGCAAATTCACTTGTTATTCCTTGTGGTGGGAATACTGTGCGTTCTTGTGAATAATCCGATGCCAAAATATTTGTTTGGCTTACAGGAATTACACTGACTTGATATTTCAAACTTGTGCTTGATGATACCAAAAGTTGACTTCCGTTAACTTCGCCATAGAACATCTTTTTGACTGAATCATAACCACGTCTTATTTGTGACGAAATATTTGAATAGATTGTGTTTTGTCCGCTTCCATTGTCATATTTGAGTGCGTAATGATAATCTGTTATGCCCGCAACTTGTCCATCGAAATACCATCTTATAACAAAACTTTCGTCTTGTTCTTCCAAATATTCGATTGATTTGATTGTGTCAATTTTTGTGAACACTTGTTCTTCGCAATAATCGGAATTTATAAGGTCACTGTCGTTGCCAAGGACTTTTACTTTGAGTTTGTAGTTTGTTCCAACCAAAAGTTTTGCATAAATTGCTGCATCTTCGTCGGACAATTTTGTTGGGTCCCAAGTTGTTCCTTGACATTCAAATTCATATTTTTGTCCATCTTTTGTGAATGTCAACAAGTAATGATTGCTCTTTTCGTCATTACTGTCCCAAGTTGCCACACCATTTTGTGCACGTAAATTTGAAACTTGTCTTAGTTTTGCAAAATTCAAAGTTGTGCTTACGTCGATTGCACCAAGTAATTGACTGTAAGTATTTTGTTCATAGACATAATTTGAATCTGAGTATGCTTGAACGTAAACTTGATAATCACCTGGAATAAACTTTTCATCAATTTGGAATGCAATGTATTTGTCGCCGTCAATATATTCTATTGCATAATCTTCTATATAAATAGATTCATAGAAGTTTATATCGCCAAATGACAATTTGAAGCCACGAACATCATTGTTGTTGAAGTCTTTTTGTGCAAGCCACATCAATCTTCCGCTTTTGATTGAAAGACCCGATACTTTTTCAAGCATAATTCCATAAATACCCTGTGTCATATAACTTGAAATTGCGTAACTTGTGCTGGTTTCATCCAAGTTGGATGATGTTGTTCCAACCGCTCTTATGTTGTAAAGGTTGTAACCTGCTGTTTTGGTTTCGTAATTTGTTTTGTCTTTACCGATATTTATTATTTGAGTATCTTGATTTTGTATTGTCAAAGTGTAACCTTCGTTACCTTCAATATTTTCCCATACAAAAGCGCCATGTTTTACTTGAAGTTGTGGTGTCAAAAGTTTTATAACGTTTCCAACGTTTGCAACTTTTCCTGAAATGGTTGTTGTTCCATCACCTATGCAACGAACTTGAATATTGTATGACAATCTGTTGTTAAGGTTGTCAAAACACAAAAGTTCGCTCATGTCCCAACGGTTGTCGCTTGTTTCAAATTCGTAATAATAGTTTGTGTTTCCACAGTCACTTGTGATGTTGTATTTTACTGTTTGTGAAACCGAATTCCAAGTAAGGATACCACCTTCCATGGTTGCTACGGCTTCTGGCAATACTTTTATATCAAGTTTGTTTGAGATAAGTCCATTGAGATAATAACTGCTGTCACCATTTACGTAAACAAATATTTTGTATTCACCTGCCAAAAGTTTGTCAGAGTTTACAAGGTCACGAAGGTCAACCGAAAGGTCATTTGTTTGATAAATTATTCTGCGATAAGTTTTATCTTCTGCCACCACCGTGTACTTTTTGGAATTGCCAAGTGGTTTTGATTCTATCAAATTTACTTCATCCCATGACAAAACAAAGTTTGAAAGTCTTATTTTTGGTGCGTGTGGAACATAAACATTTTTGCCAGCGGTATAATTTGAATTAATCCAATTTATATCGTCACCACGTTGCATAATTGACAAACTATATTCACCTGGTTGAACACCAAGCATATCTGTCACAAAAGCAAGTGAAGGGACTCCCAATGGTTCGCTGAGCCCGTATTTTTCCATAACATCAACTTGAGCGATGTCGAAAAGGATTGATGCCGAAACCATACAAGTTGTAAACTTTTTATTTGAGTCTTCAAATCGCAACGACACAATATAATCACTCAATTTGTGATTTGTGTCATAAACGAAAGGAGAAATGCCTTCGGTTATGTTAAGTTCGCTGTCAACGTTGTAAGTTCCAATCCATTTCAGTGTACCACTTACAAGGCTGATTGAATCTGGAGTTTTAAGTTTTGTAACTGTGTTCATTACAGTTTTTTCTTTTTCAGCAGTTGCAAATGGACCAATTTGACTTGGTGCATAGAGTGTGTAATCACTTGATACGGCACGAACACCAAAGTAATAATTGCTCAACGCTTGGTTGTCACCAAAGTTGTCAGGAAGTTGCCATTCTGTTTTTGTAAATGCCGTGTCAAACATAGTGTAATTTTGAATAAATTGTTCATAAGTTACTTCGTCGTCAGAAGTCTTTTTCATATAATACACATAATAAGCACTTGCATTTTCAACGCTGGTCCAGCTCAATTTTCCGTCTTCAACTCTTACTGTTGCTTTTGAAAGTTTTGTAAAGCCTTTTGTGTTTGACATTTTGGATGAAAGATAGTAAAAGGCGCCTTGTTCCAAAGTTTCACTTCCAAGCACACCAACCGAAACTTGATAAGTACCACTTGGGTAATAATTGCAACCAAGTGAATACATTGTTTGACTTGTTACAATTTGTGACATTTCCAATGGCAATATTGCTTGTTGAGTTGTTATTTGCAAAACATATTTTGTTGCAAGTGGATTTGATTTCCAACTTATATCATAAAAATCAATTTTTTCTTTTGAATGCATAAATTGAATATCTTGTGAATTTTGTATTGGATTTTCATGAATTTTTATTGAAATTGCAGAAGAATAATCAGAATTTAAAATATTTTGTGCGTCATTTCCGCACGCTTTGAACTGTATCGAATAAAGTGTATTTTCGATAAGTTTGTTGTTCCCAAAGTACATATCTTCGCTGAAACCAACAAAGAAATCGTCTTCGGTTATTTGACCTGTGAGTGTATATTCTGTGTCATTAACTTTTGCTTTCCAAGAATATATATTTTGATTTGTTGCCAATTTGAACTGACCAAGATAAACTTTTGTATCAGTTGGAATTGGATTTTTATAAACTGTCAAATTGCCTTCTTGAACTTGGTCTTGCACTGATTTTGTAATATAGTTTGAATCCAAAATAATATCTTCTGTTTTGTATTCGTCTGTTATATTTCCAAGTGCTTTGATATTCAAAACAAGTTGCCCGCTATATCCAAAAAGTTCGCTTGACAAAACATCTTTTGAAAGTTTGTGCAAGTTTATGCCATCGTCATCTGAAACTTTCAAAATGTATCCAAGACATTCGCTGTCAATGCTTGCATTCCATGACATTTGACCTTTTTTTGGTGCAAAATTGGTTATTTGATTCAAGCGTTTTCCTGCGATTTTGCTTGTTACTGAGTTAAGTTTATTTGGTGCCGAAACATAAAATTCAAATTCAAAGTTTTGTGCACCGATTGCAAACGAAAGTTCATTTTCGATTGCATACACAAGCAAATTTTGCTCGTTTGGAACAACATTTGTTATCACAAGTTGTTGTGCACTTTTCAAAACAAGATAATAACTTGCATTTTCGATTTTTTGTCCAACTTCGACAACCAAATCAATTTTGTCGCTGTCGGTTGTTTTTCTTGCAAAACCTTTGAACGTTCCACCCTGTACACGTGAAGCAGTTTTTTCAAGAGTGTTACTGTTTATGCAATCATCACTTGTTGCAACAACTTCAAAAACAAACTCGCCAATGTCGTACGCATCCCATTCTTTTGGGAAAACATAACTGTTGTTTGTGCTTGACGTGTTGCTGTTAAGACTGAAAGTTGCCAAAACGATGATATTTTCTTCACTGGTTTTGAAGCTTACCTTTACGTCAAACATTGCACTTGGGTTCAAATCACTTGGTTCAATGTTTATGCTATTGCCCAAAATATTGAGTTTTGGCATATCAAGTTTTGTAACTTGCAATGATTGATATTCACCTGAAAGATAAGTTGCACCATCACCCACGGCACAAACGTAAAATTTTATTTGTCCGCTGTAAGTTGTTTCATAAATTTTTTCAGCATAATCTTTTGACTGAGTATCTTGTACCGCTACATCAGTTGAAATGTTGTTGAATTCGATAAAACTTGCAAAATTTGTGCTGTTTTGTATTGTTGCCCAACTGAAAACGCCAGTTTTGCTTACTTTCAACGAATTTTGTTCAATTTTTGGTAATCGATATAATTGATAAATATCTGATTTGTTGCTTGCAATTTTGCCAGTAGCTTTTGCAACAACGTGTATTTTGAAATTTCCTTTTGATGAAAATTCACTTGAATACAAAAGTTTGTCAGTTTGTATTTGTGTTTGGTCTGTTTCACCAAGCAAAATATCATTTATGTATACAAAATATTTTTCTGCATCGGTTACACTGTCCCAACTGATGGTAACTTGGGTTTGCATAATTGCATCTGTGCACGATACTTGCAAATTGGTTGGTGTTTCAAGTTTTTGAAGTTCAACCAAATTTGAATATTCTCCGCAAAGATATCCAACGTCATCTTCTTGGCAGCCAAGTGTAAAATTGTTAACACAAGCGTTGATTTTTGCGTTGTAAATTCCGCTTTGTTCAATAAATTCTTGAATTTGAAGATTTTTTGACAAATCCAAAGTATTTACGTATCCATTTGCGTTTTTTGCTGGAACAATCAATGAAAGTGTTTGTGATTGTGCATTTTCTATAATGATATTGTAATAATCGCACTTGTCAACAATGTCCCAACTGAGAATGTCACCATCAAAAGCAAAATTTGTAACAATGCCATGACGCAAAATTGTAAATGATGTTTTTTCGCTTGCAAGGTACATTTTTTGATTTTCAAGGTCAATTTTTCCTGAAAGTTGTAATTGCAAAGTTGTTTGAGTTGTTGATATCGCCGACAAATCATAAGGCAAAGTTGTAACTGTGCCATCTGCCTTTACACCGTTTGATGTTTCAAGTGCATATTGTACGTCAAAATTTTCTTGCTTTGTATCAATGTTTATGTTTTCGATTTTTGCCAATCTTTGCAATGTTACAACAAGTCTGTCACTTGAAATATATTGTGGATTTTTTGCGATTATTGTTATTGTATAAGTTTTTACTTGTTGTAAATCTGAAACTGATATTTCGGATATGTCTGTTGTCTGTTGTACGCCATCAACGTAAATTTCATAAGACAAAGCGTTTTCTACGTCTGAAAAGTCGATTTTTACTGTCAAATCGTCATCATCTTGTGATACAAAGTTTGTCAATGTTGGAGTTTGAAGTTTGTGGATTGTAAACAGGTTGCTTGGTTCAGATTTCAAATAACCTTTTGTTCTAACGCCAACTGTTTGGTCACCAGCTTTTGCAACAATCGAAACCGACCATCCGTCACCCATTGCATCAACCATTTGTTTGTAGATTGGGTTTTGGTTCAAATCAATTTCATTTGACATTATTTCCATATCAAATTTTTCATTGTCTTTTGATATGTAAACTATATAAGATTTTGCATTTTCTGTAACATCCCAAGAAAGCACATAATCATTAAATACAACATTTTGAACAGTCGCAAGTTTTTCCAAAGTGAATATTGCTTCATCACTGTCCAAATAATATGGATTTGTGTTGTTATTTGCAACAAGTTGTACTTTGAGTGTATTTGAAACCAAAAATGCATAAGTATTCAAATTTTCAACAAGTTGGTCATCTATATATGTTTTGCAAGCAGAAATTTTGTTTTGATATGCTTGCAAGTCAATTTGAATTTGTTGTTCTTTTGATACAAATATATTTTCAATTGCTTTGAGTTTTTCGATAGTTATTGTTGTATTTTCGGATTTGTACAAATTTCCGCCAGACAATGCATCGTTTGTTGAACTTTCTGCCCAGACTTGAAACTCATAAGTTTTTACGCCAGAAAGAAAACTTGATATATCGCAAACAAGGTTTTGATTGGCAAAACTTCCAATTTGAGCACCTTCATAAAAAACGATGTATCTGTCAGCATTTTTTACTGGAGTTATTACAAGTGTTTTGTTTGTTTTGTCAAAAATTACATTTGGACTTTGAAGTTGCTCTTTTATGCTAAATTCAACTTGTCCAAATTCAAGTGATGACAAATATGTCGAATTGTTGCCGATTGCTTTTACTTTGAAAGTATAATTTCCAAATTCAAGATTTGTTACGGCAAAATTGTTTGTACTTTCTTTTCCTTGCAAATATAATTGCCCATCTTTGTAAAGTTCATATTGATAGCAAATTGCATTTTGGATATTTTCCCAATCAATTTGACTGTTATAAGTTGGATTGAGTTTTTCAAATCTTTCAACAGTAATTTCGGCACTCGTTGCATCTTCGCTCAAAACAAAATAGTTTGGTCTGCTGTCAAAATCATAGTCGTGACTTACAATTTTTATATTTTTTGTGCCACTTGCAAATATAACATCGGTGTCTTGTTCAAGTATAAATTTTGCACCAGTTGAAGTTTTTTCAAATGTTCCATTTGTCAAAACATTGTCAACATAAATATCGTAACTGTATCCATCCATTACTCCATCAAAATGTATAGTACTTTTGTTATTTTCGGTTTGATGGGTAAGATTTTGAACAGCACCGAGTTTTTTTACAAAAATACTTGCTGATAAATCACTTTGTATTTGATTGAGCACTTTTGTTTTGTTTTGTGCGTATATTTCGTAGATGCCAACGTTTTGCTCAAATTGATGTGTAAATCCCTCGATATTTGTTTGGGTCGTTTGATTTGTAATCAAATTTTTCACAAATATTGTGACATTTTGCAAGTCAGAAGTGATTGTTTTTGTTGTTTTGTCAAAAGTAAGTGTTGGTGTTTTGAGTTTTTCAACTTTGACAAAATCAGAATAAGCACTGTCAAAAGCGTATTCATTTCCAACAGCTTTTACTTGGATGTAGTACTCGCCATGGGTTTTGTTTTCAAGTGAATACTCACCTGTGGTATTGTCAATTTCGATTGGTTGTTCATCAAGTGCTGACCTTACACTTATTTTGTACCCTGTCGCCAAAGCTTGTTGTGTGCGTTCAAAACTTATCACACCATTTTCAACTGCGTTTATTGTTGGAACAGCAAGTCTTGTAATAACCAATGTTTGACTTGGTTTTGACAAAAACTCGCCATCAACAGCGGATACTTTGAGTGAATAACTTTTTACTTGTTCAAGATTGAGTTTGATACTTTTTTCATTTGCAGTTAAAACCAAATCATCAACTTGAACGGCAAATTTTGTGTAATCACTTTGCCAACTGAGAGTACTTGTTACCTTGTCAAATTGAATATTCGTTGGTGTTGACAAAATTTTGAAGGCAAGTGCATCGCTTGTATCCGAATTTAAAAAGCCATCTTTTTTTGCGGTCACGCATACACTATACTCGCCATTGTCTTCAAAAATAACAAAATTTTCTGTACTTTCAATTCTTTCGGTTTGATTGTCTTTTGTTATCGAAATTTCATAACTGTCGGCATAAACATTTTGTCCGTCAATCATTTTGACTGCCCTGTTCCAAGAAAGTTTGCCTGTCATGGAATCAAAAGCAAGATTTGATATTTTTTCAAATTGTTCTTTTGGTGCACTTACGTTTATCGTAAGATATGAGTTTTGATTTTGCACAGTTGCCTGCACAAAAGCATTTCCTGCACCGACTGCAACTGCTTTTCTTCCACGTATCAAAACGACATCTTCATTAAGCGAACAATACTGCACATCGGTTACTTTTGCATTTTCTATATTCAGCAAAGAATCCAGCGAAAGTTCTTCGCTGATTTCCAACGAAACAGATTTTTCACTCCACGTTATTTTTGGTTTCGTATTGTCGCAGGCAAAAAACAGCATACTGCATGCCAAGACAACTATTCCAGCCAAAATCTTTTTTATCTTCATAATTTACACCTTCAAAATATCATTTTGATTTTCATTTTTTTTGACTTTATTTAAAATTTACCAATTTTGCAAAACTTTCTGCTTGCAAACTTGCACTTCCCACAAGTCCGCCGTTTATGTTTGAAAGCGACAAAAATTGCTTTGCATTCTCACCCTTCAAACTGCCACCGTACAAAATGCAAAGATTTTTGCCAGCTTTTTCGGAAAAGTTTTGTGTGATTATTTCACGAACAAATTTGCATACTTCGTCAACTTGTTTTGTTGTTGGTGTGACACCTGTGCCAATAGCCCATACTGGTTCGTATGCAACGATTATGCTTTTGATTTCATTTTCGTAAAGTCCAGCCAAACAACCTTCGAGTTGTGCTTTCAGGATTGTGTTTGTCTTATTGTTGTCACGCTCAGATTTTGTTTCACCAATGCAAAGCACAGGCTTGATACCATATTTCAAAAGCAACTTAATTTTTTGATTTATTTGTTTGTTTGTTTCATTGAAGTATTGTCTGCGTTCACTGTGTCCAACCAAAACAAAATCACATTCAAGTTCTTTAAGCATCTTTGCGCTTATCTCACCTGTGTACGCACCGTTTTCCGCTTGATGAACGTTTTGCGCACCGACTTTTATTTTTGTGTCGAAAAGCATGTCTTTTGCAAGTGGCAAATCTGTAAATGGAAAACTTATTCCAATTTTGTTTTGAGAATTTGCAACAAGTGGCAAAAGTTCTGCAAGATATTGCTTGCATTCTTCTTGCGTAAAATTCATCTTCAAATTTGCAATGATATATTTTTTCATAATGCCTCCAATCAAATATTGTCAATCACTTCAACACCAGGCAATGGTTTGCCTTCAAGCATTTGAAGCGAAGCACCACCACCAGTTGAAATGTGAGTAATCTTTTTTGTTTTTCCAAGTCTGTGAACTGCAGCAATACTGTCGCCTCCACCAACGATTGTTTTTCCTTTTACCCTCGCAACTGCTTTAGCAATTTTTTCGGTTCCTTTTGAAAAGTTTTCGAATTCGAATACACCCAATGGTCCGTTCCAAACAACAGTTTTTGCTTTTTTGAGTTCATTTTTGAAAAGCTTTATTGTCTTTGGACCAATGTCCAGTCCCATCATATTATCTGGTATATCTCCCTTTATTTTGATTGCCTTCGCAGTTGGGCTGAAAACCGAAGCACAAAGGTTGTCAATGGGAAGCAAAATTTTTACTTTGCGCTTTTCCGCTTCTGCAAGCATTTGACCGGCAAGTTCAACCTTTTCTTCATCAACCATGCTCTGTCCAACCTTTACACCTTTTGCTTTCAAAAATGTATAGGCCATACCACCCCCTATACAAATTGTGTCAACTTTTTTCAAAAGATTCAAAACAACATAAATTTTGTCTGCGACTTTGGCACCACCCAAAATGGCGACAAATGGTCTTTGTGGATTTTCCAAAGTTGAAAGGATTGTGTTAACTTCCTTTCCCATCAAAAACCCAACCGCATTTGGAAGAAGTTTTGGAACGCCAACAATCGAAGCATGGTTGCGGTGTGCTGTCCCAAAAGCATCATTGACATAAACATCTGCCATTGAAGCAAGTTTTTGTGCAAGTTCGGGATCATTGTTTTCCTCACCTTTCAAAAACCTTATATTCTCCAACAGCAAAATTTCGCCTACATTCAATTTTTTTGCTTTTTCCATTGCATCAGGACCAACGATATCTTTGCCAAAGTATATCTTGTTTATCAAAAGGTCAACCAAGCGTTTTGCCACTGGCATAAGCGAATACTTCATGTTAAATTCGCCTTTAGGTCTTCCAAGGTGCGAACAAATAATCAACCTTGCACCTTTGCTGAGCAAATACTTGATTGTGGGAAGAGCAGCAATAATCCTTGTATCGTCAGTAATGTTGCCGTTGTCGTCAAGTGGTACATTGAAATCAACGCGTAAAAATACTCGTTTACCCTTTACATCAATGTCCTCGATTGTTCTTTTCATAATCTTCTCCTTAAAAAAAATTCTTCTTCAAGTGTATGTTATCACAAAAGTATGTAAAATTAAAAACAAAAAAACGTGTTTTTAACTTTCAGTTAAACATTTTTTCAAAATATCCAATATTTCATCAACATTTTCCATTGTGCATATTTGAAGTTTGACTTGATTATTTTTTGTACCTTTCAGATACCAAAGCAAATGTTTTCGCATATATTTTGTCAAAAATTGGTCTGGGTACATGGTTCTTAAAAGTTCAATATGTTTTTTGACAATTTCAAATTTGCTTGGATAAGGAATATTTTTGATTTTTGCAAATATTTCGGGATTGCCAAGTGCACCACGTCCAATCATCACGCCGTCAACACCTGTTTGGCGCATGGCAAGATAGGACTTTAAATCTTTTACGTCACCATTGCCTACAACAGGAATTTTTACGCATGCTTTTATTTTTGCAATTTGCTCCAAGTTTACGTTGCCACTGTAACCATCTTGTTTTGTTCTGCCATGTACAGTCAAAAAATCAACACCAGCATCTTCAAGCACTCTTGCGATTTCTGCACCCACAAAGTTGTCTTTTTGTATGCCAAGTCTTATTTTTGCACTTACGATTTTGTCACAGGATTTACGCACTGCATTTGCAAGACTGTAAACAAGTGCTGGCTTGTCCAAAAGTGCACTGCCTTGATTGTTGCAAAAAATCTTTGGTGCTGGGCATCCAAAGTTCATGTCAATTATATCAAAATCATTCAAATACTTTTTTACAACCTGAGAATAAACTTCGGGTTCATTTCCAAATATTTGAACAATTTTTGGTTTTTCATTGTCCATGCAAAAAAGCATTTTGCTTGTCTTTTGACTGTCGTACAAAAGTCCTTTCGCGCTTACCATTTCGGTGCACGTAAAATCGGCACCGCAATCTTTTGCAACACTGCGAAATGCAAAGT
>ULVD01082055.1_pt1 | contig 13177 bp, 1 predicted proteins | sample 1959101 | NCBI WGS metagenome assembly ULVD01 (sample SAMEA4835777, study PRJEB28245) | human gut metagenome | biome: gut microbiome; material: fecal sample | place: Denmark | collected 2008
GACGGCAATTTTATATTAGAATTAAAAAACGGTTATAACGAGATTGAATTTACTGCGCAAGATCCACGAGCATTTTTCTTTGATGATATAAGTCGTGACGTAGCACATCCTTTTACCATTACTGATGCATCAATTCAAGCTGTCACAACAAATGAAATTATTCCAGTCACAACAACAAAATATATTAGTGGTGCTACGACAGTGCAATATGCAAGTAATCACACTCTATATGCACAATGGACACCAAACAAAATTACAATTACCCTCAATAAAAATGGTGGTTCTGGCGGGACAAGCAAATTCTATTATACTTATGGAATTAAGAAATTCTATTCAGATGCAAATTTAACCCAAGAACTCACAAGCATGACATTCCCAACTCGCGCTGGTTATACTTTCAGCCATTATTATGGCGATGGAACATCTGGAGGCAATGCAAACGAACAATATGGCATGACGACTTCTGGCGTGACATCAGGGGATTTGCATACAGATATCTATAAAGATGCAACACTCTATGCAAAATGGACCCCAAACACGATCAAAATTACTCTCAACAAAAATGGAGGGACTGGTGGAACAACCACATTCTATTACAAATATGGCATAAATACTTTTTATTCTAATGCTGCTTGCACAACAACAATATCCAAAGTCACTCTTCCAACAAAAGAATATTACAATTGCACTGGATATTTGGGAGATGGAACCAGCGGTGGAAATAATGGTGAGGTTTTTATTCGTGATGACGGGACATTTTATGGAGACTTATGCACAGATATCTATAAGGATGCAACACTTACTGCACGATGGTCAGTAAAGACATATACATTAACTGTCAATTGGGGCAGTGATTCAAATGGCAACGGAGATTGGTACTTTGACGTTCAGTTTTATGGAAAAGTTCAAGTTTCTTCTTCGCAATCCGGCGAGCGAAGTGGCACGAGGACATTTACCATTGAGGCAACAAGCTCTCTTTCAGTTTATTTCTATATTCAAAGTCCCGCGGGGTTGATTTATCATAAAACGGGAAATGTGTCTATAAGTGGAAATTGCACGAATAGCGGCTTTGGTTCCAGAAAAGCGAATGTCGCTGAGGGAAATGCGAGTTTATCTGGGTCAGCATCCAATTTTAAGGAAAATATAACAATTTCATTCTACTTTAGTGCAAGCAAGTAATTATTACATTTGTGATGGCAAAAATTTTGATACGGTTGAAAGGAAGATGTGAAATCAGTGTGAAATTTTGCATAAATTTTGGCTTTTTTGCAAAAAAAAATTGCAAACCATTGCGTTTATTATATTTATATAATAAAATAATACTGAATAAGTTTGAACAAACTAAAAAGGGGGAGTTTTGGCAAGTTATAAAACTTTGACAAAAAAACGCAACAACAGATGGGCGATTCTTGCCATCTTCTCCTTTTTTGTTTCTTTGTTTTGTGCAAGCGCTTGGTTTATTTCAAATGCGTGGTTTCGCGACCGAGATTCAATGGAAAATGATGTTGACACTGCTGCTGTTCAAATTGAGAACAACACAAAATATTCAATGTCAACAGTGGTCAACCTTGCTCTTGCTGATCAATATCTTTTGGACAGAGATATCACTTTTAACATAACAGAAAAGTCATCAGAAGTTTATGTTCGATGTGCAATCAAGTTCACATCCACAAGCGGGGCAGAAGTTGCAAAAGACATGATCAAATTCCAAGACTACAAACTTGGATCAAACATTGGTTATTCATGGCAACAATTTGGGGAGTTTTATTATCTTTGTGATGAAACGGGAATTCCAAAAACAATTGAGAGAAGTCAAGCAGGGCAAATATTCACTTTTGTTCAAAAAGATAACATGTTGCTTCCTCGTGATGCGATTGTTGGAAAACATTTTACATCTGCCGATCAAGTGACAATGACGATTGAAATTGAGGCAATTCAAGGAAGGAACCTTGAAGATTCATCAATGTTTGAACTCAATCAATATTTCTTGACAGAAATTCCAAGCAACACATATACAGTGAAATTCCATGAAGCAGACGGAACAATTCTCAGCGAACAAGCAAATATTGCTTATGGCTCAAATGCAATTGTTCCAGAAATTGAAAAAGTCAAGTCTTCTGATCACACAACTTTTGCTTATTGGAGCACAACAGAAGATGGTGACGGTCTCAAGATTCGCGAAGCAGATGAAGCGAGAATTTTCTCAAACATTTCTCAAAATATGGAAGTTTGGCCAGTTTATGCTCATGACCAAGTGAAAATTGATGTGACATATGGCAATGGGGGACAAATCACACCAGGGAGCACAACAATCGATTGGGGCACAGGCAAAACCTTCCGCGTTGTTGCAGATAGTGGACATGCGATCCAACAAATCAAAAGAGATGGCGTTGTCATTTATGATTTTTCGGGTTCAAAAATTGATATGTTTGATTATGTGCTTGAAAATGTTGTTGCGGACACACAAATTGAGGCAATATTCGAACCAGTTACATACGAAATTATAGTCATTACTGTTGGAAATGGAACAGTTAACCCTGGAACAACAACTGCAATTTATGGCAGTTCAAAAGTGTTTACCATAACACCTGACAACGGTCACCGCATTTGGTCAATCACTCTCGATGGAGTTGATATGCCAGTGACAGCATCAAGTGGAAATGCACAAAGATTCACAATTTCTGACATTAATTCTGATCATATTCTTTCGGTTAAATTTGTGACAAGTGTTCTCAAAATCACAACAGTTGCAGGTTCAAATGGGTCAATTCGTCCAACCGAACTTGAAGTTGAGTATGATTCTTTCGCGTCAGTTTCAATCGTTCCAAACGAGGGTTATGAAATCGCATCAATACATATTGATGGCGTAAAAGTTGACGATTCAAAAGTTGCGAAAGGCGGAGTTGCTCAAAACGTTGCTTTTGAACACGTCACAGAAGACCACGAAGTTCGTGCAACATTCTCAAAAATTCAACTTACAATAACAGCTTCTGTTTCTGGTGATGGTGGGACAATTTCGCCAAACGGGACTCTTCCATATGAATATGGTGCGACTGCTGCATTTGTCATCGCGCCAGACCCACAAAAAACCATTGATAAAATATATGTTGATGGAGCAGAGGTTGCGGTCACTGTCACTGAAGGTGACAAACAAACCTATTTGTTTGAAAATATCAAAGAATCTCATACAATTGTTGTTTCATTCAAGCAGTCGTTTATTCGATTGGATATAAACGGTGGCTCAGGCAGTCAACCAAGCGTTTCTTATTCGCTTGATGGCACAAAATTCACCCTTTCAAATGTTGAACCAAAAGGACCTGGTGGAAAAGAATTCTATTATTACAGCACTCGTCCACTTGACAATGAAAGAGGTCAACTCGGAGACCGTTATGATTTGGGTTATGAATATGACATTCCTGACTTAGATAAAACAACAACTCTTTATGCAATTTATCTTGAGCCAACTCAAGACCTTTCTGTTTATTCTCAATATATGGTTTTCCCAAAAGGAACAAAAAACATTCAGAGAATTGGTTTTAACGAGGCAATGCAAGAAGCTAATAATCAAGAGGGTTTTGCAGCACTCCTATCAGTGCTTTTGGCAGTCATATTTTCAACATCACAACAAGATTATACTCTCGTTTATTGCACATTGCCTGCAGGTGTAAACTCTCTTGATTACTATGCGTTTAGTGGTTGTAAGGCATTAACTGGCGTGTCAGTTCCAGCAAGTTTGAGTGTGATAAACCAAATGGCATTTTCCAACACCACATCATTAACAAGCTTCACAATTCCTTATTCTTGCACATCAATTGGGTCAAATGTTTTTGAAAGTTCAAGCGTTCAAGAGATAAAAATGAATAAAAAACTACAATCAATTGGCTCTGCAGCTTTCAAATCGTCTGGATTAAAACGCTTCAAAGCGCAAAGCAGCATAACAAGCATGGGCAAGGTGACAGATATTTGGAGTGATTCAGAAGATAAATTTTTAAGTGATGTTTTTGAAAATTGTCTTGACCTTGTTGAAATTGATTTTTCAGAGCAAACATCTTTCTTGGGACAAATATTTCAAGGTTGTGTTTCGCTTTCAACAGCAATTTTACCAAATAGATTGACAGAAATCCCAGAAGGACAGTTTCGAAATTGTTCAAGTCTTGCTGGAGTATCATACAAAAACGGAGACCAAATCGTTAATAAATTCCCTTCAACACTAAAAACCATTGGACGATATGCATTTTATTGCTGCGCATTTACAGATCTTTTGTTGGACGATTGTTCAAAAGTGCTGATTGGAGAATATTCATTTGCAGGAAATAATTTTAGCAGTTTAACCATTCAAATGCCGCAAGTGGCTGAGGTTATGTCGTATGCTTTTTCAAGTTCTGACAATCTCTTGACAATTGAATGGAAAATTGAAAACCAAGTGCCAGAATATTGTTTTGCCTATTCAAAAAAATTGAAATCGTTTACGGCAACATCAATAAAAAATGGCATAGAAGATTGTGCGTTCATTGATTGCTCAAGTTTAAATTCAGTGACTTTGACGCTTGCTGGATCAAATTTTTTCATTCTTTCATCCGTATTCAAAAATTGTGCAATATCTGAAATTGTTATTCCAAACGGAGTTGAAACAATTGGATCGCAAGCATTTTATGGAAACCCATTCAAGAATTTGGTGTTCCCTGATACATTAACTACACTTGCAGAAGATGCGCTTCAAAATTGTCAAAATCTTGAAAAGTTTGAATTGACAAATGATTTGTCCGAAATTATTTCAAATCTCAACAAAATTGGCTCAACTTCAAAATGGTATATTGAGGGCGAACCATATCTTGTTGGAACAGACCGTTCTTCAGCACCTGATGGAATTGGGCCAAAGGCTGTTTATACAACAATTCCAGGCAAGGCAAGTCAAGTTGATTGGGAATGGATTGAAGTTGTTTCGGATGCTCAAATCAAAAGATATACAACTTCCACCGATTCAAACGGAAACAAAACGACAATATCAACAGTTGAGACAAAAACAGAAGAATACAACGGAACTGAAATAGGTAAAAAATATTTAACCAAATTTACTCCAACAAGCATTGAGGCTGGAAATTTGACTATTGTTGCACCAGCAGTCATTGTTGATTATAATGGCAATTTTCACGAAATTGAAGGTATTGTTTCATTAAAGACAAATGAGGTGGCAAATCAAAAATTCCAAAGTGGAGATAGTGTTAGTTTGGAGCTGTTGAGCGGATACACATATATTGGCTCGAATTGTTTCAATAATGCAAATGGCAAAAAACTTGCCAACATTGTTGTCCCAATGACAATAAAACACATTGGAACAAATGCATTTGTTGGCACCAAAACATCAAGTGTGCGTTTGCCAAATTTGGAATATATTGGTACAAGTGCTTTTGCAAATTGCTCAAATCTCACATCGGCAGAATTCTCAAATTCAATCACTCAAATTCCTAATGATTGTTTCCAAAATAGTGGGCTCACAAGTTTTGTAGTGCCTCAATATCTTACAACAATTGGGTCTAGTGCTTTTAATTCCACAAAAATAACAAAATTATATCTTCCTGCAACATTAACAGAAATTGGCACAAGTGCTTTTGCTAATTGTGCAAATTTGACATCAGTTGAAGGCTTATCAAACACAAAAATAACAGAAATAAAAACTCAAACATTCGACAAATGTCCAAATCTTTACAGGGTTTATTTGCCATCAACTGTAAAAACTATTGGGGTTTGGGCATTCAACAACTGTTCACGTCTAACAAATTTAACATTTGGATCTTCGCTTGAAGATATCGTAACGTATGCGTTCTTTGGATGCGCATCACTTTCTAATCTTGAGTTCCCTGCAACTCTTAAATCAATTGGAACACAGGCGTTTGATTTGTGCGCAGGTATTACAAAAATTACTTTCAAACACACAGATATGTCAAATCTTGATGTTGCCGCTTCAGCTTTTAACGGAACAACAAGTGCGCTTCAAGTTTATATTCAATCTGGCATTCAACTTGCAAATTTTAAAGCAAAGTTTGATGGAACATCAACTGATAGAGGATTTGCAGAAGATGCAACACTCTTCTATCAAAACACATCAACTCCGCTTGCAGTTTATAAATCAAAAGAATGGAAACAAGTTTGTCAAGTCGTTGTTTATTGTGGCGATGCAGGAAGTGCTACAATAAAATTTGAGGGAAAAGAAGATCAATTTATTCCATCTTTAAAAACCAAAACCTTTAATGTTGTTCAAGGAACCACATATTCAATTTTGATGAAACCAAGTCCAAACAAGAAATTCGTTTCTCTTACCATCAATAATACATTGGTTTTGGAAGGAGATGGCAATATTGGAGAGAAAACATATCCGGTTTCATCAGGAGAAGTTGCTTCAATAACTCAAGATGCAAACATCATCATAACATTTGATTCGCCACTTGTTATTTTGGATCCAAATGATGGTTTAGCAAATCACATTGCTAACGAAGGCGACAACAAAACAACATTCACAATCAATGTTCGCAGTGGCGAGAATGAAGATGATTACAAAAAGGGCGATAAAGACTTTTATTTCTATTCAACAAACAAATTGGACACTGAAATCAATCAAACTGGAAAACGATTTGATGTTGGTGTGAAATATTCAGTTGTTGATCTTGATGGAGTCAATGTTCTTTATGCAATTTATCTCAAACCTACAGACCAGACATTCAGCATAACTAATGATGGAACGATATCACTTGACAATAAAGATGTGACTATTTCAAATCTAGTCATACCGAAAAAAGTAAACGATATTGTTGTTAAAAGCATCGCAGACTATGGTTTTTCTCGTGTAAATGATGATTCGTCAAAAATCATAGGGGATAATCTATTAAGCGGAATTATCACAATGCCTTCGACCGTCACAACAATAGGAAAACGTGCGTTTGCAGGCAACACTGGAATTGTGGGGCAATTCTCATTCCCATATAATTTAACCACATTGAATGGTGAAGCATTTGCACTTTGTCATTTCAATTCAATCAACATAAACAAACTGAACCCAAGCAGCAATGTTGTTGAATTTTCAGACGACATTCTCTACACAAAATCAGCGGATAAACCAAAGATAATTTATCAGTTTGCACTAGGTTCCAACAAAAAAGATATTAATAATGTCAATGCTAATTATATTGCGTCATATGCATTTGCAGATTCTGGAATTCAAACATTTGATGATTCTGGAGTTGTTGTGTCATATGGCAAATATGCGTTTGCCGATTGCAAAAACTTAAATCAATTTGTATTCAAACTTAATGCGGCTAGTGTGACATGTGCAGAAAAAATGTTTGATGGCACAACCAAATCATTAAAAGTTTATGTTCCGAGCGGACAAGTTGTGAATTATCTAAATAAATGGGGTGGTAGATACAACTCCAACACAACAGACAAACTTGGCTTCCAAAATGGCGCATTTGTTTACGAAGGCAACCCAACCTTGGTCGAAATTCCTTACGCACAAATTTCAAACAGCATATGGTATCAAATATTCAAAGTTATTGCGACATTCGGAGAAGGTGAGATCGGTGGAGAATCAATAACAATTGTTAACAAATCCGCGTCGCAAAGCGGTGCAACCCACACAAATTCATTCGAAAACTATAAAGATGCTTTCGGGGCGGGGACAACATATAAAGATTATTTCCGAGAAGATTGGGCTCTCGATGTTGTTGTGACATTCAAGAGTGATCAGGGATATATCCTTGACAGATTAACTTATTCTGTTGATGGTGGCTCAGAAAATGCAATCACACTACTTGCAGACAAATTTACAATCACAACATACACTCACAATATAGAAAAATTCACACGTAATGGCAACTGGCATATAAAAGCATACTTCACAACAAGAAATCAAAACATTTCTATATATGTTGACTCAGGTGTTGATAAAATGTCAACAGGACTTTCTAATCCAACAAGTGCAACATTTAATGGGAAATCATACGAATTATATGCAGCTTCTGTCTTGTTTAACAATTCATTTACTTTGTCACGCATTTTGCCAAAAAGTTCATATGCAATCGTTTCATACAGATATGCGAAAGCAACTGATGACGATGGAAATAAGATTGAAAATGCAAATTTGGAGTGGAAATACGAAAGTGTAAAGTCCACAAATATTGGCACGAACTCAAGATTTAATTCGACAAATATAAAGACTTGGAGCAATATTAAAAATGATTATGTGATTGTGATTGACACAGTTTATGCACCTGTCATTTTGCATTTGAGCGGTCTTTATACTCCATTGGGCATGGTGTATAACGACACAACAAAGCAATATGAAAAAATTAATGGAGCAAGTCTTATCCAAAATAATTTTTCAACTTTCACAATTCCGGAATATTATGACAATGAAAAACAAGGCAGCGCAGAATTGTATTATTTCTTAAATAATTCTCAAAGATTGGATACAGGATTTGAATATGCAGCTGGTTTATTAAAAGAAGGTCCAACTGGTTATTATATTCTTGAAGGTCAATTCTTCACACCAATAGATTCGTCAAAATATGACACCACAAAAAAAGGCGAATTTCAACTTAAAAGTTCTGTTTCTTCGGGTGCCATTCCAAAGGAAATTGGAGGTGTGGCAACAACAACCATTCTTTCAAATTTGAGAGCAGATGCGTCGCTCTATTCTGGCACGACAATAATTCTTCCAAAAACAGTAACAACAATAAAAACTGGTGCTTTTGCAATGAGTCAAGCAAATGGTCCAATTTATTTCCCAACAAAATTGATAAATATGGAAGAAGGCTCACTCACAACCACAAAAGAAGCAAAATTCAATCAAACACGCCTTTCATCAATCACATATTCATTTGCAATCAGCAATGACAAAAATTACATCACAATCTCAAACGGCAAAACTCTTGTTTGCGCAAATTCAAACATCGCTGTTTCATCAATTCCAAGCGGAATCACAAAACTTGGGGCATATGTGTTTGCGGGAAGGTCTGATATATCTGAATATTCTGATGATGGGCTAAGTATAAATGTATATGGAAAATATGTGTTCAATAACTGTCAAATCACAGCAATGACATTCACAAAAGCATCTTCTTCTGTCACATTTGACGGAAAGCTTTTCAACTCAACAAACAAAATTTCTGTTTATGTTGCAGATGAAGGGTATATGGAAACACTCAAGGATCGAGGATTTTGGTCATATACTCAAAATCAGGCTCTTGGTTCAAATCCATATTCCTCAATGTATATGTTGGAAGGGGATACTTCTCTCCATGCAATTTATCGCAACGACACTGAGGAGGGAGACACTTGGCAAAGAGTGTATTTCTACACTCACACCAGTGGCTCGACCTACTCATTCACATCAACAAATATATATGACTTTGAGGATAATGGTCTGACTTTTGCGGCAAATGGACGTCTTCAATACACAATCAAAATAACCACAACTAGACCAACAACAATAAGACGAATTGATTATTTTGAATATATAACACAATCTTCATTAGCAACCACTCCATATTCTTCCTATCAAGGCAACCTAACAGAAGCAATTCAATCACACAATTTTGATGGAACACTTGGAAAAAGCACTCATATTGCCATTGAAACAAGTGCAGTCGAATATAGCATAATCGTTAATTTTACGGGTAATCAAAACTTTGGATCAAACCTTTTGGAAAATCTTGATATGACTGATGTTTTCTCAATTAAGGTAGATGCAAACGATAAACAATTGAATGCATCGCAAATCGCAAAAGAGCAAAACAAATATATCATTTCAGGTGCACCATATGGGGCAATGTTGACAATCACCTTAACAAACAAATTTACAAATTCAATATTTAGCATATATAGTCACTCTGGTCAAAATAAAGAGTTTGGTTATGATTATGTGGGTGTGAAAAATCAGTTTGTTTTTGATGCCTTTGAAGTAACTGGCGGAAAAACTATATCTGCATTTGTTGCAGTTATGCCAATCTCACTTAATATAAATGGCGGAACAGGAGATATTCCAAGATATACAACAGCAATTTCTGACGGCACCTACACATTCAATATAAGCTCTGCTGAGTCTCTCACCAATGGCAACGCAGAATTCTATTATTTCAGTGATGACAAAGACAAACTTGATTTCACTGACACGCGTTATGACATGGGACAAACCTATTCAATCACGCTTGGAGATATCACTGCAACTTCGACAAGAAGGATTTTGTTTGCTCGCTACGCAGAATATAACGAGTCGGATTGGACGATGGAGATAAAAGATAAAACTGTTCTATATTGGGAAAATGGACTGTTAAAATCAAAAAAAGTTCCTTATAAAACAGGATATGTCACATATAACAATAGTGGTGCGTCAGGTTCATTCCTCTCGTCTTCCGGACAAAATAGCAGCAATTTTGTTGTTGTTCCAAAGACGATTGACGGTGATGCTGTCACTGGATTGAAGGATGGTGCCCTCAGTTCAATCACCTCAAACGCTGTCACATATGTTCTTATGCCACACAGTTTGACAAATCTCAACAAAACACTGTTCTCGAACTCAAACAACATTGTTCGTGTTCAACTTCCAAGTGGGATGTCATCAATTCAATATGGAATTGATTCAAACTCTGTTAAAGTGGGATCATTCGCAAACATGTCAAACTTGACTGGCTTCACTTTGAATCCATCTTTGGAATCAACATATTCTGTTTTTGGCGGTGCTCTATATAACAAGGCAAAAACATTATTAATTTGTCATCCACAAAAACTTGAGATGTCAAATTCTTCATTCGCTTCAACAATATCGGAAATCGCGGCATATGCTTGCGAGAATTGTTCAACTGGTTCGGGCGTGTTGACTCTTCCAAATCTCAACATTGTCAGAACATATGCTTTCTCAAATGCAACAGCATTGCATTCAATTTCTGTTGGAAAAGATATATCCAGAATCGACGACTATGCATTCAATAGATGCACGAATCTAAAAACATTTGATGCAACAAGTGTGATGGAATATCTTGGCGATGGTGCATTCTTCAAATGTTCAAGTCTTGAAGCATTTTATGGTGCTTGTTCAGTTGGTGTTGGCACTTTCAGAGATTGCAGCAACCTCAGCAACATAACTTTCACAGACAAATGCACATCAATTTCTCAATATGCATTTGCGAATTGCTCTCTGTTAAGTTATATAAACATTGTGACCTCAACTCTAACAATAGATACATATGCCTTTGATGGCACAACAAATTTGTCTGAAATCTCAACAACATCAACAGGCGATTTGACATTTGCGGACAACTTCGTCTCGTCAAACAACAATCTTAAAATTCTCAAAGCAATATCACAGCAAGGTGAGTTGATATTCAAATCAAATGCGCTTTCAAACTGCAACCAACTCAATAAGATTCAAATTGCCGGATATCGTGGTTCAATGGAGATTTCAACATTCAGTTCTGTGGCTCCATGGTGGCATTCAACAATATCTTTCTCTGACACCTCTGCAACCTCTGTTGATAAATTGAGTGCAGACGGATATTACACATCAAATAGCCCATTCTTCTTTGATTGGATTCTTGAAAACGTCGAATATAACTATCTCACAAACACCGTGACCCCACTTTCTGGAACTCATAGAATCATTGGTTATCGAGGAACACAAACAAACATTGTTGTTCCATACAAATTGATATATGATGGCAAGATATATGAAAATGATAATGTTGTTCGTCTCACATCCAATGGGTCGGCAACTGGAACAACAAATATAACCGCAGTTGATTTCAGTAATATAACGACAATTGGAGATGCAAGTGCAACAAATTCTTTGTTCGGCAAATCAAACTCAACAGTCAAAACTATAAAATTTAATGATGCAGTCATTAATAAAAATGCTTTCAAAAATTGCACAGCATTGTCTCAAGTGAATGGTGGAGACGAGATTGTTCAACTTGGTGTGTCAGCATTTGAAAACTGCTCAAGTCTCTCAAGCATTTCTCTTGGTTCGGATCTCACTTCAATTCCAAATTCATGTTTCAAAAACACCGCCCTCACAACAATCACAATTCCAGGCAATGTGACAAGCATCGGAACTGAAGCTTTCAGAAATGTGACTTCAATGACGAGGGTAAACTTCAAGTCAGAAACTGCCCCAACTGTTGGAACAAATGCATTTGCAAATGGTTTTGCAAACATTCAAATTTGGATTCCAAAATATGATAATTATGTGTCATATCGCGATGCTCTTGACAATAAGGGGTTTGTTGATATATACTATAATGGCAATGGAGCAAAAATGTATAGTGACGATTATAAAACTTTGAGTAGCAACACTTCTTCTGTTGATTATGAACTCGCAAGATATTATGATGGCAGATGGAGAAAAGTTATATTTATTCTTGTTGGACAAATTTATTGGTCATGCGACCCTTCATGGAGTCTTAATCCATTAGAGAATAATGCAGTATTAGTTAAACAGCCATTTACATGCACTATAACAGGATTTCAATTTATTGGTGTTGGGTGGATTAACAAAGATGCCCAAGCAACTGTTTTTGAAGCTTTGGAAGGGTATAATTATCAGATTTCACTTAGAAGTAAAATGTTAGGATCTAATGCTGATTATCATCATACAGAAACCAAAATTTTTACAAAAAATCTTTATAGACAATCGGCGACAAAAATCATAACTGTTTTCGGTCCATATTTAATTAGTTATGATGATTTTATTACAGGGACGAGAACAGAGGTTGGGGGTTGGAATGTTGAAGAGACATTAGATGGATATGGAGTCATTACAAAAAATTTTACAACAAAAGATATAAGTTATTTGTTCTACGATTTAATCGCTTAAGGAGGATAGAATGACAAAAAAGAAAAGAGAAAAATTAGAAGCACAAAAAATTAAAGAATGGAGAGAACAAGGCTATTCAGAGGCGGAAATCGCCGCAAAACTTGAGAAATTAAGAAAGACAAGAAAAATCAAGTCTGCCGCAAAAGCCATTGTCATCACTCTTGCGATTGGTGCGACTGCTGTTGGAATATACAAGCTGGCAGACAAAATCATTTCTGATCTACAAACCAAATTGTCACCAGAAGAACAAAAAGATTTGGATGAAAAGAAAAAAGAAGAAGAGAAACTCAAAGACGACATATCAAAAGATACTCC
>ULVD01090122.1_pt1 | contig 13176 bp, 9 predicted proteins | sample 1959101 | NCBI WGS metagenome assembly ULVD01 (sample SAMEA4835777, study PRJEB28245) | human gut metagenome | biome: gut microbiome; material: fecal sample | place: Denmark | collected 2008
CATCCTTACTTTCAATCTTATGCTCTTACTGCGCCATGCCTGCCTTCAGTCCGCGGATATATGCGGTGAGCTTCTCGGAGGCATCGCTGCCATTCTTATTGATGATATCCACGACACCACTGCCGGTGATGACACCGTCAGCCAGCTTGGCCATCCTTCCGGCCTGCTCCGGAGTGTGGATGCCGAAGCCGATAGCCAGCGGGGTATCCGTCGTTTCACGCGCGATGCGGATGATCTCACGAAGGTCAGTCTGGATATGGCCGCGCATGCCGGTGACGCCCATGGAGGAAACGACATATACAAAGCCGGTCGCATGCCGCAAGCTCTCACGGATACGCTCTTCCGAGGTCGGAGCGACCATCTGGATGATATCGACGCCATTCGCATCCGCAAGCGGACGGATCTCTCCCTGCTCTTCAAAAGGAAGATCCGGGATGATGACGCCGTCGATGCCGATCTCCTTCGCTTCCTCAAAGAAACGAGCCAATGGATAATTGAAGACCGGATTGTAATAGGTGAGGAGCACGATCGGGATCTGTGTCTTCGTGCGGAGCGTCTTCACCAGCTCCATGACCTGCGGCAGGTGGATATGATTCTCCAGCGCCTTCACATCCGCTTCCATGATGACCGGCCCATCAGCGATAGGATCGGAGAACGGCACGCCGATCTCGATCAGGTCCACGCCTGCTTTTTCCAGATCAAGTACATATTTCACGGTATCTTCCATCGACGGGACACCTGCCGTCAGGAAAGCGATCATCGCCTTCCCTTTCTTGAATGCTTCACTTGTATGGCTCATAAATAGGCTCCTTTTGCTGTATGTATAGATTCGGGCTCAGCCCGTGGGGCGTGCTGACCTTTTGATTACGTTTGAAAGAGGGGGAGCGGGTTCTATAGGTTCAAGGGGTTCAAAGGGGCTGGTGCGGCGCATAAAAATCAGAAGCGCCGCAAAGTATAAATAATGGCGATGCCCGAAGGTCTCTTGATGACAGACTTCCCGTTTTGGGATTTCCACACATCGACCACTGAGCCGCGAATGAAAAAGATTTCTCGCTTCGCTCGAAATGACGATACGGGAGTCTGCTGTCTCCTGGTCTCTTAGTCACCAGTCACTCGGCGCTCCTAATCCCTAACCACTCATCCCTGCTTTCAAACTTCAGGGTTCAGGGTTAGCCCGTCGGACGACTCGCCTCTTGATTACGTTTGAAAGCCTCGATTAAATGAGAAATTAGAAATGGTGGTGCCCGAAGGTCTCTTGCTGACAGGCTTCCCGTTTTGGAATTTCCACACATCGACCACTGAGCCGCGAATGACAAAGATTTCTCGCTTCGCTCGAAATGACGATACGGGAGTCTGCTATTTCCTGGTCTCTTAGTCACCAGTCACTCGGCGCTCCTAATCCCTAGCCACTAGCCACTAGCTACCAGTCACCAGTCACTAGTCACCAGTCACTTCGCGCCCCTAATCCCTAGCTACCAGTCCCCTCAATCATGGATATCCTCTCCGCGGTATCTGGCGATGGCGGCGACGTCCTTGTCTCCGCGGCCGGAAAGGGTGATGATGACGATGTCATTTTGATCCATCGTCCGGATCTCCTTCATCATGCCGGCGACGGCGTGAGCGGACTCGATGGCGCAGATGATGCCTTCCGTTTTGGCAAGGTATTCGAAGGCCTCAACGGCTTCTTCATCCGTGATCGCCACGTAGCGGGCGCGACCGATGGAGTTCAGGTACGCATGCTCAGGGCTGACTCCCGGGTAGTCAAGACCGGCGGAAATGGAATAGACTTCCGTGATATTGCCGTCATCATCCTGACAGAAGAGGGACTTCATGCCATGGAAGACGCCGATGCGGCCCCGATTCACAGTCGCTGCATGGTAGGGGGTATCGATGCCCTTGCCGCCTGCTTCACAGCCGATGAGCTCCACATCCTTGTCCTGCACGAAGGGATAGAAGGTGCCGGCTGCATTGCTGCCGCCGCCGACACATGCATAGACCTTGGACGGAAGGCGGCCGGTACGCTCCAAGACCTGTGCTCTCGCTTCACGACCGATACAGCTCTGGAAATAGCGGACCATTTCCGGAAACGGAGCCGGCCCTGTGGTCGAGCCGATGACGTAGTGCGTATCATCACAGCGGCGGCTCCATTCCTGCATCGCTGCATTCACGGCATCCTTCAGTACGCGGGAGCCTGTCTTGACGACATGTACCTTCGCCCCGAGGAGCTTCATGCGATAGACGTTCAGAGCCTGTCTTTCGGTGTCGATCTCTCCCATGAAGACCTCGCACTCCATACCGAAAAGCGCCGCAATGGTGGCCGCTGCCACGCCGTGCTGTCCCGCGCCTGTTTCTGCGATGATGCGTGTCTTGCCCATGCGCTTGGCCAGGAGCGCCTGCCCGATGCAGTTATTGATCTTGTGTGCGCCCGTGTGATTCAGATCTTCACGCTTCAGGAAAATGCGCGGTCCGCCCAGGTCCTTTTCCATGTTCAATGCTTCATAGAGCATCGACGGACGACCGGTGTAGTTCACATAGAGATCATGCAGCTCATCCTGGAAGCTTTTATCATTCTTGCATTCTTCGAATGCTTTCTGTACTCTCGCCGCTTCATTCATCAGGACTTCCGGAATGTACTGTCCGCCAAATTCGCCAAATCGTGTATTCATAGTGGGTACCTCGCTTTATTGATAAGTTGTTGTTTATTGTTGGTTTGGGTTCATGGTTCAGGTTGATGGGTTCAGGGCTCTCGTGGCAGCTTCGCTGCAAAATATATATTTGCGGCGGAGCCGCCACCTTCATTCCTGATTCCTCATTCAAGCAAAGCTTTCATCCGCAATCAGTGGGCGAAGCCGCCCAAGGGGCTAACCCTGTACCCACAAGTTTGAAAGCAGGGATGAGTGGCTAGGGATTTGGGATTAGGGATTTGAAGCAAGCGGTGATCGAAATAGCGCAAATGGTGCACTGACCATTCTGCAAGAGAGATCGAGGGCTACGCTCGAGATGACGACGGCGCGAAGCGTTATCGAAGCTCCGCGGCGCTTCCTTATTTTTATGCGCCGCACCACCATTTCGCATTTCTCATTTCTAATTTCTCATTCAAGCGAAGCTTTCATCCGCAATCCACGGGCATCCCCAAAAATGGGCTAACCCTGAACCCATTATTTATTTTCTCTCCTCAATGCTCGGATCACATTCCCTCTTCTCTCCCCCGCTCTCATCAGCATCTCGCCGATGAGGACAGCGTCGGCGCCGGCCTCTCGTATCTGTTTCACGATCGCCTCTGACATCATGCCGCTTTCCGAGACAAGGATACGGTCCTTGGGCACGAGCCTTGCCAGACGCTCGGTATTTTCCAGATGGATGGTGAAATCGCGAAGATCGCGATTATTCACGCCGACGATGCGGGCCCCTGCGCCAAGCATCCGCTCCATTTCCTTCTCATCATGTGCTTCTGCCAGGACGCCAAGGCCAAGGCTCCTAGCGTAGGAGAGAAACTCTCTGATTTCCTCATCGGAGAGGATGGCTGCGATAAGGAGGATGGCCGAAGCCCCTGCGAGCGCCGCCTCTTCGATCTGGCAGCGGTCGATGATGAAGTCCTTGCGGAGCACGGGGATCTTCACCTCCTGCGCCACCTTCTTCAGGTAAGCGATATCACCTTTGAACCATTTCGGCTCTGTCAGGCAGGAGATCGCGGAAGCCCCCGCCGCTTCATACTCTTTGGCGATCGCCGCAAAGGGGAAGTCCTCGCTGATCGTCCCCTTCGAAGGAGACGCTTTCTTGAGCTCACAGATGAGGGAGAGCCCGTCACTTGCCAGATTTTTGTAAAACAGATCATCTGTCCGCGGCGTGAAGTGCTTCATTTCTTCATGCAGACGTCCATAATAGCCGTCCGCCTTCAGCCGCTCGATCCGCCGCCTGGTCTCGGCAGCAATGTCGTCTAGTATCATGGAAATCATTACTCCGTTTATCGGTAGAATCAAATATCATTCAAACGGGATAGGGTTCAGGGTTCAGGGTTCAGGGTTAGCCCCTGGGGCGGCTCTCCCCTTGATTACGTTTGAAAGCCTCGATGGAATGAGAAATGGTGGTGTCATGAGCTAGTCACCTGAGACTCCTAATCCCTAGCTACTAATCCCTAGCTACCAGTCACAAGTCACCAGTCACTGATTTGACACCTTGACGTATTCCTCGAGTTTCTCATACGCTTTTCCGCTATCGATCATCTCGACCGCCTTTGCGATGCCCTCCTGCATGGTGGGGACCGCTTTGGCTGCGTAGAGAGCAAGACCGGCATTCATGAGCACTGCATTTCTCTTCGTCCCCCGGAGCTTCCCAGTCAGGATGCCCTTGGTGATCTCCGCATTTTCAGAGGCCGTACCGCCGACGAGCTCCTCCTTCTTGCCACGCGTGAGGCCGAAGTCCTCCGGGCAGATGGTCATCGTGCGGTAATAGCCATCCTTCAGCTCGCAGACCTTAGTCGGCGCAGAAGGTGAGACCTCATCCAAGTGGTCTTCGCCGTAGACAACGAGCGCATTCCTCACGCCGAGCTTGTCTAAGACCTTGGCGACCGGCTCTACCAAGTAGCCATCATAGACGCCAAGGAGGAAATAGTCTGGATTCGCCGGATTTGTCAATGGGCCCAGGATATTGAACACGGTGCGGAAGCCCAGCTCCTTCCGGATGCCGCCGACATACTTCATCGCTGCGTGATATTTCTGTGCGAAAAGGAAGCAGAAGCCGACCTTTTCCAGCATCTCGAGCGCTTTCTTCGGATCCTGCGCGATGTTCGCGCCGAGGGCTTCCTGCACATCCGCCGTGCCGGACTTCGAGGATGCCGCACGGTTGCCGTGCTTGGCGACCTTCACGCCCGCCGCTGCAATGACAAAAGCAGCCGTGGTGGAAATGTTGAAGCTGTTCGAGCCATCACCGCCGGTACCTACGATCTCTAAGACCTTCATGCCCGGATGCGGGACTGGCGTCGCATGCTCTCTCATCGCTTCTGCACAGCCGGAGATCTCATCGATCGTCTCCGCCCGCGTGCTCTTCGTCGAGAGCGCCGCGAGAAAGGCCGCATTCTGCGTCGGTGTGGTCTTGCCGTCCATGATCTCATTCATCACGGTGTATGCTTCTTCATAGCTGAGGTCGCCTTTTCGTACAATTTTCTGGATCGCTTCTTTAATCATAATAGATTCCTCCTTGGTAAAAGTGGCTAGGGACTAGTGACTGGTGACTAGGGATTAGGGACGATACGAGAATACCGTTTTTTTAATTTCGCGGCGCTTCTATTTTGTTTTGCGCCGCACCACCATTCCTCATTCCTAATTCCTAATTTTCCCTCGCCATCGCCGGTTCGTATTCATAGGCTGCTCCTTCCCAAGGAGAAATAAAAAATCCGTCCCTGACAAAAACTTGTCAAGGACGGATACTATTCCGCGGTGCCACCTTGTTTCAGGGTATGACCCCTGCTCTTAGCGAGATACCAACATATCTCCGGCAACTGACGTATGCCCTACGTCGCAAGCTACTGGGGTCTCCCTTTTCACTGCGCCCTCAGCGGTCCATTTAACAATCTGCGTTCTGCCGGCTTCTCATTGCCCCGACTCCCTGTAAGTGCACGTACTGTTTTTATCTCCGCTTCAACGGTTTGTTTATGTTGTTGATGTAATCATAATCTCCCTTGGCATTTCTGTCAAGAGGGATATTAATGAGCACCCGGAAATGGAACGTTCGGAAGTCACGGTCAGTCCATGCGTCATGCGCCCTTAGCTCCGCCGGAAAAAACGGAACGCACACCATATCCGGAAAAGTCTCGTATGAAAGCGTTTTGATCGATTTTGTTTTCTTGTCCTTATGCCACGCCAAAGGCAGACAGCATGAGATGCACAGCGAAGGCGGCGATCCATGCGACGACACACTGGAAGGCAATCATCCCCACAGCCCATCCCGTCCCATTCTCCCGCTTGACGGAAGTGATCGCCGCGATGCAGGGCGTGTAGAGCAGGCAGAAGGTCAGGAAGGTGAGTGCCATGCCCGGTGTCAGGATCGAAGAGAGAGCTTCCTCCGTCCCGTAGAGGACCGTCAGGGTAGAGACGACACTCTCCTTGGCCATGAATCCGGAGATGAGCGCCGTAGAAAGCCTCCAGTCTGCAAGACCGAGCGGCGCAAAGAGAGGCGCGACAGCGCCGGCAAGGAAGGCGAGGATACTGTCTTGGGAATCCGCCACCATGTTGAGACGGACATCAAAGTTCTGCAGGAACCAGATGATGATGGTGCCGACGAAGATGACTGTGAATGCACGCTCGAGGAAATCTCTGGCCTTATCCCACATGAGGCGCAGGACATTTTTCATACCGGGCATGCGGTAATTCGGAAGCTCCATGACAAAGGGCACCGGTTCCCCTCTGAAAAGAGTACGCTTGAAGAGGAGGGCAGTCAGGATCGCCATGCAGATGCCGAAGAGATAAAGCCCGATCATGACAAGCGCCCCATTTCGAGGAAAGAATGCCGCCGTAAAGAAAGCATAGATCGGCACCTTGGCCGAGCAGCTCATGAAAGGGATGAGCATGATGGTCATGCGTCGATCACGCTCCGACGGCAGGGTACGCGTCGCCATGACAGCCGGTACGCTGCAGCCAAAGCCGACAAGGAGCGGCACGATGCTGCGTCCGGAGAGGCCCAGCTTTCTGAGCAGCCTATCCATGACGAAGGCGATACGGGCCATATAGCCCCCGTCTTCCAAAAGAGACAGGAAGAAAAACAGGACGGCGATCACCGGCACGAAGGAAATAACGCTGCCGACGCCCTGAAAAATAGCATCCACCACCAGCGAGCGGATGGCGGGATTTACTGCCTCTGCCGTGAGCCAGGCATCGACCCACGCAGTCACCTGATCGATGCCGTCCGCCAAAACATCCTGCAGGAAAGCACCGATGACATTAAAGGTGAGGAAGAAGACCAGTCCCATGATCAGGATGAAGATCGGGAGGGCGGTGTACTTCCCCGTGAGGATGCGGTCGATCTTCTGGCTGCGCGCATGCTCTTTGCTTTCTTGCGGCTTCACCACCGTCCGTTCGCAGAGACGACGGATAAAGAGGAAGCGCATATCTGCCATCGCAGCCGCGCAGTCAAGACCGCGCTCTTCTTCAAGCTGCGCAAGGATGTGCCGCAAGAGCTCTTTCTCATTGGCCTCCAGAGCAAGCGCCTGCTCCACGAGAGGATCCCCCTCGACCAGCTTGGAGGCCGCAAAGCGCAGCGGGATGCCAGCCGCTTTCGCATGATCCTCGATGAGATGCATGATGCCATGCAGGGCGCGGTGAAGAGCTCCATGGTGGTCATTCTTATCGCAGAAATCAGTGATGCCCGGCTTCTCCTGATAGCGTGCGACATGGATCGCATGCTTCACAAGCTCGCCCACCCCCTGATTATTGACGGCAGAGATCGGGACGACCGGGATCTGCAAGAGCCGCTCCATCTCATTGATCAGGATGGAGCCTCCATTGTTTTTCATTTCATCCATCATATTGATCGCAAGCACCACCGGTATCCCAAGCTCCATCAGCTGCATGGTGAGATACAGATTGCGCGTGAGATTCGTCGCATCCACGATATTGATGATCCCCGTCGGCTTTTGCTTGAGGATAAATTCACGAGAGACGATTTCCTCGCTCGTGTACGGAGAGAGAGAATAGATCCCCGGCAGATCCACCACCTCCGCCTCCGGATAGCCACGGATCACGCCCGTCTTCTGATCGACCGTGACCCCGGGGAAATTGCCGACATGCTGGTTGGAGCCGGTCAGCTGGTTGAAGAGCGTCGTCTTGCCGCAGTTCTGATTGCCGACGAGCGCAAAGGTCAGTCTGCCTTCGATCGGCTTTACATCCGAGTACTCTGACTCCTCATGATACTTGCCGGGCTCACCGAGACCGGGATGAAGATACGTGGATGTTTCCACTCGCAGGTGCTTTCTATCTTTCACCGCTGCCTGATGCACATTCGTCACTTCGATCTTCCGTGCATCGTCTTTTCTGAGCGTCAGCTCATAGCCTTGCACCATGATCTCCATGGGATCGCCCAAAGGCGCAAAGCGCACCAGTGTCACCTCTTCTCCGGGGATGAGGCCCATATCCAAAAAATGCTGCCGCAGCGCGCCCTCTCCGCCGACGGTCGTGAGCGCGGCCGACTGGCCGATTTGTAATTCGTCAAGTGTCATTGTATAGAATCTCCTTGTAGAAAGAGTGATAGAAAAGGGGGAATAGGTTCAGAAGAGTAGTTTAAGGACAGGGCTGCTCTCACCAGTCACCAGTCACCAGTCACCAGTCACCAGTCACCAGTCACCCCTATGTTACCACTTTTTCGTCTCACATTCCTAAAACGTTCTCAAACTTTTACAAAAAGCAAAAGAAAACGCCCCCGCAAAGCGGAAGCGTTCTATAAAGCTCTATCGTATTATTCGCTATAGAGGGAAGGCGATGGGCCTTCATCCTTTGGCATCGGCGGAAGCGGAGACTCTTCGTCGTCCTCCTTCTTCGGTTCTTCTCCCGGTGCATAGAGGGAGTGATACTTGAAGAGGTTTTCCACCTGCTTATGATCGATGGTTTCCACCTCGAGGAGCGCCTGCGCCATGGCTTCCAGGACAGGCATGTTGTCCATTAGTGTCTGCATGGTATCATTGTACGCTTCGTCGAGGTACTTGTGCATTTCTTCATCAATGATGGTCGCTACGGTCTCGCCGTAGTTTCTTTCCGAGCCGAGCTGCTTGCCGAGGAAGATCTGTTCCTGATGTTCACCGAAGATCATCGGTCCCAGTCGATCGCTCATGCCCCATTCCATGATCATCTTGCGGAGGATGCCGGTCACCTGCTGGAGGTCGCCGGAGGCACCGCTGGAGATCTCATTGAAAATGATCTTTTCCGCGCAGCGGCCGCCGAGAGCGACGCGCAGCTGAGCGAGAAGATGCGACTTCGTGATGAAGGAACGTTCTTCATGTGGGAGCATCATGGTGTAGCCGCCCGCCTGTCCGCGCGGAATGATGGTGACTTTATGCACCGGATCCGCATCCTTCAGAAGGGTCGCCATGATGGCATGGCCGGATTCATGGTAGGCGGTGATCCTTCTTTCCTCATCGCTCACCTTATGGCTCTTTCTTTCCGGTCCGTAGCTGACTTTTTCGCTGGCCTCTTCCAGATCGGCCATGGAGATCGTCTTTCTGTTCTGACGGGCAGCCAGAAGGGCTGCTTCATTCAGCATGTTCGCAAGATCAGCCCCTGTGAAGCCCGGGACTTTCTTGGCGATGGTATTGAGATCGACATCCGGTTCCAGCGGCTTATTCTTCGCATGGACACGCAGGATCGCAAGACGGCCTCTGAGGTCAGGACGGCCGACGACGACGCGGCGGTCGAAACGACCCGGACGCAGCAGCGCCGGATCGAGGATATCCGGACGGTTCGTCGCAGCGATGGTGATGATGCCTTCGTTCGAGCCGAAGCCATCCATCTCGACAAGGAGCTGGTTCAGCGTCTGTTCTCTTTCGTCATGCCCGCCACCGAGGCCGCTGCCTCTCTGACGGCCCACCGCATCGATTTCATCGATGAATACGATGCATGGTGCATTCTTCTTCGCCTGAGCAAAGAGGTCACGGACACGGGAAGCGCCGACACCGACAAACATTTCTACAAAGTCAGAGCCAGAGATGGAGAAGAATGGCACTTTCGCTTCACCGGCCACTGCTTTGGCAAGCAGGGTCTTACCTGTCCCTGGCGGGCCGACGAGGAGCACGCCCTTCGGGATCTTCGCGCCGATCGCCGTATAGCGGCCCGGATTTTTCAGGAAATCCACCACTTCGGAGAGCTCTTCCTTCGCTTCATCTTCCCCTGCGACATCAGAGAAATTCACATGGACCTGGCCTTCGGCGGTCATCTTCGCTCTGGACTTGCCAAAGCTCATGACCCGTCCGCCGCCGCCCTGTGTCTGGTTCATGATCCAGAACCACACGCCGACCAGAATGATGATCGGAAGCAGAGAAGAGAGCAGATTCATCCACCAGGACGGCTGTTCCGGCGGTTTTGCAGTGATGATGACGCCCCCCTCCGAAAGCTTTGGCAGAAGCTGCGCGTCATTGTCTGGTGCATAGGTAGCAAATTCGCTGCCGTCCTTCAGCTTACCGCTGATGGAATTGTTCGTCATCGTCACGGAGTCGACATTCTTCTTCTCGACCTGCGAAATGAAATCGCTGTAGGTGATTTCCGAGTGTTTTTCCTGAGGATGAACAAAGGTATTGAATATGGAGACCGCTATAATGATCAGAAGCACATAGAGGGCCACATTCTTTACAAATTTATTCAATATTTTCCTCCTTCTCTATATTTCCTGTGAAATATAAACGACCCATTCAATAGGTTTTTTCACCCCATAGATTGATAGTTCTGAATAATATCTAATTTTAGCATATAAGTATGTGGAAAGGCAACAAAGAAAAGAAGGTTCGGGGTTCGGGGTAGACCACGGGGCGTGCTGCCCCTTGCCCCTGGATGAAAGCTCGACTCGAATGAGGAGTGAGGAGTGAGGAATGAGGAATGAAAGTGGCGGCTTCGCCGCGAATATTATATATGGGGCGATGCCCGAAAGTAGTATTCAAGTCACTAGTCACTTCTAATCCCTAGCCACTCATTCCCTTTCGTGAGAAGTGAGAAGCGCCGCAGAATTTTGATAGCGCTTCGCGCCGTCGTCATTTCGAGCGAAGTCGAGAAATCTTTTTCGTTTGCGGTGAAACACTTCATGTGAGTGAAGCAAGAAACGGGAAACCTGCTTTCCCCCGCGCCAGCACTCCTCACTAGAGCGCAAAGTTTTTCTCATCCACAATCAAGGAACGCCGCTCCCACGGGGCTAACCCTGAACCCTTCTTTCACGCCTTCGTATAGACTTTATGATCCAGTACGCAGACGTCAGGGAGGTTTCTGTATTTTTCTGCATAGTCACAGCCGTAGCCGACGATGAATTCATCCGGAATTTCAAAACCGACATACTTCACATATACATCCGCTTCGCGGCGTTCCTTCTTATTGAGACAGATGGCAAGCTCCACCGAAGCCGCGCCTCTCTCCTTCAGGAGCGGCACGAGGTGGGACATGGTGATGCCGGTGTCGATGATATCCTCGACCACGATGACATGCTTACCGCGGATGTCCTTGTCAAGGTCTTTCTTGATCTTGACATGCCCGCTCGATACGGTGCTGTTGCCATAGCTCGACACGCACATGGTGTCGAGAGTGACCGGCAGATCGATCGAGCGCATCAGGTCGCAGAGGAAAGGCATCGCCCCTTTCAGAATGCCGACAAGTACGACATCCTTTCCTTCGTAGTCCTTTGTGATCTGAGCGCCGATTTCTTTCACTTTCGCTGCGATCTGCTCTTTCGTCACAAGTACGGTTTTGATGTCTTTCGATAAATTTTCCATGATATTCTCCTGTCAATGAAATGTGTAGTCATAGGTATAAGGTCCATGCTCCCGTGGAAATACGGATCCCGGCGTTGTCCGGACCTGCTCCTTCGTTTTCTTGCCGCGCCGGAGATCCTCCGAGTCGAATGGCGCTCTGCGGGGCGTCTCTACTCTCCGCTCCCCGGTCTTTTGCCGAACCAGATCGTCAGCAGCAGGTACTCTTTGGTCTCCTTCGTCACACGGCCGTATCGACTGCCGCGGAGGAGACAGGTCCAGTAAATCTCTTTTTCATCAGCGGCAACGGGCCAATACGGTCGGAGGGCAGCGGGGATGCCGGCATCCTGCAGGATGCGCTTGATAGACTTCGTCCCATCCATCCCCAGCGCCGCCATGCGCTCACCCGGTCTTGGCATACGAAGCCTGACCTCCCCTACCTTTTCAGCATCCAGCAGGTATTGGTTACGAGCCGGATGCTCCGGCGGCTTTAGAAGTCGCACGGTCTCCATGTGCCAAAGCGTGTCTGCGCGGTCCTTGCCACTTATTATAGCCATCTCTTGCTGTTTATCCACATCTTTTTGGGTGAACTTTTCAAAAAAATGCTTTGCGAGAAGGAAAAGACCGTTCTCCTCCTGCTTTTTGGTATTGCCTTTGTAGAAATAGAGACAGCGCCGGCCGATCTCCATCACCACATGCGCCGTCGAAGTGAGCTTCCCCGTCTCGCCGTTCTCTGCGAGACGGGCGAGACGCGAAAGGCTTTCAAAATCAGAGGATACCTCTCCCATGTGCATAAGCATCCGCCGGAGGACACGCCGCCGCATGGCAAGAGGCAGGCCGCGAAAGGCGTCCTTCTCGAGACTCCCCTCTTTCCCGTGAGAAGTGAGCCATGCCTCTGCTGCCTCCTCCATCCAAGCATCCTCGCCTCGAAGGATATCCGCCGTATGCAGGAGCGTCTCTACCAGATTGGGATTATAGGAAAGCATCTCGGGGAGAAGCTGGTGACGAATGCGGTTTCGCGTCGCATCCAGCTCATCATTCGTGGCATCATGGCAGGGCGCATAAGGAAAGGCAGTGAGGAAATCTTCGATCTCTTTCTTCGTGACCGTGAGGAAGGGACGGATCAGCTCCTCATGCTTTGGCGCCATGCCCGACAGACCGCGCACGCCGCTCCCGCGCAGCAGATGAAAAAGGATCGTCTCGGCCTGATCGTCTGCATGATGCGCGAGTGCGATCACGGTATACCCCGCTTCCTTCCGCACTTCCCTGAGCGCCTCATAGCGGAGCGTGCGCGCCACCGTCTCGACGGAACCGCCGCCTAAGCGCCGTTTCTCCTCGACATAGACATCCCTGCGAAAAAAGGGTATCCCAAGCTGCTCACAGCTGCGCTCCACATACCGTGCCTCTTCTTCTGCCTCCTCACGCAAATGATGCTGCACAAGACAGCAGCCGACGGAGAGCCCTTCCCTCTCTGCGATGTCATGCAAAAAGAGCAGGAGCCCGAGCGAATCCGGCCCGCCGGATACCGCCGCGAGGATCCGCTCCCCTCTCTGCCATAATTTCTTTTCCCGCGCAAAGGAGAGGATCTTCGCGATAAAAGGAGATGATTGTTTTTTCATAGTTCGCTCCTGGGAAAACAGGGACTTGGAACTAGTAGCTAGGGACTAGTAGCTAGGGATTAGGAATGAAGGTGGCGGCTGCGCCGAAATCGAGGGCTCAGGTCGCAGCTGTTCTGGCATTCGTTATCT
>ULVD01082158.1_pt1 | contig 13169 bp, 13 predicted proteins | sample 1959101 | NCBI WGS metagenome assembly ULVD01 (sample SAMEA4835777, study PRJEB28245) | human gut metagenome | biome: gut microbiome; material: fecal sample | place: Denmark | collected 2008
ACTTGCAAGATTTGGTTAAGTATTTGAACAAAATTGGTTATACTTTTGATCAAATGTCTACAAAAGCCAAAGCACTTGACCAAGGCAACCAAATGAGTATTTAAAAAATACAAAACAAAAATATCAAGAATGCTTATATTCTTGATATTTTTTTTGACTTTATTGATTGTTCAACATATAATATTAACATGGATTTAATGAATATAATCGATGGGTTCAGTTTGTTTGGACTTGAAATAAAATTTTATGGTGTAATAATTGCAATAGGTATGTTGATCGGCATAATTATTGCGTCGCATAACACAAAGTACAGAAATTTAAAGGCAGATGATATTTACATTTTGGCTTTGATGGTTTTGCCACTTTCAGTTATTGGTGCAAGGGTATATTATTGCATTTTTGATGCAAAAAGTTTTTCATTTGCAGAGTTTTTTGATATAAGAAGTGGTGGAATGGCTATTCTTGGCGGTGTACTTGGTGGTGCTTTGGGTGTTGTTTTGTACTGCTTGATATTCAAGAAAAACTTTTTTGAAGTGGCAGATGTTGCAGCGGTTTCATTGGTTTTGGGTCAGGGCATTGGAAGAATTGGATGCTTTTTTGCAGGCTGTTGTTATGGCATCAAAGTAACAGATCCAGGTCTTATGTGGTATCCTTTGTCAACACAAATAAACGGTGAATGGCATTTGGCTACGTTCTTTTATGAAAGTTTTTTCGATTTGGTCATTTTTGCCGTCTTGCAATATCTAATCAGCAAAAAGAACTTGCAAATAGGTACCATAATGTCGATTTATTTGATGTCTTATGGTCTTGTAAGATGTATTTTGGAGCAATTTCGTGACAATGCAGAATGTTTGATGTTGGGCCCTGTCCGTGTCAGCCAGTTGTTGAGTTTGATTATGATTTTGACAGGTATAATATTGCTTGTTTCATTCAAACTAATACCAAAGTGGAAACAATCAAAAGAACAAAAGCAATAAAGTTTTTGACCGTCATATTGTCATTGTGTTATTTAGTTTGCTTGACAATAGGACTGGTTTGCTACAAGCCATTTGCAGATCTTTGGTTTTCATTGTTTTTGTTTTTTGTTGCAAGTTTGCAAGTTTTTGTTGGCATATGTTTTTATCGTGACAGTGCAATTTTGTTTTCATTTTGCTGCTTTGCGTGCAGTATATCAGGTTTTTTGGTTTACTATTTTGGTTTGAATCAGTATGCTGTTCAGATATATTTTTCTTTTATCTGTTTCGCTTTTTTTTGCCTTTACCTGATTTTTCGTCAAAATATTCACTTAAAAATGTTTGCAATTATTTTCTGTCAAGTGGTATTATTGGTTGTAACAAAAATATTCAAATTGAACCATCTATATTTTTGGATTGTTCAAACATCGTATTTGTCTGTTATAATTTGCTTATTTATTGTTTATCTTTGCAGAACAAAGGAGAGTAAAGGTGGAATTCGCAAGCGAAAGAAACGGGTATAAAAAACAGGAAGTCGATACATACATTGAATCATTGCAAAAAGAATTGTTGCAATGGAAAAATCGATGCATAAAAGCAGAAGGTGATTATTTTGCGATAAAAGAAAAACAAGAAGAAATAAGAGTTAATGGTGAAAATATTGCTATTGCACTTACTGCTGCTATTGAAAAAGCAAAGCAAATTGAAGCCAGCAGCAAAAATGTGTACAAACTCAAAATTCAACAGATATCCATTCTTTATGACAGATGGGAAATGCTTTTAAACGAAATGACGAACAAGTATCCCGATTTGGAAGATTCTCACAATATCAAAACAATGTTAAATGATTTCAAAAAATCTATTGAAAATGTTTTAAAACAAGATATTCAAAATGATAACTCTGCAATAAGCAGCGATAACGATACAATGCGTGTTCTTCTTGCAAAGATGTCAAAATACTCTGGGGAAACAAAAGATCCAAAAGTCAAAAAGATGGAAAGGAAACCAGTTTCAAAGGATTTGAAAAATGGGCAAACCGAACTTAACCGAATTGAAGAAAAAAGCATGATAAAACCAATATCTTCTTTGGAACTTGGCAAAAACGAAAAATTTGAAACACTTGCTGACAAGTTTTTGACTCAAGAAGATGATTCTTCAAGCAAGTACACAAACTTTTTGTCCAAAAACAACAATGATTATCCAAGTCCAAATGAAAGTGGTTTTGATTTGAAAGAAGCAGTTAATCCCAAAGAAAATTTGGACGAAATTATGAAATCATTTGATTTTTTCAAACACGATTAAAAACAAAAATACGTCAAGCAAAGATAGTCTGTCTTTGCTTTTTTTGTTTGACTTGTAAAGTCAAAAGTGTTATACAAGATTTAAAATATAGTTTTATTGGGTAACAGATATGAAGTGTGAAAAATGTGGTAAAAATCAAGCAAGTATTTTTACAAAAATTTTGGTCAATGGTGAAGATAGAGAAGTTTATATTTGCACTCAGTGCGCTGGAAAAAATGGGATGAACGAGGATTTATCTGTTTTTTTTGATGACGAACATGAAAAAGTATGCCAATGCGGAACTACTTTTTTCGAAATAAAACAAAGCGGTTTTGTTGGATGTCCACAATGCTATCAAACGTTCAAGCAAGAACTGTTGCCAATTATTTCCAGTTTACAAGGTTGTGTTGTAAATCATGGCAAACATCCACTTTCAAAAATTGAAAGGCTGGAAAAACAAATTGATGACGCAATAGCAAATCATTTTTATGAATTGGCGGTTAAACTCAACGAAGAACTTGCAAAATTGAAGGGAGAAAAGTTATGAGTGACTTTGATGATGTTGTAATTTCTTCTCGTATTCGACTTGCAAGGAATATAAAAAATCTAAATTTTCCAAATCGACTTTCCGATTATGATGAAGCGTTGTCAATAACAAAGGCAATATATGAAATTTTGAATAATATTGGAGATTTTGAATTTTTCAAAATCAAAAATATGACAAACATAAAAAGCCTTGTTCTTTTGGAAAAACATTTGATAAGCAAAGAATTGCTTGACAACAAAGATATCTCTTCATTGGCTATAAGTTACAAAGATGGATTGTCAGTAATGATAAACGAAGAAGACCACATAAGGGAACAATGTGTGCTGTCAGGAATGTGTCTTGATGAATGTTACAAACGCATAAATGAACTTGACGAGCTTATTTTGGACAATTTTTCAATAGCTTATGATGAACAGTTTGGTTTTTTGACTTCGTCACCATCAAATTTGGGAACTGGAATGCGTGCTTCGATTATGCTTTTCCTTCCTGCGCTGACTATGCTTGGCAAAATTGATTCCTTGGCGTCAAGTGTTTCAAAACTTGGACTTACGGTCAGGGGTGCTTATGGTGAAGGAAGTTTGGCAAAAGGATATATGTATCAAATTTCCAATGAAAATACAATGGGCAAGTCAGAGGAAGAATTGATAAAAAACGTGCAAAATGTGACTGTCAAAATTTGCGAAATGGAAAAAGAATTCAGACAAGAATTGTTTGCAATGCAAAAAGACGAAATTTTGGATATATGTTGCAGAGCATGGGGAATTTTGAACAATGCTCATAAAATAAGCTGTGATGAAGCCATAAAACTGATTTCCGAAGTAAAATTGGGGATGTGCCTATATATAAAAGATTTGAAAATCAAAAATATTGATCTTTTGATGGAAAAAATTCAGCCGGCCCATCTTATTGAAGAATATGGAAAGGAAATTTCAAGCAACGAACGCGATATTTTCAGGATGAAAGTAATAAAAAATTGGCTTGAACAAAAATAATGCAAAAAAACAATCAAAAATGTTGTAACAAAAATCAAAATTGTTTAAAATATATACATAAGTACTCTTATGTATATATTTTTTAAAGGAAAGTTTTTATGAATCTTGACAATCAATTTTCTGACAGCGTTTTAAAAGTTTTGGAAGATGCAACCAACATTGCCCTGAAATACGGAAGTGATCAAGTTGGTACAGAACATATTTTGTATGGATTGGTTGCAAACAAAGAACATATCGCCTCAAAAGTGCTTGAGGAGTTTGGAATGACAAGGGAAAATCTTTCAAAGATTTTTGCTCAATCTGCTGACGAAATCAACATGGACGGTGAAGTTGAACTTTCTCCAAGGGTCAAAGAAGTATTTAAAATTGCGCAAAAAATGGCTGTTGATTTGCTGCATAATTACGTTGGAACTGAACATATCTTGCTTTCTTTGATTTCAAGCACAGGCAGTTTTGCTGTAAGAATAATGGTAAATTATTATCGTATCAATTTGAACGATTTGAAAACAAGACTTTTGTCACTTCTTCAAAACAACAGTCCAAAACAAGAAAGTCTTGAAATTGGCAAAGAAGGTTCATTGCCAGAAAAATTGCTTCAAGTAGGCTCAGACGTTACTCAAAAGGCTCGTGAACACAAGATTGACCCGATTATTGGCAGAGAAGAAGAAATACAAAGAATAATTGAAATTCTTTGCAGAAAAACAAAGAATAATCCTGTTTTGATTGGCGAAGCGGGTGTTGGAAAAACCGCTGTTGTAGAAGGTTTGGCATTGGCAATAGCAAGTGGAAATGTGCCAGAATTATTGAAAGATAAAACTATTTTTTCACTTGAAATTGGTGGGCTTATGGCGGGTACAAAATATCGTGGCGCCATGGAAGAAAAACTCAAAGAGATTATTGAAACAATTACTCAAAGGCAAGATATAATCGTTTTTATTGACGAAATACACACTTTGGTTCAAGCAGGCTCTGAAAAGGGTGAAACAGGTCCAGCAGATATGTTAAAACCTTATCTTGCTCGTGGTGAAATGCAAACGATAGGTGCCACTACCACCGACGAGTACCGCAAATTTATCGAAAAAGACAAGGCATTGGAAAGAAGATTTCAACCTGTTATAATAAAGCCACCAACAGTTGACCAAACAATCGAAATTTTGAAAGGCTTACGGGACAGTTACGAAGCTTTTCACAAGGTGACAATTTCTGACAGCGCAATTATCGCCGCAGCTCAATTATCTGACAGATATATTGTTGATCGCAGTCTGCCAGACAAAGCAATCGACCTTGTTGATGAAGCAAGCAGCAAAGCAAAGGTGAACTTCAATCTTAAACCAAGTATTATACGTGAAAAAGAAGAAAAACTTAAACAACTTGTTGCAAATCGTGATGAGGCATCAAACCAAAGAAATTATGAAAAAGCGGCAAAGTTGCAAATTCAAATCGTAAATATAGAAAACGAAATAAATGATTTGAGTGAAGAACTTATCAAAAAGAGTAATTCGACAAGTGTAATTACTGCAAATGAAATTGCAGAAATAGTTTCAAAGTGGACGGGAATACCTGTTAACAAGATAACCGAAAGTGAAAAAGAAAAACTCTTGCACCTTGAAGAAATTTTGCACAAGCGTGTGATTGGTCAAGAAGAAGCTATTTCGGCAGTCAGCAAGGCTATAAGACGCTCACGTGTGGGTTTCCAAGATACAAAACGTCCAATCGGATCATTCTTGTTTATGGGGCAAACTGGTGTTGGCAAAACCGAGTTGTCAAAAGCACTTGCAGAAGCGATGTTTGATGACGAAAACAGCATAATAAGAATTGATATGAGTGAATATATGGAAGCACACTCAGTTTCAAAACTTATCGGTGCACCTCCGGGATATGTCGGTTATGACGAAGGTGGTCAGCTTACTGAACAAGTAAGAAGAAAACCTTATTCGGTGGTTTTGTTTGACGAAATCGAAAAAGCACACCCAGATATATTTAACACAATGTTGCAAGTACTTGATGACGGCAGGTTGACCGACGGCCAGGGCAGACTTGTAAACTTTAACAATACAATCATTATCATGACAACAAACTTGGGAGCAAGTGAAGTTGAAAAACGCAGAATGAATTTTAGTCAAAACAGCGAACCAGTCGACGTTGAACAAATTTACTTTGATGCACTCAGACACAGATTCAGACCTGAATTTATAAATCGTATCGACGTAGTGTGCATATTCCATCCATTGTCGCAAAATGATTTGTATAAGATATGCACTATTATGCTTGAAAATCTGAACAAGCGTTTGCAAAAACAAGGGTTATATCTTAGTTTTGATACGGATGTTAAAGATTATATAGTAAGAAATGGCTCAAACATAACTTATGGCGCAAGACCATTGAAAAGATTTATCCAGCAACACATCGAAGACCGAATAGCCGAAAAAATATTGCTTGGGGTTTTGGATAAAACTGGTGAAATTAGAATATTGCTTGAAAATGATAATCTTTGTTTTAAAATGGTTTAAAAATTTGCGTTTAATGCAAGAAATTTGATATACTATTTGTGGAGGAGAATTATGAAACTTGAATTTATTGAAAGAAATTATGACATCGGAGCAAGATTGGCAACAATCATTTCAAAAAAAGTTAGCAAACTTGAAAGATATTTTGAAGACGATGCGAAAGCAAGAATTGTTTGTAAACTTGAAAATAAAACCTATAAAATGGAATTGACAATAACAAACAAAGGCCAAATTTACAGGGCAGAAGTATCAGGCGAAAATATGTATGAAAATATAGATACAATTTTGCCAAAAATCGAAAAACAAATCATCAAACAAAGCGAAAAAAAGAAAGATTTGTTCAAAAAATCTGCTTTTGACCAAGCATCTTATCTGTTCTTGAGTGAAAAACCAAAAGATGCACCAAAAGATATTTACAAACGTAAAAAGTTTGTTTTGGAACCTGAACTTGTTGAAGATGCTGAAATGCAACTTGAAAATTTGGAACACGATTTTTATGTATTTTTGAATGCGGAAACTGGAAAGGTAAACGTGTTGTACAAAAGAAATGATGACAAACTTGGCTTGATTGAATGTGAATATTAAAATTCAAAAAATGCTTTGCAAATTGCAAGGCGTTTTTTAATTCCGTGTTATTTTGCCAATTTACGACATAGTATATTTATATGAAATCATACAAATACATTGGCAAATGGAACAATTTTACATATATTTGTCTAAGTTTTTTTCGAGTTAACAAAATTCGGCTTTGTGTACTTGGTTTTGTTTTGCTTGTTGGCTTTTTGACTGGGATTTTTACCGCAATAAAATACGCAGGTGGTTGTGAAATACTCAATTTCAATGACTATGGTTTGACTCAATTCGCAAATGGAAATATTGCAAGTTCAAAGCTTTTTTTTGAAAGACTTTTGTCATACACTTGCTTCTGTGCCATATTGTTTGTTTGTTCACTGGCGCCATTTTTGTTCCCAATCGGTCTTTTTGTTATTGCATTCAGATCTTATCTTTTGGGACTCAATGCTTGTTTGCTTATAATTATGTATGGTCTGGGAGGAATACTCACTGCCATAATCATTATAATACCTGCTCAAATTATAATGCTCGCTCTTGGATGCTTGTTTTTTTGTATCGTAAGAAACAGGGCAATATGCAAAAAAAAATACGGAAAAATATATGGGTTAAATTCATTTTTGCTTTTTGGGGTTTTTATACTTTTGCTAACTATTGTAAACTTGCTTGAAACAATATTGTTACTTTTATTCAGTGCCCAAGTTATATTGGTGATTTGATTTGACAGAAATATTTTTTGGTGTTAGTATTTTGTTAAAATATTGATTAAATATTAAGGAATACTGTAAATGATTTATTATATATTAAATTCAAATATCACGGGGCTTATGCTGTTTTGCTTGGCTCTTGGCTATTTTTTGGCCGTTCCCATTGCAATAACTTTTCATGAGTTTGCTCACGCTTTTATTGCTTACAAATGCGGTGATGATACGGCGAAATTGATGGGAAGAATGACACTCAATCCCTTTGCTCATTTTTCAGGTATTGGAATTTTGTGTTTTTTGTTTGTTGGATTTGGATGGGCGAAACCAGTTGAAGTTAATCCAATGAAATTCCACAACTATAAAAAGGGCAATGCTCTTGTTTCTTTAAGTGGCATTTTGACAAACTTGATACTTGCATTTGTTTTCAGCGGATTTTATTATTTGCTTTGCCATTTTTGTGGCAGTGATGTGATGATGTATTCAAATTATCTTCTTGTTTTTTTGAATTATTTTTTGCTTTTTACATTTGTTGTAAACTTGTCGCTTGCAATTTTCAATATTTTGCCAATTTATCCTCTTGATGGATTCAATTTTATTGCTACATTTTTGAAGTACAACAATCCATTTGTTCAGTTTATGTACAAATATGGCAATATATTGTTGTTGATTTTGATTATAACACCAGTATTTGATATTTTTTATGATTTTGTCATGACTGGATTTCTTGGTGTATTCGATTTGTTTTGGGGACTTTTTTTGTGAAAACTTGACTAAAGGTCTTTTATAAGATATAATGGTCAGGATGGAAGAAAATCTTGTAGAAGAAGAACTCATTGACGATGACAAATACAGATTTAAATTGGACAATTACGAAGGTCCATTGGATTTATTATTGGATTTGATAAAACAATCCAAAATGGATATCATGGACGTAAAATTGTCACTTATAACCGACCAATATATGCTTTATATGGAATCTATTGATACGGTTGACCTTGACAAAGCGACCGACTTTATTACAGTCGCTGCAACACTTTTGGAAATCAAAAGCAAAAATATTTTGCCAAGGCCCGAAGAAGAAGTTGCTGAAGAGGATGACCCAGAACGCAACTTGCTTATACAAATTCAAGAATACAAACTTTTGAAAGAGGCAAGCGAAGTTTTGCAACTGCAAGAAGATGTCGAACGCCTTTACAAAAAGCCAGACGAAACCGTGGGACAAGTACACTTTGTACTCAAAGATATGCAGATGGATATGCTCATCCAAGCATTTGTTGAGATTATGACCCGCATTGACAAAAAGGTCAAGGAAGATGAACCCAAAAAGATTGTCAAGGACCGCTTTACGGTTGCTGAAAAAATCGTTGCAATCAAAGACGCTATTTTGATACATAAAAAACTGAAATTTTCAGATTTGTTCGAAGAAAACCAAACCAAAAGTGAGTTGATTAACATATTTTTGGCTTGCCTTGAACTTATGAAAATGCAAGTTATAAAATGCGTGCAAAAAAACATCTATGGTGAAATAGAAATATTTGCTGGAGAGGGAAGAAATGGATGAGATAAACAAATCACAACTTAAAGAAATAATTAAATCAATACTGTTTGTTTCAGGCGAAGGTGTGGAACTTAAAGATATTGCTGATAAACTTGGCTTTGAAGTGGCTGACATAAAAAAAGAAGTTGAAAAACTTAAAAAAGAGTTGTGTGACGAAAGTGGAATACATTTGATTTCTTACGGAAACAAAATTCAACTTTCAAGCAACCCAAAATATGCAGATTATATTGCTGCTGTTTTGAATCCTATCAGGGAAAAAGCTTTGACAAAGGCAGCAATGCAAACACTTGCAATTGTGGCATACAAACAGCCAGTTACAAGATTGGATATCGAAAATATCCGTGGCGTGAGTTCTGATTATGCTGTTCAGGTTTTGCTTGAACACAACATGATTGAAGTCGTTGGTCGGAAAGATGTTATCGGAAAACCATTGCTTTTTGGCACGACCGAAGACTTTTTGAAAAGATTTGATTTGCAATCAATCGAGGACTTGCCAGATTACAACGAATTGCTTGAAAAAATCAAACTTATAAGATTGACCGAAGAAGAGAAAAGCGACAGCCTTTACAGGGATTACAAATTGCCTGATGAAGAAGAAATACCCGAATTTTTGCAAGGGGAAGACGTGGAAGCGGTCAACGTTGATTTTGATATCAAAGATTCTTTGCAAAAGCAACTTGCGCAAGAAGACCAAGCCCAAGAAGACAATCAAACAGACGTCGACCAAAATTGTGGTTGAGTTATACAAGAAAAAAGAAACACTATTTTCAAGAGTTTCTTTTTTTTGTTATTGCGACTTTAGTTAAGCAATGTTTCTTTTGCGGAAGATGAATGTGGAAGCAAAGATGTTTAAAAGTATACATATCAAAAGATAAATTATGCTTATTGTAAAGGTTCCGCCGTTAGCCAACGAGAAGCCAAAGAAATCACCATTGTTTACTACGCTTCCAAAATATTTGAACAAATCAAAATGTGCGAAAGGTAAGTAAACCATCCAATTTTTTGCATATAACAACGCATTGAATATAATTGAAATTCCATAGGTCAACAAGCCAACAATCACGGAAATTACGTTTGATTTGAATAAAATTGATACAAGTATGGAAAGGGAAATATAGAATATAAGGTTGAGTATGCAGGAAAGCAAGTAAAGTATTGTGACTACAAAAACATTCATTTCGATGACTTTTGAACTGTTGAACACAACAAGTACATTTGTGGCACCAATTCCATAAGTGAAGAATCCAACTGCAAATGAAATTACAAATGCCATAAGAACCATCATTATCATAAACATAATGCAAGCCAAAAACTTTGCCAAAATAATTTTGTTACGACTGTATGGGCGTATTGCAAGCATTTTCATAGTGCCATTTGAAAGTTCAGTGGCAACTGTTCCACTGGCAACAAAAATTACTATTATTGCAAGTACAAAAGAAACAATTTGCATTGCAAAAACCAAAAAGTCAAATACGTTTGTTTTTTCGCCACTGTTGCGATTGAAACTCATTGGTTCCAAAAACTGATAATCAAATTTGCCGATTTTGAGCAAATATTCGTTTTTGGCAACTTCTTGTTTGTAGATGTAACTGTTGTAATTTGCAAATCCAATAAATTCGTGAAGTTCATTGTCGCTTTTGTTTCCAGCAAGTTGTACAATCCAGCCATTTTTGAGTGCATTTGATGACATAACAACTATGCTTTTGTAATTTGAAACCAAATTGTTAAACTTTTCAAAATCTTCTGGAAGGGTAGAATCTGAATTTGCCAGAGCGAAGTCTTTTATTTCTTCAAACAATTTGCCCAATTTTGTTTCATTGTCAGTTGGATAAATTTCGGTGTAAAAGTTTTGGATGAGTTCGTCATACTTTTCTTGATTTATTTCAAAAACTTTCAAATTCTGCGTAATTTCGGAAATTTGGTTGAAATTGTAATTTTCAGACAAAAAGTTGTTTATTTGTGGGAATTGCACATCAGGATTTACAAACACCGATGGGATATTTTTGGCAATGCCTTCAAAAAACTTTGACAACGTGTCAAAATCGCTGAGTGACAAATAAAATGAAATATCGCTTAGATTGTTAAGATAATTGTAAGTTTCAGATGCCTTTGTTGCAAGCAAGCGAAATCTTTCTTTGACTTCGTTTTGTGTTGTACCTGTGTTGTTGCAATAACTGAGAACGTCACGGTGTAACTGCTGCATATCAGCATCGGTGGCGGCAATTTTTGCATTCAAACTTTCCAGTTCGGATTTTGTTTGAATCTTTGTAAAATATTGACTTACCCACTGATATTCCTTTGAAAGTTTGTCATCCAAATTTGTTTTGCTGTTTTGTTCAGTGGCACTGGTTGTAAATGTGTTGTACAAAGATATGATATTTGTTCCCCCAAGTGTAACGGTTGTTTTTTCTTTTGGGGCAGGTGAAAATGTAAATGTGGTGACAACCAACGTTGCAATAACGACAAAAAAAGCAACCAACATAATCGGTTTCAAAAATATTTTTTTAAGTTCACTTTTTGCAAGTTTAAAAACTTTCATCCCAATTTGCTCCTTTATCCTTTATCCTTTATGCTATTGCAGTGTCCTTGTTGACTTTTCCAAGTACGTTCAAGAATACATCTTCCAGACTGTAATCAACATCGCCAGCACCATAAACTGCGATTTTGTTTTTCGTAAGCAAAATAATAATTTCCGCAAGTTGTTGGTCGTTTGCATTGAAAAGTACTTTGTCATTGCAAATGCCGACTTTTTCTTCCAAATAATCTTGGATGAGTTGCCCAGCATAATTTGGTGCGTTGACACGGATAAAAGTTGAGCCATCCTTTTTGATAGAGTGCTTAATTTCATCCATTGTTTTGAATTCGATAATCACGCCTTTGTTTATGATTGCTATTGTGTCGCACAGGTTTTCCATTTCACTTAATATATGGCTTGAAATCAAAATTGCAATGCCATAATTTTTTGCCAATTTTTTAAGCAAAATACGCATTTCTTTTATTCCATTGGCATCAAGACCATTTGTTGGTTCGTCCAAAATCAAAAGTCTTGGATTGTGAAGGAGTGCTTGTGCAATTCCAAGTCTTTGTTTCATGCCAAGGCTGTACGATGACACTTTGTCTTTTATCCTTGAAGAAAGTCCAACCAATTCTGCGACTTCCAATATTCGGTCATCTGAAATGTTTGAATAAAGGCTTGCAAAAAATTTGAGATTGTTAAGCCCTGACATATACGAATAAAGAGTAGGGGTTTCAATAACTCCTCCAACATTTGCGATAGCATTTTCAAAATTGTTTTTTACCGATTTGCCCATGATGTAAATATCGCCACCAGAAATTGACGTCAGTCCGCATATCATTTTGATGGTTGTGCTTTTTCCAGCGCCATTTGCGCCCAAAAAACCAAATATTTGTCCTGTTCTTATTTGAAAACTTACGTTTGAAACAACAGTGCGATCACCATATTTTTTTGTAAGGTTTCTTACGTCCAACACAATATTGTCATTCATAATTATTCCTCGCTTATAAGAGATTCATAAATACTTTCATATACCAAATGTGCACTTTCCTTCCATTTTTTACATGCGTTTATGGCACTTTGCCTTGAAGGTGCCTTTATTTTGAGTTCAAGCATAGGTTGACTTATGAAAGCGGCACGAATTTTGAGTGTTACCATATAGGACCCGTCAACGTTTTTTGAATAATCACAAACATATTCTTGCGAGCGTTTGAAGTGGAGTCTGTTTTTCTTTGTGAATTCGGTGATTTCTTCACGAAGTTCAAGTGGTATTTTGGTATAAAAATGAGAAAGACAATTTCTTCCTTCGTAAGTGATGTTGTATTTGTCTTCGTTTGTGCCTTCATTTGTTTTATAAATAAAACCCGCATCAATCAAACTTGCCTTGATATCGCGATACTCCATGTAATTTATCCAAGGTTTTTGACCCGCTGTACAAATTTCTACCAAAGAATTTTCTGTTAGTGGTATTTCCATTTTATCCATCACAAACAAAAGAATAAGTTTGTTTATCGTAGCTTTTATGTCTTCCATACTATATAC
>ULVD01087332.1_pt1 | contig 13157 bp, 9 predicted proteins | sample 1959101 | NCBI WGS metagenome assembly ULVD01 (sample SAMEA4835777, study PRJEB28245) | human gut metagenome | biome: gut microbiome; material: fecal sample | place: Denmark | collected 2008
TCTTCTGATCATCGAAGAACATGTGCTCTGTACGTGTCAGACCGATACCCTTGGCGCCGAATGCACGGGCTACCTCAGCATCGTGTGGAGTATCCGCATTGGTACGGATTTCCATCTTTGTATACTTGTCGCAGAGATCCATCAGCTCCTTGAAGTCACCAGAAAGCTCTGCAGCCTTTGTCTCAATCTGTCCTGCGTAAACCTGACCTGTAGTACCGTTCAGAGAGATATAATCACCCTCCTTGTAAACAACGCCTTCAATCTCTACAGTCTTAGTCTTGTAATCTACGTTGATAGAGCCGGCGCCTGATACACAGCACTTACCCATACCACGGGCTACAACGGCAGCGTGAGAAGTCATACCACCACGAGCGGTAAGGATACCCTCAGCAGCTGACATACCAGCGAGGTCTTCTGGAGATGTTTCGATACGAACCATGATAACCTTCTTGCCGTCCTCATGCCACTCCTGAGCATCGTCTGCATGGAATACAATCTGACCGCAGGCAGCACCTGGAGAAGCAGGGAGACCCTGTGTGATGACCTTAGCCTTAGAGAGAGCCAACTTATCGAATACTGGGTGCAAAAGCTCATCGAGCTTCTGAGGCTCACAGCGGAGGATAGCAGTCTTCTCGTCGATCATACCCTCGTGAAGGAGATCCATGGCAATCTTCACCATAGCTGTACCAGTACGCTTACCATTACGAGTCTGGAGGAACCAGAGTTTGCCTTCCTGTACGGTGAACTCCATGTCCTGCATATCGTGATAGTGATGCTCCAGCTTATCCTGGAGAGCGTCGAGCTCCTTATAGAGTTCAGGCATAGCCTCTTCCATAGAAGGATATTTGGCAGCACGCTCCTCTTCAGAGATACCGGCACGCTCAGCCCAGCGCTGAGAACCAATCTTTGTAATCTGCTGCGGAGTACGGATACCAGCTACCACGTCCTCACCCTGTGCATTGATGAGATACTCACCATTGAAGAGATTCTCACCATTACCAGCGTCACGTGAGAAGCAAACACCTGTAGCAGATGTATCGCCCATGTTACCGAATACCATCGCCATGACAGATACGGCAGTACCCCACTCATCAGGAATACCTTCCATCTTGCGGTAGAGGATAGCACGCTCGTTCATCCAAGAACGGAACACAGCGCAGATAGCGCCCCAGAGCTGATCGATTGGGTTGGTAGGGAAATCCTGACCGGTCTGCTCCTTGATAGCAGCCTTGAAGAGTTCAACGAGCTTCTTGAGCGACTCTACAGAGAGATCCTTGTCAAGCGTAACGCCCTGCTCTTCCTTCACCTTTTCGATGATAGCCTCAAATGGGTCGATATCTTCCTTGTTTACAGGCTTCAATCCCATAACGACGTCACCGTACATCTGTACGAAACGGCGATATGAATCGTATACGAAATGAGGGTTACCGGTCTTCTTGACCAATCCCTCAGCTACCTCGTCATTCAAACCGAGGTTGAGGATGGTATCCATCATACCAGGCATAGATGCGCGTGCACCTGAGCGTACTGATACGAGGAGTGGATTCTCTACAGAACCGAACTTGCTGTTCATCAATGCCTCAGTATGAGCCACAGCAGCCATCACTTCGTCCTGAAGAAGTTCTTTGATTTTTTCCTCACCCACTTCATAATATTCATTACAAGTGTCTGTTGTAATGGTGAAACCTGGAGGAACAGGTACACCAATCAGGTTCATTTCGGCAAGGTTCGCGCCTTTACCACCAAGTACTTCTCGCATTTGGGCATTGCCTTCTGCTTTTCCGTTTCCGAATGTATAAACTCTTTTTTCGTTCATAATTGTTATAGGTATATGTTTTATTTCGTTTTACGTTGCTAATTATTATTTGTAATGCAAAGATACGTTTTTTATTTGATACTACCAAACTTTTATACGCTTTTTTGCTATCCCGAGATTACATTTTATACTGTTGACGCACACACGGGCAGAAAATTAACAATCCCGTATACGATAGAAAGATATTTGACGAATCTGAAAGTGAGTCTCTCGGGATTGCAGCCTGCATTCTGATGTTTTTTACCTCCCTGCCGATGCGCCCGAAACTGCGTCACGACGTAGCGATCGCTACGTCCCGACGCAGCGCCAGACACGTCGCGATGTAGCAACGGCTGCGTCGGGACGCAATTTAAAGGTAAAAGGATAAAAAGGTAAAAAAGGATTTTAAAGGTAAAAGGATTGTGAGGCGATAACAAAAGTAACAGGTGACCTTTGATATAAAAATGTGAATGTGAATTTGAAATGTAAGCAAAGAAAAAAGAATGCATGTAATGACATTAATATCATTTAATTCATATATAATAAAGTACGCGCGTACGTACAATTAAAATATATACTATCAAAAATCATCAATAAACAGCCTTGACAAAAGGATACACATGACAGTCCGTTTTCTTCACTTACATTTCAAATTCACATTCACATTCACATTTCATCTCTTTACAACCACCGAATATTACCTGTTACTTTTGTTATCGCCTCACAATCTTTTTACTTTTTTACCTTTAATCGCCTTTTTAACTTTACTCGCAAATAATTTGGGACAACTCTTGCATTTCTCATAAAATTGCAGTATCTTTGCACCCATAAAAAAAATACAAAACATTATTATGGCAAGAAAACGTAAACCATTACCTCTGTTAGAGAACATCACCATCGAGGCAGTAGCAGCCGAGGGTAAGTGCATCACACGCGTAGATGAGCAGGTCATCTTCGTACCTTTCTGTGTGCCAGGAGATGTTGTCGACTTGCAGGTAGTAAAGAAGAAACATAAGTATTGCGAAGCCAAGGTGGTTCGCTTCATCAAGAAGAGCGAGGTGCGACAGGAGCCTATGTGCGAGCACTTCGGCATCTGCGGCGGATGTAAATGGCAGAACCTGCCTTACGAAGAGCAAATCAAGGCTAAGCAGAAGCAGGTGGAAGACCAGCTCACCCGCATCGGAAAGATTGAACTACCTGAGTTCCGCCCTATCATGGGCAGCGTGAAGACTCAGGAGTACCGCAACAAGATAGAGTTCGGATGCAGCAACAAACGATGGTTCACCGCCGAGGAACTGGCTCAGCTCCCTCAGAAAGAGGATGATACCGTAACATCGCTCAAGGAGCGCCACGCCCAGAATGCCATCGGTTTCCATATCACCGGAGCCTTCGACAAGATTTATCCTATCAAGAAGTGCTGGCTGATGGATGACCTCTGCAACGAGATCCGCAACTTCGTATTCGAATACGCTGATTCTCACGACTATACCTTCTACGACCTGCGTGAGCAGCACGGTTTGCTCCGCAACATGATGATCCGCAATTCGAACACCGGAGAGTGGATGCTCGTCTTCCAGTTCCACTACGATGAGGAGGGCGATGAGCAGAGAGCATTGGAGCTGATGCAGCAGGTGGCTGACAAGTTCCCTCAGATTACATCGCTCATGTATGTAGACAACCAGAAGGGAAACGATACCATCAACGACCTGGAACTCAGCCTCTTCAAGGGCAACGACCATATCTACGAACTGATGGAAGACCTGAAGTTCAAGGTGGGTCCGAAGAGTTTCTACCAGACCAATACCGAGCAGGCTTACCACCTCTACTGCGTGGCCCGCGAGTTTGCCAACCTTACCGGAGATGAGCTGGTTTACGACCTCTATACCGGCACCGGAACCATCGCCAACTTCATGGCTCACAAGGCAAAAAAGGTAATCGGTATCGAGTACGTGCCAGAGGCCATAGAGGATGCCAAGGTGAATTCTCAGGTGAACAACATAGAGAACACCCTCTTCTATGCAGGCGACATGAAGGATATCCTGACCAACGATTTCATCGCACAGCACGGTCGACCTGACGTCATCATCACCGACCCACCACGTGCCGGAATGCACCCAGACGTAATAAACGTCATTCTGAATGCAGCACCAAAGCGCATCGTATACGTAAGCTGCAACCCGGCTACCCAGGCTCGCGACCTGCAGCTGATGGATGCGGAGTATAAGGTAGCTGCCGTACAGCCGGTGGATATGTTCCCTCATACCCCTCACGTAGAGAACGTGGTATTGCTCGAAAAGAGATAAACCTAGAAATCAAAATAGAAACAAGATGAAGAAAAACATCATCATGGCGCTCATGGCTGTAGCTTCGGTCTCAGCCAGCGCCCAGCAGAAGCAGACCATCGAAATACCATCATGGTTGAGCAACGTGAAATTGTCGGGGTATGGAATGACCCAGTATCAGTACAGCGGACAGAAAGATGCTGAATCCAACTCATTCAACATCCGTATGGCTCGTATCGCTCTCGAAGGGCGCATAGCAGGCGACTTCTATTGGAAGACTCAAATCCAGTTCAACGGCAACACCTCTACCCTCGGTTCCAGTCCGAGAATGGTGGATCTGTTTGCTGAATGGCAGAAATATGAATACTTCAAGGTGAAAATCGGTCAGTTCAAGAACCCGTTCACCTTTGAGAATCCGATGCACCCTATCGACCAGGGCTTCATGGGATATTCACAGAACGTGAGCAAGCTGGCTGGTTTCAGCGACCGTGCCGGAGAACATGCATCCAACGGCCGTGACATCGGTCTTCAGTTCCAGGGCGATTTCCTCAAGAATGCCAACGGCAGAAACCTGCTGCACTATCAGATTGGTGTATTCAACGGACAGGGAACCAATACCAAGGACGTTGACCAGCAGAAGAATGTGATTGGTGGTGTATGGGTAATGCCTGTAAGCGGCATGCGCATCGGTGCCTTCGGATGGACCGGTTCTTATGCAAGAAAGGGAACCTGGACCGACGAGCATGATGCCTCCTATACTGCCGACATTCAGAAACGCTCTGGCGTTCGCAAGCTCAGCCAAAACCGCTATGCCTTCTCATTCGAATACAAGCAGGATGGCTGGACCGTACGTTCTGAGTACATCCACTCTACCGGCAAGGCTTTTGCCAAGAGCATCACCAACTTCAACGATGCCAACGCCAAGGACTGCAATCTGAATGCAAAAATCGGCAACAAGGCACAGGGTGTATATGGATTGGTTATCGCCCCATTGGCTCAGCTGCCAAAGAACAGCCGTATCGACGTGAAGGCACGTTACGACATGTATCAGCCTAACGGCAAGAGCAACATGCAGAGAACCCAGTATGAGGCAGGTTTGAACTTCCACATCGGCAAGCGAATCTCTATCCTTACCGAGTATGCGCTCATCAACGACAAGACACTCGCGAAGCACAATTATTCCATGGCAGATGCCGAGGTTTGCTTCCGATTCTAACAGATACAACAAAGGCTCGCTCCTCAACAGGAACGAGCCTTTATTGTGTTTACTGTCAACCACTTATCTTAGAATGAATAAGAGAAACCTACTGACATGAATTCCTTAAACTGCCAATAGCTATCATCATCCTTGCGCTTCACACCATCGTCGAAACGCGGATAGAGGAAGATGTTGGTAGAAATATAGCGGTTAAACTGAAAGGTAATGGTATTTTCCCACTCTATTTCAGCACGCTTGTAAGTGGTGTATCCCCAGAGACGGGTCTTCCACTTGATATTATCCGCTATCTGCCACGACAGGTCGAAGGTACACTCAGAACCATAATCGGTCATGCCATGCTTCCCCTCATCCAGTCCGTACCGCGTAGCCAGCGACGCTCTGCCCACATACTTCCAGTTGAAAGCCAGAGGAGCCAGATGGGCACTACCCTTCAGGCGGTGATTGAACCAGTCTACATTATAATCCATACCGACAGAGAGGTTCAGATTGAATGGCGAGAAGAAATCGGAATAAACAGTCTTGTCATTACTCTTGTAACCATGCGTAAACTGAGTCTGACCAATCAGCTGGATGGTATAATACCACTTTTTAGAAGCCTGCAGACCGAGTTTTCCGGTGTATCGTATCATATCATCGCTCGTTTTCAGCGTATGAACCGTATCACCCTTCGAAGTCTGATAACCCAGGCGCATCTCCACCTTATTATCCCATTTTAGCTTCTGCTTGTTATTGTAATTGGCAAACATCGTCACTCTTCCGAGCACCGAATAATTGCTCTCACCACCCTTATACCAGTTGTCAGAAACATAGTTTTGCAGGAACTGCAGATAATAATCGCCACCTATGGTCCAGAAGTTAGGACGGGTGATAACGATATCCATCGGCGCCGCATCCACCTCAATCGCCTTCGGAGCCACCTGTTCTACGATGTCAGGATGATTCTTCTTCGGTTTGCTCTGCGCAGCCAGCGGTGCTCCCACCTCCTTGAGATGAGACTCAGTATTGCGCACCAGGTCAGGACGCTTGAGATATACCTCCATCAGCGTCTGGTCGAGCATCGTTCCGAGCGAATCCTTCACCCCATCCTGAGGCTTGAGTCGCAACATGCGGGCTGCCGGCTCATGATAGAAGGTGAGCGGCGTAAAGAGCTGGGCATATCTGCTATCCCCGGAATCCATCTTCATGGAATCGATGCGCTGACGGCACATCAAGAGCGAGTCAGCATAGATTTCAGCCAACCTGTTCTTCGATGCCTCTCCGGGCTCCACCTTCTTCAATTTGCGCTGGGCAAAAACAGGCGTCAGAGCCGAAAGGAACGCAAGAACGAGTAATCCAAATTTTATTTTCATACCTTAATTTTATAATTTTTGGGCACAAAGGTAATAAATAATTCATAAATCTATGCCCTTTATTAGAAATATTTTTGCTCATTTCACAAAAATGTCGTAACTTTGCACCCAAATTATTCTAATTTAAATTATAAATATCGTGGCTGAAACAAAGTACATCTTCGTAACTGGTGGTGTGGTTTCTTCTTTGGGTAAAGGAATCATATCTTCATCCATCGGTAAACTTCTTCAAGCAAGAGGTTACAACATTACTATCCAAAAGTTTGACCCATACATCAACATCGACCCGGGTACGCTGAACCCGTATGAGCATGGTGAGTGCTACGTAACGGTAGATGGTATGGAGACCGACCTCGACCTCGGACACTACGAGCGATTCACCGGCATTCAAACTACAAAAGCGAATTCTCTCACCACTGGTCGTATCTACAAGGCAGTCATCGACAAGGAGCGTCGTGGCGATTATCTCGGCAAAACCATCCAGGTGGTGCCTCACATCACCGACGAGATTAAGCGCAACGTGAAGCTGCTCGGCAAGAAGTATCACTATGACTTCGTGATTACCGAGATTGGCGGAACCATCGGCGACATAGAGAGCGCCCCTTACATGGAGGCTATCCGACAGCTGAAATGGGAGCTGGGCAAGAACGCCATCAACGTTCACCTTACCTATGTGCCTTATCTGAAGGCAGCAGGCGAGTTGAAGACAAAGCCTACCCAGCACTCCGTGAAGGAACTGCAGAGCGTAGGTATTCAGCCAGATATCCTGATTCTCCGCACCGAAAAGCATCTCGAAGAGGGAATCATGAAGAAGGTAGCAAGTTTCTGTAACGTAGACCTGGACTGCGTGATTCAGAGCGAAGACCTTCCTAGCATCTACGAGGTGCCTGTAAACATGCAGAACCAGGGCCTCGACACCGCCATCCTCCGCAAGATGGGCGAGCCTATCGGCGAAACACCTGCGCTGGGTCCTTGGAAGACATTCCTCGACCGCAGAAACAAGGCTACAGAGGTGGTAAACATCGGTCTCGTAGGCAAGTACGACCTGCAGGATGCATACAAGAGTATCCGCGAGAGTCTCTCGCATGCCGGTACCTACAACGACCACAAGGTGAAGATTACCTTCATCAACTCAGAATATCTCACAGAAGAGAACGTGGCAGAACAGCTGAAGGGACAGGACGGAATCGTCATCTGCCCAGGCTTCGGCCAGCGAGGCATTGAGGGCAAGATTATCGCCGCCCACTATACCCGCACCCATGACATCCCTACCTTCGGCATCTGCCTGGGTATGCAGATGATGGTCATCGAGTTTGCCCGCAACGTATTGGGCTACAAGGATGCCAACTCACGCGAGATGGACGAGAAGACTCCACACAATGTTATCGACATCATGGAGGAGCAGAAGAACATATCAAACATGGGTGGAACCATGCGTCTCGGCGCTTACGAGTGTGTGCTGAAACAGGGTTCACGCGTGTTCAATATCTACAAGAAGGAGCATATTCAGGAACGCCATCGCCACCGCTATGAGTTCAACAACGAGTTCCAGCAGGAATTCGAGAAGAACGGCATGATGTGCGTAGGCAGAAACCCTGAGAGCGACCTGGTAGAAATCGTAGAAATCCCAGGCTTGAAGTGGTACGTAGGTACACAGTATCATCCTGAATACCAGAGTACGGTGCTGAAACCACATCCACTTTTCATGGATTTCGTAAAGACAGCAATAGAAAACAAAAAGTAAATATTAGGAGTTAAAGGAGTGATCCCCTTTACTCCTTTAATTTCAAATTTAAAAAATGAACAAGAACAACATTATCGGTTTCCTCCTGATTGCCGTAGTACTGATTGGCTTTAGCTGGTATAACCAGCCATCTGCCGAAGAACAGAGAGCGGCATTTGTTCAGGACTCCATCGCCAAGGCTAAACATGCCGAGATGGAAAAGGCCAGCAAGGCTGCCGCTGCTAAGCGCCAGACTAATGCCAAAGCAAAGGTTGAGGCTGACTCAACCGCCCTCTTCTATTCGGCACTCAAAGGCCAGGCTAAGAAGATTGTATTGAAAAACGAGAAGGTAGAATTAACACTCAACACCAAGGGTGCTACTGTAGAGAAGGCTGTCATCAAGGGCTATGTGGGACACAACCTACAGGTGAAAGACGGTTCGGCTGATGCCAAGGACGTAACCCTCTTCGACGGTAACGACCAGAGCCTCAAGTTCATGCTCGAGGCTAAGGAGGCCAACATCATCACCAGCGATCTTTACTTCACTCCATCCAACGTGACCGACAAGTCTGTAACCATGACCGCTGTGGCTGATGAAGGCAAGACGCTCACCCTGACTTATACGTTGGGCGATGACTACATGCTGCACATGAGCCTTCAGGCAAATGGCATGGCGGGTCTGTTCTCACCTAATTATAATAAGATGGATGTTGACTGGAGCGACAAGGCACGCCAGCAGGAACGTGGTTTCATGTTCGAAAACCGCTACACTACCCTCACCTACCATAATGTAGAAGGCGGTACCGACCACCTCAACGAAGGTAGCGAGAAGATTGACGAGAAAATAGAAGAAAGCATCGACTGGGTATCTTTCAAGAACCAGTTCTTCTCTGCCATCATCGTAGCAAAGGATAACTTCGAGAAGGATGCTTTCATGACATCTATCCCTCAGGAGAAGGGTTCGGGCTATCTGAAGCAGTTCCAGGCTAAGATGAAGACAGCTTTCGACCCAACCGGTAAGAAGGCATCTGAGTTTGAGTTTTACTTCGGTCCTAACGACTTCCAGATTCTGAAGAATACCGAGAAGGAAAGCACCTTCGGCAAGGACTTGGAATTCCAGAAACTCGTATACCTGGGATGGCCTATCATCCGCTGGATCAACCGTTTCTTCACACTCTACGTATTCGACTGGTTGAGCAACGTGTTCCCAATGGGTATCGTATTGATTCTCATCACCTTGCTCCTCAAGCTCATCACCTACCCTATGGTGAAGAAGAGCTACATGAGTTCAGCCAAGATGCGCGTGCTGAAACCAAAACTCGAAGCTGCTACAGCTCAGTATAACAAGCCTGAGGACCAGATGCAGAAGCAGCAGGCGATGATGGCGGAATATGCCAAGTATGGTGTAAGCCCATTATCCGGTTGCTTGCCTATGCTGATTCAGATGCCGGTTTGGGTTGCGATGTTTAACTTCGTACCTAATGCCATCCAGCTTCGTGGTGAGAAGTTCCTGTGGATGAACGACTTGAGTACCTTCGACCCAATCATCGAATGGAACACCAACATCTGGCTGATTGGCGACCACTTGAGTTTGACCTGTATCCTGTTCTGTGTAGCCAACCTGTTGTACTCTTGGATGACCATGCGTCAGCAGCGCGACCAGATGGTAGGTCAGCAGGCAGAGCAGATGAAGATGATGCAGTGGATGATGTATCTCATGCCATTGATGTTCTTCTTCATGTTCAATGACTACTCAGCCGGTCTGAACTTCTACTACTTCATCTCATTGTTCTTCAGTGCCGCAATCATGTGGACCCTGCGCAAGACAACCGACGACGAGAAACTCCTCGCCATCCTTGAGAAGCGCTATCAGGAAAACAAGAACAACCCTAAGAAGGCAAGCGGCCTGATGGCAAGAATGCAGGCTCTCCAGGAGATGCAGCGCAAGCAGCAGGAAGAGATGATGCGCAAACAGGCAGAACTGAACGAGAAAAAGAACAATCTCGGAAAATAAAGATTACTAGATAAAAATGAAAGCGTAATGAATTACCCGGAAAAGGTGTTCATTACGCTTTTTTTATAGGATTACATACTTAAAGCCAGGAAAAGATTGTTAAAAAGCCCCAAATACTTGGCAGTGTAACTATTTTTAGTTACATTTGCAGTCGGATACATAAAGAATGTGGAAAATGAACAAGAGAGATAAACTTTTGAAACGCTTCTATAGCCTGCCGAAAGATTTCACTTTCGACGAAATAGTTAGTGTATTTTCCTGCTATGGGTTCCATCAGGAAAACAAAGGATCAACTTCTGGTTCAAGAGTCATATTTGTCAATGGCAAAGATGGCAATAGCTACATCATGCATAAGCCTCATCCTTCAAATATTATCAAAGGATATGTTATGAAACAAGTATTCACATTTCTAAAAGCTAATGGATATATTAACAAATAGGAGGAACATAATATGGGATTATTAAAATACAAAGGTTATACGGGTAGCGTAGATTATAGCGAGGAGGACAATTGCCTATATGGTAAGGTTCTCGGAATGAGCAAGGATATGATTACCTACGAAGGTCAAGACGTTAATGAATTACGCAAGGATTTTGAAGGCGCAATAGATGACTATCTTGCCTTATGTAAAGCCAATGGTAAGGCACCTCGTGTACCTTATAGTGGCAACTTAAATATCCGCATAACTCCTGAAATCCATAGTCGTATTGCGATGATGGCAATGCAAGCAGGAACAACCATCAATGGTTTTATCCGTGACACGCTAGCTAATGTGACAGGAGTTACTCCAGCCACAAACGCATAATATTACCCCCGAAAAGGTATAATTTGTTAAATGATATTATTAATTATACCTTTTCGGGGGTATTTTATTTTAAGCTAATTTACTTCTTCAATACCGGCTCGCAGGTGATATCCACACCGAGCTTCTTGAAGATTTTCTGGTCCACATCACTCAGCATCACGGTGCAATGAGCCTGACAGCCGCGAAGCTTAGGCAACTGCTCCAATGCCTTCCTGCAGTTCTCATCATTCTCTGAAAGAACAGAAAGAGCTACCAAAACCTCATCCGTATGAAGACGAGGATTGTGACCACCGAGATAATTCACCTTGGTATGCTGGATAGGCTCAATCATCGACTGAGGAATCAGCTTCAATTCATGGTCGATGCCTGCCAACTGCTTGGTAACATTCAGGAGCAAGGCGGCACTACAGCCCAGCAACTCGCTGCTATGACCGCAGATAATGGTACCATCCTCCAACTCAATGGCAGAAGAGGTATGACCCGTCTCCTTCTTATGATTCTTGGCAGCTACCGTCACCTTGCGGTAATCAGTAGTAATCTTAGCCTGATTGAAGAGCATCTGAATCTTATTGATCTCATCATCATTGCAAGCACCAGCCGCCATCTTGTTGGTAGCCGCATAGTAACGGCGGACAATCTCATTCTTGGATGCCTCGCAGCAAGCCTCATCATCAGAGATACAGAAACCTACCATGTTCACACCCATATCTGTAGGCGACTTGTATGGATTGCTACCATAGATACCCTCGAACAGCGCATTGAGCACAGGATAAATCTCTACATCACGGTTATAGTTGATGGCTATCTTGTTATAAGCCTCCAGATGGAACGGGTCAATCATATTCACATCGTTCAGATCGGCAGTAGCAGCCTCGTATGCGATGTTCACAGGATGCTTCAATGGGAGATTCCACACAGGGAATGTCTCAAACTTGGCATAACCGGCACGCACACCACGCTTGTTCTCATTATAAAGCTGACTCAGGCAAACCGCCATCTTACCGCTGCCAGGCCCCGGCGCAGTAACAATAACCAGCGGACGCTCTGTTTCAACATAATCGTTCTGACCGAAGCCCTCGTCAGAGGCAATCAGACTCACGTTATGAGGATAGCCCTCGATGAGATAATGGCAGTAAGTCTTGATGCCTTCGCGCTCCAGACGCTGTTTGAAGGCGATGGCGGCAGGCTGGCCATTATAATGAGTGATGACAACAGACCCCACCATGAAACCACGGTTTTGGAACTCACCACGAAGGCGCAACACGTCCTCATCGTATGTAATGCCCAAGTCGGCACGCTTCTTGTTCTTCTCTATATCGGCTGCACTAATCACAATAACAATCTCGATGCTATCGCTGATTTTCTGGAACATACGCAGTTTGCTGTCAGGCTGGAACCCCGGCAAAACTCTGCTGGCATGGTGATCGTCAAAAAGTTTACCGCCCAATTCGAGGTAAAGCTTTCCGTCAAACTGTGAGATTCTCTCCTTGATGTGTTCTGACTGAATCTTCAGATACTTCTCGTTATCGAAACCTATCTTCATACTACTTTAAATAAAACTATATCGCTGTTATTTTGCAAATTTGACTGCAAAAGTACAAAAAAAACTGGCTATAGAACAATGTTTTACGCAAATTATTCTTAATTCTCAAGGATTTGCCGTATCTTTGCATCTTGCAATGGGCAGCATAACATGTCATATCGCAAAAACATGAAGTTTTAAAAAAAACATAACCAACAAATGAAAAAAAAATTACGTACCGCCTCTATCTGCGTGCAGGGAGGCTATGAGCCAAAGAACGGCGAACCTATTGAAGTGCCAATTTATCAAAGCACTACTTTCAAGTATGACAACTCTGAGGAGATGGCTATGCTCTTCGACCTGAAGAAGGAAGGCTACTTCTATACCCGTCTCCAGAACCCTACCAACGATGTTGTGGCTAAGAAGATTGCCGAACTCGAAGGTGGCG
>ULVD01101564.1_pt1 | contig 13152 bp, 9 predicted proteins | sample 1959101 | NCBI WGS metagenome assembly ULVD01 (sample SAMEA4835777, study PRJEB28245) | human gut metagenome | biome: gut microbiome; material: fecal sample | place: Denmark | collected 2008
CATAATTACATTCAAGGAAAGTGTATTAATATCAAAATGAAACAATATATCGTAACGGGTATGACCTGCGCGGCGTGCGCAGCGCGGGTGGAAAAGGCTGTGTCGAAGGTAGAAGGGGTCAGCTCGTGCAGTGTCAGCCTGCTGACAAATTCAATGGGGGTTGAAGGCACTGCCTCCGACGAAGCTGTAATTGCGGCGGTTGTCGGTGCGGGCTACAAGGCAAGCGCAAAAAAGGCGGAAAAAGGACGTGAGCAGGATACTTCCGCCGACGATGCGCTTGCAGACCGTGAAACTCCCATGCTTAAAAAGCGGCTGATCGCATCGGCAATATTTTTGGTGATCCTTTTGTATTTTTCAATGGGACATATGCTCTGGAGCTGGCCGCTGCCGGGATTTTTGCAGGGCAACCATGTGGCGATGGGTCTGCTTCAGCTACTGCTTACCGCCATTATCATGGTGATAAATCAAAAATTCTTCATAAGCGGCTTCAGGGCGCTGATCCACCGTTCCCCGAACATGGACACACTCGTCGCAATGGGGGCGGCGGCGTCCTTCCTTTACAGCACATGGGCGCTTTTTGCAATGTCGTCGGCTCAGGTCAGCGGCGGCTCTGAGGCTGCCATGGCTTATATGGATGATTTTTATTTCGAAACGGCGGCAATGATACTGACGCTTATAACCGTTGGCAAGACCCTTGAAGCGCATTCCAAGGGCAAAACGACGGATGCCCTCAGAAGCCTTATGAAGCTGGCTCCGCAGACTGCCGTAATTGAGAAGGACGGGACGGAGCTTACCGTTCCGGTAGGTCAGGTGCAAAAGGATGATGTGTTCGTTGTGCGACCCGGCGAGAGCATTCCCGTTGACGGCGTGGTTATCGACGGCGTCAGCGCGGTGAATGAGGCGGCTCTGACGGGTGAAAGCATTCCGGTGGACAAAAGCACCGGCGACAGTGTTTCCGCCGCTACGATAAACCTGTCGGGCTTTATACGTTGTCGCGCTACACGCGTCGGGGAGGACACCGCGCTTTCAAAAATCATTCAGATGGTCAGCGATGCGGCGGCGACAAAGGCTCCGATCGCCAAGGTGGCGGACAAGGTGTCAGGAATATTTGTTCCGGCGGTAATGACAATTTCGCTTCTGACCTTTATCGGCTGGATGCTTGCCGGTGAATCGGTCGGCGTCGCGCTGTCCTATGCCATTGCGGTTCTGGTCATCAGTTGCCCGTGCGCGCTGGGATTGGCAACCCCGGTTGCCGTCATGGTGGGGAACGGCGTGGGAGCGAAAAACGGTATTCTTTTCAAGACCGCAGCGTCGCTTGAGGCGACCGGGAAGATTCAGATAGCCGCGCTTGACAAGACCGGAACGATCACTCAGGGAGAGCCGAGGGTGACGGATGCGGTCGCAATTGCCGCCAAGGATGAGGCGGAACTGATGGAGCTGGCATATTCACTTGAAAGCAAAAGCGAGCATCCGCTGGCAAAGGCAATAGTCAGGAGAGCGGAGGAAATGGGATTGTCGGCAGCCGAGGTGACGGAATTTACCGCTCTGCCCGGCAACGGGCTTTCAGCCGTGTGCGGCGGACAGCGTCTGCTTGGCGGAAGCTACCGCTTTATAAGCACCCAGACTGTTATTTCCGATGAGGTAAGGCTAAAGTCCGAAAGACTGGCAGAGGAGGGCAAAACGCCGCTCTTTTTCTGCCGCGGCGGGGAGCTTGCCGGGATAATTGCCGTTGCGGATGTGATAAAGGAGGACAGCCCGCGCGCTATACGTGAATTGCAGGATATGGGCGTTCACGTGGTAATGCTTACGGGGGATAACGAGCGCACCGCAAAAGCAATAGGCAGACAGGCGGGCGTGGATGAGGTGGTTGCCGGAGTCCTGCCCGACGGCAAGGAAAATGTGATAAGGAAGCTCAAGGAATACGGAAACGTCGCTATGGTGGGGGACGGCATCAACGATGCCCCGGCGCTTACGCGCGCTGATATCGGTATTGCCATTGGCGCGGGTACCGATATTGCAATTGACGCCGCAGATGTTGTGCTTATGAGGAGCAGTCTTGCGGACGTTCCGGCGGCTGTGCGCCTGAGCCGGGCGACACTGCGAAACATTCACGAAAATCTTTTCTGGGCGTTTTTCTACAATGCGATAGGCATTCCGCTTGCCGCGGGGCTTTTTGTCGGCGTACTTGGGTGGAAGCTGAACCCGATGTTCGGCGCGGCGGCAATGAGTCTTTCGAGCTTCTGTGTGGTCACAAACGCACTGCGGCTGAACCTTTGCAGAGTACACGACGCAAGAAAGGATAAAAAGATCAGAAAACAGATCACCTCCGCGATAATTACCGATAATGGGGCGGAGGAAACGGAAGAAGGAAAAGAGGAAAAAGCTATGACAAGAACACTGAGTGTTGAAGGTATGATGTGCAGTCACTGCGAGGGACGCGTCAAGAAAGCGCTGGAAGCACTGGAGGGCGTGTCGGCGGCGGAGGTCAGCGCACAAAGCGGCACGGCGGTCGTTACGCTTGTGTCGCAGGTGCCGGACTCCGCACTGCGGGCGGCAGTGGAGGCCGAGGGATACCCGGTAAAGGATATAAGCTGACAAAAACACTGCGTGCAGACGGATAAATATCCGCTGTGCGCAGTGTTTTTTGCCGCGATAAAAGAAAAAGCATATGCGCTGACATTGCGGACAGAGCATATGCTTTTTTGCCGTATACATATCCGGGACATTGGTGCTATGTAAGATCCGCGCCTCCGGGCATATAAGCGGCAGGACAGAAATATAATCTTATGAGGAAATCAGAATTTCGTCTTAAGATTATTCAGGCACTTTGCGCAGATGCGCTTGCCGTTATAGTAAATAACGTCATCGGCATCTCCGCAGAAAATGCAGGCGGGATAATATTTCTGGAGAATGATCCTTTCATCGTCCACGAAAATTTCCACCGGATCCTTGACATTGAGGTCAAGCATCTTGCGCAGCTCCATAGGGAGCACGATTCTGCCCAGTTCGTCGACTTTACGTACAATACCAGTTGATTTCATTGTAATTATACCTTCTTTCCCTATAATGTATTTGCATTTTACAACTTTTTTCATCTTTGGTCAACCCCTTAATCGACATTTTTTGACCATTTTACAATATAGGCGTAAAATGTTAAATGTTAATTCATAATACGCCTCGAAAAAATGTGGAATAATAACTTTTTAATACTTTTACTGTATTGTATTTCATCAGGAGGTCAGAATGCTTTCGGTAATGCTTGCGTTGATATGTATTTCCTCGGTGGTTTACGGAGCTGTGTCCGGCAGAGCGGCGGAGCTTTCCTGCGCAGTTCTGGACGGCGCGTCGGGCGCGGTTACGCTTACACTTACGCTCTGCGGATCTATGTGCCTCTGGTGCGGGATAATGGAGCTTATGCGTAGCGCCGGAATTATCCGCGTCCTTACCCGAACGGTGACGCCGCTCTTGAGGCTTATTTTTCCCGATGCCGTGCACTCCGGCTGCGGTGTGGAGGAAATAGCGGCGAATATAAGCGCAAATATTCTCGGCATAGGAAACGCCGCAACGCCGTATGCTCTTGCCGCAATGAAAAAGCTGGACGCTCGCGCCCGTGCCGTGGGTGTGCCGCCTGGGTGCGCCAGCGACGATATGATAACACTTGCGGTACTGAACACCTCCTCAATATCCCTTATCCCTACAACGGTCTGCACGCTTCGACGCGCCGCCGGAGCTGCCGAGCCGTTTCTGATCGTTCCTGCGGTCTGGATATGCTCGGCGGTGTGTTCATTCAGCGCGGTCGTGCTTTCGCGCGGACTGGCTGCCGGGGCGGGCAGGGTGCGCAAAGCATCCCTTGCGGCGGGGCGCGGGTCTGAGCCTGAGGGCGGCAAAAAGCTGCGCGCGGGGCATGTCCGATGATAGGGATCATATCCTCTCTTGCAGTTCCGGCGGTAATTGTCTGCGCGGCGATAATAATGCTCTCCCCGCGGCTTTCTCACGGGGACGGGGTAGGGATCTTCGTAAAAGGTGCGCGTGAGGGGTTTGCAAGTGCGGTATCAATGCTGCCTACTCTTGTCCTGCTCAACGTGACCGTGGCGCTGTTTTCCGCGTCCGGGCTTGCGGATTGTTTGTCCTCGCTTATCTCTCCGTTTGCCGACCGTATCGGGATACCGTCCGAAATACTTTCGCTGCTGCTTACGCGCCCGGTGTCCGGCAGCGCATCCACAGCGGTCTTTTCCGAAATACTGTCAAAGACCGGTTCGGACAGCTTTCCGTCTCTCTGCGCGGCAGTGATACTTGGCAGTTCTGACACGCTTGCATATGTGACCGCCGTTTATTTTTCCTCGGTCGGAGTCAGACGAACGCGTCACACCTATCCGGCGGCGCTGGCGGTAATGCTTTTATGTGTTTTTCTTTCCTGTTTGCTTGTAAGATTGCTTTTCGGGTGAATCTCAAAGCAAAAACCGGTAAATAATAGCAATGAATGAACTTTGGAGTGCGCTGTGCGTGCAGTCGGGCGTCGGTCATTGGACGGTAAGTAAAAGGAGAGAGGTCGCTCAGTATGGTAAAGGGAACAAGAAGACAGATAATTTTTCTGCCGAATCTGCAGGGTTCGGGCAGCGGATCGTTTGAGTGCGCGTATTTTGTGCTTCGCGCCGACTGCTGCGGCGACAGTGCGGGCGAAAATGAAATGCTGCTTGAAGCGGAAAAAATAGTTGCCGAGGCGGAAAGATTGCGCGGCAGGTCTGCACCGCCCGCAGAGCGCAGCGCCCGCGCAGCGGATAAGGAGCGGTCGTCGGGACGCAGGCGCGGCAGAGTGCTGGCGTTTATACTCGGTATGAGCGCAGGTATAGCCGCGGCTTTGCTGGTTTATTTCCTGTGGCACATGCTGTGTGCTTGACAAAATCGAAAAAACAGTGTATAATATTGCAAGTGTCTTGCCGCCATGTCGGCGGCTATTGCTGATTTTTTTGCGGGACGCGCATGGAAGCGACGCCGCATCAGATAAATAAAACAAAAATACAACATAGCAAAGCAGAAAACAACCGCAGCGGGGCTTTTCCGAGCGTCGGGCTTTTTGCAATTCTGCGGCATTTTTATCATGCCATTGCGGAATTCCTGTGCCCGTGCTCTTTTTGTGCGCCCTTGACGCTTATCTTTTTACGGTGCTGCCGTATATGCCGTGTATCAACGGCGTTATGCGGCAGGTCGGCTGCAACCGGTTTTTGTTTTCTGCCTTCGGAAAGGAAAGAACGATCAGTTTATGACAGAAAAAAACAACATTGAAGAAAAGAATATTGCAAGCAATATTCCCGCGTCACGCGGCGGTCCTCAGCGCAGCAAGCGGAAGAATACTGCAATGCAGACAGCCTCTGCGACTTCTGCGCGCAGTAACTCAGCCGCAAACAACAAAAAGCCCACTGTCTCCGAGGAGAAGCGCGGTGGCTCGGCAAAGCGCTCGTCGGGCGCGCAGCAGTCCGCCGCATCAGAGCGCGTAAACCGCAAAAAGGCTTCAAGATCGACTCTGTTTGATTTTCCCGACATCACTCCCGATGCCGAGGAGAACGGAGCGGAAGGCTTTTACGGCTACGGCGCGGAGGAGCCTGAGGATAATTCCCGCAGTTCGGGGAAGGGAGCGCGTCCGGGTCGTGCCTCCTCCGCACAGGCTAAGGAAAGTGCCGAACGCAAGACAGAGACAAAGCTGCGCATAATTCCGCTCGGAGGCCTTGGCGAGATCGGAAAGAACATGATGGCGGTCGAATTCGGGCAGGATATTGTCGTTATCGACTGCGGGATGGGATTCCCGGAGGAGGATATGCCGGGCATTGATCTTGTGATCCCGGATATCTCCTACCTTACCGCAAACCGCGAAAAGGTGCGCGGAATACTGCTGACGCACGGGCATGAGGATCACATCGGAGCTATTCCGTACGTTCTCAAGCAGCTCAACGTACCCGTTTACGGTACGGCTCTGACGCTGGGGATAATAAGGTACAAGCTCTCCGAGCATCATCTTGATTTCAAGCCGCAGCTTATCACTGTAAAAGCCGGAGATAAGGTCAAGCTCGGCGTATTTGAGGCAGAGTTCATCCATGTGAACCACTCGATAGCCGACTCCTGTGCCATCGCGCTCAACACCCCGCGCGGTCTTATCGTGCATTCGGGCGATTTCAAGCTCGATGTGACTCCCATTGAGGGAGAGATGATGGATCTTACCCGCTTCGGCGAGCTTGGCAGAAAAGGCGTAAAGCTTTTGATGTGCGAATCCACAAACGCCGAGCGCTCCGGCTTTACTCCCTCCGAGAGAAGCGTGGGCGGAACGCTTGAAAATCTCTTTACCGCCAATCCCGACAAGAGGATAGTGGTCGCGACCTTCTCATCAAATGTCCACCGCGTTCAGCAGATAATAGATATTTCTGTACGTCACGGCAGGCGGGTCGCTCTCACTGGGCGCAGTATGCTGAATGTCGTCAGCGCCGCCTGTGAGCTGGGATATATGCATTTCCCCGAGGGGACGCTTGTCGATATCGGGGATATAAAGCGCTTCCGTCCGGGCGACCTGACACTTATCACGACCGGAAGTCAGGGCGAGCCTATGTCGGCGCTCTACCGCATGGCATACGGCGATCACGCGCAGGTAACGCTTACCACCTCAGACCTTGTGGTGCTTTCCTCAAGCGCCATTCCCGGGAATGAAAAGTTCATAGGAAGAATAATCAATGAGCTTTCAAGAGCCGGCATCAAGGTCATTACGGATTCGGTATTCTTCGGCGTTCATACCTCCGGACACGCCTGCGCCGAGGAGATAAAGCTGCTTCAGATGCTGCTGAAGCCGAAATATTATATGCCTATCCACGGCGAATACCGCCATTTGGCGGCAAACCGTGACCTTGCGCTGTTTACCGGGATCCCCGCAGACCGCATCTTCGTTCCTGATATCGGAAAGGTCCTTGAGATCGGCCGCAACAGCGCCGTATGGGGGACAAGCGTGCCGTCTGGCAAGGTGCTTATCGACGGCTACGGTATCGGAGACGTCGGACGGGCGGTGCTTCGTGACAGACAGCACCTTTCGCAGGACGGTATAGTTGTTGTCTTTGCCTCGGTCGATATTACGTCAAGGCTGCTTCTGACCGCTCCCGAGATAGTATCGCGCGGCTTTGTTTATGTTCCGGAATCGGAGGATCTGCTGTACGAGGCAAAGCAGGCGGCGGCAGAGGAGATCCAGAACGGGCTGTCACAGCGAAAGCCCGATATCGAGACCATGAAGGAGCGTGTGCGCCGTGAGGTCGCAAAGTGCCTGACATCCCGCACGGGACGCAACCCGATGGTCATACCCGTTATCATAGATCTATAATCGGAAAAGCAAATTTTTCTGTATCATGTGAACGAAATTTAATATAAGTTCAAATTGCGTTCACATTACGAACAGTATATACAGTTATAATATACTGTGTCTTTTTGCGGGCGGACGGGCGCGTCCTTTCAGGCGCGCCGTTCTGACCCCGGGAACAGTCAAAAACTAAAATAAACAAAAAGATGGCGCCTGTCCGCCAAAACGGACAGCAGGTACAAGCCGGGGCTGTAAGCCCGCGTCGGAAAGGGCAGGGTACATACAATGGGAAAAGGTACCAGATCGAGAAATGCAAGAGCCGGTGAGATCATTGCCGATCCTGCAAAATTCAGCAAAAAGAATAATGTTGACAAATCCAAGCTCGCTACCCGTATAGGCGTGGCGGCATGCACGGTTCTGCTTGTGGCGTGCTTAGTGCTGTGGGCAGTCACCTCGTGGGTCCCGCGTATTCTCACTGTTGCAAGATCCGAAAACTATAAGATCAACGGAAGCGAAATGACCTACTTCGTCAACACGTTTAAAAACAACTACATCAATACTCTCAGCCAGTATGGTACGTCGTATCTTTCCACATTCGGAATTGATTCAAACGATACTTCTCTTACAGGTCTTAAGTCGCAGACATGCGCGCTTGATTCCACAAAGAGCTGGTACGATTATTTTGTCGAGCAGGCAAAGAGCCAGGTGGAAAGTATGCTTGTGCTCTGCGAGGCAGCAAGAGCCGAGGGCATGAAGCTGGATGACAGCGACAAGGAGACCATTGACGAATCCATCAAGGCGATGAAGGAAAGCGCCGAGGAGCTTGCCAAGCTGTATGCCAGCAACGGTTACAGCGGATACAGCGCAAGCTATTTCCTTACTCAGCAGTACGGCAACGGCGTCAGCGAGAGCAATGTACGTCATGCCATGGAGCTTTCCGCACTTTCCTCCAAGTTCTATGACGCATATCAGGAGCGCGTTAAAGCCGGCATAACCGACGATGAGCTTGAAAAGTATTGCACAGACAATCCTGCATCACTCCTTACTGCCGATGTGTATTCTTATACCTTTACGGCAGAGCTTGAGCTTGCAGGCTCAGAGGCTACCGACGAAGAAAAGTCAGCGTATGAGTCCGATAAGGCAGCCGCCAAAAAGCTTGCCGAGGAGCTTGCCGCCTGCACCGATAAGGATTCCTTCATAGCCAAGGCGCAGGAGTACATTATCGGCACATACGCCTCCGATCAATTTGATAGCCTCTATGAGGATGCAAAGTCGGATATTGACGAAGCCAATCTTCCCACCGCCGAAAAGCTCGCCGAGGATAAGGCGGAGCTTCTCAAGTCGGTAGCGGCAAAGATCAAGGGCGAGATCGAGGAGATCCAGAAGCCCGCAGTTGAAAAAGAAGGCACATATGAGAAGGCGCTGGGCGAGATCTGCGATGATCTGCTTGAGGCAGTCCAAAGCGCGTATGACTCGGTGAAAGAAACATCCTCTGTAAAATATTCCGATCCGACCGCCGAGGACGCGACAGACGTTACAAAGTGGCTCTTTGCATCCGACCGCAAGGCGGGCGACACGACCTCCATTGCTTCTGAGGCTGACAAGAAGTCCACCTACACCGCATATTTTGTTGATACCGCCGCCCGCCGCGACGAGAGCATCACCAAGAACGTCGGACACATTCTCTTCAAAAAAGACACCTACGGTTCTGCAGAAGACGCCAAGGCCAAGGCTGAGGAGATACTTGCCGAGTACAAGGCAGGCGAGCAGACCAAGGAAGCCTTTGAAGCTCTTGCAAATCAGTATAATGAGGACAGCAACATTTTCTACGAAAATGTTGTGAAGGACTACATGGTCGAGAGCTTTGACGCATGGATCTATGACGAGTCAAGAAAAGTCGGCGACGTCGATATCGTTGAAACGACATACGGCGCTCACATCATGTACTTCGTGGGAGACGGCGAGGTCGCATGGAAGTCAACTGCTCTTTCGGGAGTGTTCGACGAGAAGTACAACGAGTGGTATGAGGCTCAGAAGGCCGAGGTGGGAGTATCCTTCAAGGACAGCGCCCTTAAGAATCTCGGCTGATAAAAAGACAAACGGAGCGGAGTCGTAAGGACACCCGTGGCGCATAAGCTCAATAGCATTGAAAGCCGTATGCGGCATATACTGAAATCGGTGTAATGTGCCGAAAATCCGAAAGGTGTGGTTTTATGATTCTTGAACCGAAAAAGACAACGGTGGCATACAGATGCCCCGAATGCGGTGCCGGAGTGCTGAGCATCGTCGGGATGTTCTCACTCTCGGCAAACCGCCTTAAACTTAAATGCGACTGCGGCAAGAGCGAGCTTGACGTGGTACTGCAGGATGATAAGGTAAGACTGACAGTCCCCTGCATCTTTTGCCGCAAGCCGCACGTTTTTACCGTCAATAAGCAAATTTTTTACGGACGCGACCTGTTTGTGATCCCGTGTCCGTACTCCGATATAAACATCTGCTTTATGGGGGAGGAAAATCATGTGCGCGCCGAGCTTGCAAGAAGCGAGCTTGAGCTGCTTGATATGCTTGAAGAAAACGGGATCAGCGATTTTTCAGCATTCGGCGGCGACGGCGAGGTGCTGCCCGACCCGCAGGTCTTTGAAATAATAATGTTTGTTATTCATGACCTTGAGGCGGAGGGCAAGATATATTGTCGATGTCCCGACGGAGAAGGAGAGTACGACGCCGAGATGACGGATGGCGGTATCCGCATTTTCTGCAGAAAATGCGGTGCGCAAAGCATTATCCCCACGGATTCCCTGATAGGAGCACACGATTTTCTCAACTGCGACAGCTTGCATCTTGAGTAGAAATACGCCGTAGGTGGCGCACTGCTGCTCTGTACTCCGCGCCTATGGCGCGGAGTACAGACGGTAGACGGAAAAAACCTGAACCGCAAGGATGATGTACAAGCCGGCACTTTGTGCCGAGACACATATATTCAGGTGTATCGTGATCCGGACTCATTGATGCTTGTTTGGGCAAAACTCATGGCATAGATCAATAGATCGGACATCCGACCTTACAATTGAAAAGATTTTTCGCGTGTTATAATTGAATATACGGGGTGTAGCGCAGTTGGTAGCGCGCGAAGTTTGGGAGCATGCAGGCGGTTTCTGCTTCTTGATTTTTCAAACGCTCGAAAACCCTTGAAAGCACTCACTTTTTCGGGTGTTACTCTTTTCAAAAAAACTCAAGCAAAATGTTTTGACCACAGATTTGACCACTTACGGAAAATGACCTAAAAATCGAATATTTTTCACACTTCGGGGTGTGGCGCAGTTGGTAGCGCGCGACGTTTGGGACGTCGATGCCGCAGGTTCGAATCCTGTCACTCCGACCAAAAATCAGCCGAAAATGAGGCTTTTTGCCCCACTTTCGGCTGATTTTTTGCTTATAATCGGCTTTTATCCACCACTTCAGAAAATTCCCCTGACGGCAGAAAAGCAGCTTGTGCCTCATTTACAGCACAATCCACTCTCTTTTTTCGGAAGGCTTTTTCTTTGACACTGCACCGCAATTTTTAAGGGCTGACCGCCATGAATTATATATAAACAGAGTATGGCTTCAAACCCCCCGAAATCTCACGATTTGGGGGGTCTCGCGTTTTCTCGCTTTTTTGCAATCATGAGGTTTGCGGATATGGAGTGCAGAAAAAAAGGTATCATTTCAAAAAAACGGCTCCCCGCAGGATTTGAACTCTGCAGTACCCATTTTAAATGGCAGAAAGTGCAATGATTTTGCACATCTTTTGCCGTTTTTTGTATTTTACTTGTCAAACGACTGCAAAAATAGCCGCGGAAACTAATTTACTGTAAAAAACAGCGTACAGAAAATAAGATCCACTTGAACACATCGCATTTATCTGGTATAATAAAGGTGCAAACATTTTCGCCCACATATCGTTCTGCCTTCTCCAATATATCGCTTGTCGAAGAATGCAAGACAATAATGAGCACTTTATCTATAATAACACGCAAAGCAAGAATGAGCCGGTTTAACACTTTGAACAGCAGGAGCCGTCTCCAATGCGTCGCCTTCATCGCAAGCGCAGAGAAATTTTTCCCTGTGCTTTTTGTTTACCCGTAAAAGTCAAACAAAATGAAAGATTTTATTTTGCGACTTTGTCCCTGATCCGGAAAGATGAAAAAATTACCGCGTTTCTGTAACGCAACGGAATTCTTGTTGTCTATACAGGTGAAGGGCGTTGCGCAAAGAAAGGAAGAAAAACATGAATGACATTGAAATCATCGCTTTGTTTTTTGCGAGACAAGAAAAGGCGATATCCGCTACTGCGGATAAATACGGCAATTATTGTCACGCGATCGCTTACAACATTCTGTTTAACCGGTCAGACGCGGAAGAATGCGTGAATGATACATATCTGGGCGCATGGAACAGCATTCCGCCGCAAAGACCGAATAATCTGGCGGCATATCTCGGAAAAATTACCCGCAATCTTGCACTCAACCGTTACAAACACAATACCGTCGCAAAACGAGGCTACGGTCAGGTTGAAATTGCCTTGTCCGAGCTGGAAAATTGTATATCCGATAATACGGATGTGGAGCAGGCAGTGGAAGATTCTCTGATAGTGTCCGTAATCAATCGCTTTTTGTACGCTCATTCTCTGAAGAACCGTAATATTTTTATCCGCCGCTACTGGTATCTGTGTTCAATACAGGATATTGCGGATTCTTACAAAATGAGTGAAAGCAATGTTAAGGTTTTATTGTTTCGTATGCGCAACGAACTGAAAAAACAACTTGAAAAGGAGGGTATTCACTTATGAAAAAAGAAAGACTGTTGAATGCAATCGGTCAGATCGACGATCGGTTGATTTCGGGAGCTGACCCGCAGGTGCATATGCACCGTAAAAAAAATTCGCCGTCAATGGATTGCGGCGCTGGCGGCATGTCTCGTTTTGATGATTGGCATTGGCGTCGTTACCCCGATTGCGCTCGGAAATCAGGAAGCGGGGAAGGTAACGATGGAGATTAGCCCCGGAGTAGAGTACACGATTACAAAAAACGGAAATGTCAAGTCGGTGCGTTTTCTGAACGAGGACGCAAAGGAAGTACTCGGCGAAGCGTCTTTGAAGGGCGAAAGTCTGAAAAATGCAATATCCATTACGCTTGCCACATATAAAATCGGCGGATATATGGAAAGAAACGACACGGTTTTGATTTCTTTCGACAGGCAGTTAAGCGAAAATGGCAAGCTCAAAGAAGCTGTGGCGGAAGATGTTCGCAGGGTACTTGAAAAAGAAACCTCCGTGCATACTCTGGTTTATGTTTCCGAATCGGATAATTCCGACGATGTAGCCCTTGCGAAAAAGTACAGCATTTCGCAGGGAAAGGCAAAGCTTGTCAGTGACGCGGCGAAAAACAGTAACCTGTCGGCGGAAGCTCTCGTGAAACTGCCGCTGGATGAGCTTGTCAGCTTGCAGAAGGAGGTTGATTCCGTTGTTATCGACACAAAATACATCGGCATGTTGAAGGCAAAGGCGATTGCTCTGGACGACGCCGGCTGTGCAACAAGGGTTACATTTACCGAGGCAATACTTATTGACGAAGGAATCAAATATCCCTACTACCATCTTGTATTCAAAGATAATCATACGCAGTGGACATACAGTATCAACGCGATAAACGGCGACATCATTGCAAAAAATGAAGTGGCACTGTTTATATCCCTTGAGGAAGCAAGAGCCATTGCACTTGCAGATGCCGAAATTCCCGGAACGGAAAAGGTTGTCTTTACCAAGGAGGAGCTGAGCCGCAATC
>ULVD01057414.1_pt1 | contig 13119 bp, 10 predicted proteins | sample 1959101 | NCBI WGS metagenome assembly ULVD01 (sample SAMEA4835777, study PRJEB28245) | human gut metagenome | biome: gut microbiome; material: fecal sample | place: Denmark | collected 2008
CGATTTCCTTAACTTAATAGCCTTCCCCGCATGGGGAAGGGGGACCGCGGAGCGGTGCTCGGGTGCTCTCATAAACGACGTACTTGAGACGCATTCCCCCGCTCTCTTTCATACCGCCAGTGCCCTATCCGCCCCTTCGGGGCACCTTCCCCTCGAGGGGAAGGCGATTCCTGCTCAGCGGCGAAGCCGCCACCTTCATTCCTAATTCCTCATTCCTTAATTCCTCATTCCTAATTCCCTTCCAGTCTCGCTACGCCGAGCGGCGGACTTTCAAGGAAGGTGACTTTCGGATTTCTCTGGGCGAGCCAGCCGGCCTGCCATGCATTCGGCAGGAGATAGACAGGACGCTCGCGGCGGTCATAGACGACCATCGCATTGTCGATGCCAATAAGCTCTTCCGGCGGGACATCCCCTTCTGTCCAGCGGGCTGCGGTGTAGGAGAGCGGCTCCAGATTCACATGGACATTATATTCATTTTCCAAGCGGTACTTCATGACTTCGAACTGCAGCTGGCCGACAGCGCCGATGATGAAAGACTCCATGACGTAAGGCTGCTTGTAGACCTGGATCGCCCCTTCCTGCGCGAGCTGGGAGACACCATTCAGGAACTGCTTTCTCTTCATGCTGCTTTCCGGAGACAGGCGGGCAAAAAGCTCCGGCGGGAAGACCGGGAAATCAATGAAGGTGACCGGGTGCTTCTTCTCGCAGACGGTATCGCCGACACCGAGCTCACCGGTATCAAAAAGACCGATAATGTCGCCCGGGTAGGCTTTCTCGACCGTCTGTCTTTCCGTCGCGAGGAACTGCTGCGGCTGGGAGAGACGGAGCATCTTGCCGCTCTGGCGATGCAGGACGGTGATGCCTTTCTCGAAGACGCCCGAGCAGATACGCATGAAAGCGACACGGTCATGATGCTTCGGGTCCATATTTGCCTGAATCTTGAAAATGAAGCCGGAGAACGCCGGATCTTCCGGCTCGATGGTGCCTTCCAGCGTCTTCCTCGCTTCCGGCGGCGGCGCAAGCTCGAGGTATTTCTCCAGAAATGGCTGTACGCCGAAATTCGTCATAGCCGATCCGAAGAACATCGGCGTCAGCTCCCCTTTGGCGACTTTTTCCGCATCAAAGGGATCGCCAGCTTCATCAAGAAGCTCCAAATCATCACGGAGCGCATCCAAAACTTCCTGCCCGACCTGAGAAACGATGGCTTCGTCATCGATCTTGCCGGAGATCACTTCCAGCTTCTTCACGCCATGTGCATTGTCCTTGATGAAGATATGGCACATCTCCGTCTCACGGTCATAGATGCCTGTGTAGTCACCGTTCACACCGATCGGCCAGTTCATCGGACAAGAACGGATGCCAAGCACATCTTCAATGTCCGCCATCAGATCGAACGGATTCTTACCGAAATGGTCGATCTTATTCACGAAGGTGAAGATCGGGATCCCGCGATCCGAGCAGACCTTGAAGAGCTTCTTCGTCTGCGCTTCGACGCCCTTTGCCACATCGATGACCATGACCGCCGAGTCGACAGCCATCAGCGTGCGGTAGGTATCCTCCGAAAAGTCCGCATGCCCCGGGGTATCCAGGATATTGATGCGGCAGCCCTGGTAGTCGAACTGCAGCACCGAGCTCGTGACAGAGATCCCGCGCTGTTTTTCGATTTCCATCCAGTCAGACACCGCATAACGCGCCGTCTTCCTCGCCTTGACGGAGCCTGCGAGATGGATCGCACCCCCGTAAAGCAGTAATTTTTCCGTCAATGTCGTCTTGCCGGCATCCGGGTGGGAAATGATCGCAAACGTCCGGCGGCGTTTGATTTCTTCTAAGTCAGTCATATTGCACCTCAATCAAAAATATACATCGCTTCATTATAGCATATTTATATGACAGTTCGTAGAAGAAAAGGAAGGCGAAAGCGGCATTCCTACACAAAAACGCACAGGCGGAAAAGCCTGTGCGTTTCTCTCTGTACTTCTCATTTCAGATCACGAAGGACATTATACGTATTTCCATTCAATGTGTTCACTGCCACCTGCATCGAGCGATTATTCTCCAGCCGCCGGATCTCATTCGTAGCAGGATCCACCCGATACACATCCGTCGTGACCTTCGTCCCCACCGACTGATCGACCAATGTCTTCCCGCCATTCTTATCCGGACTGTAAATGGCGACCGCATAGTACAGCTGGTCATTTTCCTTATAACCGACCATCGCCCAGCTGTCATTTTGGAGCGCACTGGAATCGATCTTTTTCACAAAATTCGACTTACTGTCACTATCGATCAGCCCATTCTCCGTCGTAAACTCCGGACCTTCTCTTTTATCGAAATAGTCTCCATGCGGTCCGTTCATGTAGCCCGCAAATGTCTGGAACCCAGCCTTCGTATCTTTAAGCGTATCCTGCAGCCACTTCATATGACGGTCATAGACCTTCTGCTCCGTACTTTTGCTCCCCGCTTGAAGAAGCTCTGCGGCGGAGCCAAAGATGCTAGGGATCCCGTCTCCGTAAGACCCCAAAACGCCCCATCCGATCCCGACCACCAGACCCAGCATGAGGGCATACTCCACAAAGTTGTTCCCCTTCTGTCCCATATCTCTCACAGTCCTCTTTCTCGTATAATAAGTTCTAGGGTTTCATTTTACCATCTTTTCAAGAGAGCCACAAGGAGATAATAAGAGGCGGAGACTCACCCGCCCCAACGCAAGAAAAGGTGAAAGCAGGGATGAACAGTCAAGGATGACTAGCGAGGGGCTAGGAGCGACTGGTGACTCTCTCCTACCGTCATTTCGAGCGCAAGCGAGAAATCTTTGTCATTCGCGGTCAAACGGCCGATGTCAGGAAATGCTCAAACGGGAAGCCTGTGATCTCCGACCTTCGGGCATCGCCCTATTTATACTCCGCGGCGCTTAGGGAAACACTGATTAAATCGTTATTGGATTTCATTCTTGGATTTTTATACAGAGCGAGGAGACAGGGGCGCGAATAGCGAGCTATTTAAGGAGGATGTCGACGACGCTATGTATAAAAATCCATATGAAATCTGATTCTGTGATTGAATCAGCGTTTCCTTAGTACGCTTTCTGGCGTGAGGAGGAAAATCAGATCCGCTGCCAGCCATCTCCGCTCTCCTTTCCTATAGGTGTGTGCACGTAGGAGTGTGGAGGAGCTTTCGGCTCCCGGGAGGATTTGCCTCTCTCCATAAAATACTATCGTGGAAGTTTTGGACTTTACACGGTTTTGGATAAAAAGGATGGAAGGGAAACAGTGATCTCCGTCATTTATAAAAAAGGCGTCATAGTTTTATTTCTATTAAATTGCATATTTTCCAAAGTTTTCAAATGTTGATTTTACATATTTTCTCGATTTTTATATCAAGCAGGCAGCAAGCCATATTCATCGCAAAATCCTTCGACGCTTGTTCCGCATGCGGCTATCGCACATACGCCGTTTTCGTCCACGCAGGATGACGGTGAATCCCTTGTCACCAGTATAGCAATTTGTCAACTTCTGGACTTAGTGAGAAGTGCCAGAAGAGGCACACCATTCATATAGTGCCCCAATCCCCCCTTCATTATATAAAACAGTTTATCCATTATTTATATAAAACTCCGCGGCGCTTCCTCATTTTATGCGCCGTACCTTCACTCCTCACTCCTAACTCCTCATTCCTCACTTGATTTCGAAGTTGACTTACATGCCAGTTATTTAGGGAAACGCAATACTAGTCACCAATCACCGCCAAACCAAAAAGAACCACGGCGCGTGCCGTGGTTCTTTTTGGCTTAGTTTCAAGAGTCGATCTCTTTCTTTCTGGTGAGGCTGGCCTGCTCGAAGTGCATGCTTCTGGTGTGAATGGTATGTACCCAGCCTTTCTCATGGCGATCCTTCCATCCGAGGATGGTGACGGGGATCCAGGAGTACATAAAGACAGGGTAGATGAGCCAGTAGAGGTAGATCTTCCAGGGCACCTTGATCTGAAGGAGAACAATCAATGGGACGACGGACTGGATGAAGCCCAGGATCGCCCAGAACTGGTGAGGCACCAGTACATCGTTGTAGAGGATGACCGTAAAGCAGGGGTAGAACATATTGATGTAGGTCATCAGAAGGTAGAAGGTGGAGACGAGGAGGAAGTAGTTCTGCAGGAGCTGCATGATGCCGTCTAAGATGACGATGCTGTGGCGTTTCCATCCTTCTTTCCAGAGGATCGGGATGTAGCGCTCGGAGCAGTCGAACTGGCCCTGCGCCCAGCGTTTTCTCTGGCGGCAGGAGGCCATGAAGGAGAGTGGCTTCTCATCGTAAATGATGGCGTCATGTACCCAGCAGGTACGGATGCCGTGAGAGAGGCATTTCATGGCGAATTCCATGTCTTCGGTCAGGCAGTCACAGCCCCAGCCGTATTTCTTGACGATATCGGAAGCGATGCACATGCCGGTGCCGCCGAGACAGGAGGAGAGGCCCATATTGTACTTGCCGAGATGCCAGAGGTGGTTGATGGTCCAGAAGGCGATGGCGAAGGTGCCGGAGACCCAGGTGTCGGTCGGATTCTTCGCGGAGAGGTAGCCCTGCAGGACTTTCTGTCCTTTGAGGAGACGATTGTTCATGACGGCAAGGAAATCCAGATGGACGAGATTGTCGGAGTCGAAGACGCAGAAAGCATCATATTTCTTATCCAGTGCAAAGATCTTCGGGAAGACCCAGTCCATGGCATAGCCTTTGCCGACGAGTTCCTTGTTTTCTCTTTCGAAGACGTGGGCGCCATGGGCGCGCGCGATCTCAGCGGTATTGTCGGTGCAGTTGTCTGCGATGACGAAGACGTCATAGAGTTCTTTCGGATATTTCAGGATGCGAAGGTTGTCCAGCAGATCCCCCAGGACCATGGCTTCGTTGTGCGCCGGTATGACGATGGCGAAGCGGCTCTTCGGGGCAGCCAGATTCGTTTCTTTTCGATGCCACATGCCGAATAACGCGATCACCGTATAGTAGATGGTAAAAATCCCAACGATGATCTGTATCGGAAACATGATTATATCGAGGTAGTGGTTCATTGTTCGATGTCCTCAGGTGCTCTTTTCTGTTTTCTTCTGATAGCTTTCCGTTTGCCTTTTCTGCGGTTGAGGTAGGTATTCATCATGCCGAAGAGGATGTAGGCAGCGCAGATGGCAGCTGCCCAGATCGGCCAGTAGAAGATGGTCGCGATGACGAAGAAGGCAATGCAGGTAAGAACAGCAGGCATATGCAGCTGGTCTGCGCTTGCGCCTTTGTTATCCGGGTAGTGGATCTCGCTCACCATGAGGAAGGCGAGCAGAAGGACCCAGAGAACGATGAGCCAGTTCCAGACTTTCGCACCGGAGAGCACGTAAGCGGAAATGATGACGCCGGTCGTCGGGCAGGGCAGTCCTTCGAAGTAGCCATGAACGGATGTGACCTTCACATTGAAGCGTGCCAGACGGAAGGCACAGAAGGTACCGAGGAGGGCGCAGGGAATGATGCCCACCCAGCCAAGCTCATGGAGCTGGTAGGAATAGATGAGTGCACCGGCTGCGATGCCGAAGGAAATATCATCGGAGAGGGAGTCGAGCTCGACGCCCATGGGGCCGGCGGTGTGCAGCGCACGGGCGACTCTCCCGTCCAGTGCATCAGCCACCATCGCGATCAGTATGAAAATCGCTGCGAGGTCGCAGTGACCTTCGATAGACATCATTATGGATAAGCCGCCAAAAAATGCATTGGCCGCTGTGACTCCATTGGCAATCCAAGATTTATTCAACTTATTTCAGCCTCCCTACGACGGTCAGGCCGCCGCGTACTTTGTCGCCTTTTTTGACGCAGATCTCACAATCTCCCGGGATGTAGAGCTCCGTGCAGGAGCCGAATTTGATCATGCCGTAGAGTTCGCCTTTTTTCAGGCTGTCTCCCAGATTTTTCCAGGAAACGACGCGTCGTGCCAGTATCCCCGCGATGAGGATGACCAGGATGGATCGGTTCTTGCCCGTGATCCCGATGGCACCGCGTTCATTTTCAAAGCCCACCCCTTCCTCATACGCAGGCAGGAATTTGCCCTGTGTATAGGACTGGTAGGTGATCTTCCCTTCCATCGGGCTGCGGTTGCAGTGCACGTCGAAAATGGAGAGGAAAATGGTAATTTTATGACAGGTCTGTCCCAGAAACATGTCTTCCTTCGCGTCATGGCACACGTCCACGACGGTGCCGTCCGCCGGAGAGACGAGGACATCATCACCCGGAGTGATTTTATCATTTCTGGGAGGACAGCGGAAGAAATAGGTGAAGTATACTGCAAGTACAAAGGGCACGACGGCAGCATAGTACCATTTCATCCAGAGTCCGATCACGCCAAGAAGGAGTGCCACGATGATAAAAGGGTATCCTTCCGGTAGAATGATTGGTTTTTTCAGCATCACTGACTCCTAAATGAATATGTTGGGTTTAAGGGTTAAAGGTTCAGGGTTCGGGGTTAGCCCCGGGGGGCGTGCCGCCCCTTGATTACGTTTGAAAGCCTCGATTGAATGAGCAATTAGAAATGAGAAATGAGAAATGGTGGTGCGGCGCATAAAAATCAAAAGCGCCGCGGAGGTTTGAAACTAGCGATTTTCTCGTATCGCAAACCTAATCCCTAGCTACTAATCCCTAGTCACTAGTCACCAGTCACTTGAGATTTCTAATCCCTAATCCCTCATTACTTTCTCTCCCTCTTCCACTTTTTAACAGCCATCATGAATTTTGGAATGGCCATCATGCGCCCGATGCGGGAGGGCTGCAGGTAGAGTCGATACGCCCACTCGAGGCGGTTCTTCTGCATCCAGAGCGGGGCGCGTTTCAGATTTCCGCTCATGACATCGAAGACGCCGCCGATGCCCATGGCCAGCACGGGTCCAAGCTCGTCCTTGTGACGATAGAGCCATTTCTCCTGCTTCGGGACGCCGAGGCCTACCAAGAGGAGCTTGGCTCCGCTTTTCCGAATGTCTTTGATGATCCGTTTCTCTTCTTCTTCATCGAAGTAGCCGTCATGGCAGCCCACGAGTCGGATCTCCCCATGGGACTTCTGGAAACGATCGGCCGCCTTCTTCGCGACGCCGGGCGCACCGCCCAAGAAATAGACGGGCCAGCCTTCTTTCGATGCGATCTTTAGCAGCTCGACAGACAGGTCGGCACCGGTCACGCGTTCCGGAAAGGGAGTGCCGAGAGTTTCTCCCGCCCAAAGTACACCGGCTCCGTCAGGAACGACGAGGTCGGCACGATTCAGGATGCGCCCGAGCTCCTTGTCTTCCTGCGCCTGCATGATCATTTCTGCATTGGCCGTGGCAATGAGGCGGGGCTTTTCATCCCCCATCCCTTCTTTCGCCCACTGGAGGACTTCCTGCATGGTGAGTGCATAGACCGTGACGTCCATCACATTGTGCGAGGATTTTTCTATATCTATCATTTTACGCTGTAGTTCGGTGCTTCCTTGGTGATGCTGACATCATGCGGATGGCTTTCACGCAGACCTGCGCCGGTAATCTGAATAAACTGAGTGTCTTCATTCATGGCCTTGATGTTCTTCGCACCGCAGTAGCCCATGGATGCACGGAGACCGCCGATGAGCTGGAAGAGGACGTCGGAGACATGTCCTTTGTAAGGAATGCGGCCTTCGATACCCTCCGGTACGAGTTTCTTCGCATTCTGCTGGAAATATCTGTCCTTGCTGCCAGCCTGCATAGCGCCCAGAGAGCCCATGCCGCGGTAGGATTTGTAATTCTTGCCCTGATAAATGATCATCTCGCCAGGAGCTTCTTCCGTACCTGCGAGGAGGTTGCCGAGCATGACGCAGGACGCACCGGCGCCAAGGGCCTTTGCAATATCACCGGAGTACTGGATGCCGCCGTCAGCAATGATCGGGATGCCGGTGCCTTCGGCTGCTTTCGCACAGTCATAGATCGCTGTGATCTGCGGTACACCGATGCCCGCAATGACGCGAGTCGTGCAGATGGAGCCAGGTCCGATGCCGACTTTGACAGCGGATACGCCGGCTTCGATCAGTGCCTTGGTCGCATCATAGGTCGCCACATTGCCGGCGATGAGTTCCAGATGCGGGAATGCTTTGCGCAGGCGGCGGATGGTCTGCAGCACGCCTTCGCTGTGACCATGTGCGGTATCGATGACAAGGACATCTGCTTTGGCATCGAGAAGCGCTTCGACGCGGTCTTCCACATCCGAAGTGACACCGATGGCAGCAGCCACCTTCAGGCGGCCGTCAGAGTCTTTGTTCGAATTTGGGAATTTTCTCATCTTTTCGATATCACGGATGGTGATGAGGCCTTTCAGATGGCCAGCATCGTCCACGAGCGGCAGTTTTTCGATGCGGTGCGCCTGCAGGATGCGTTTCGCTTCTTCCATGGTGGTATGTTCCGGAGCGGTGATCAGACCTTTCGAAGTCATGATGTCGCTGATCGGACGGGATAGATCCGTCTCAAAGCGCATATCACGGTTCGTAATGATGCCGACCAGTTTGCCATTCTCTGTGATCGGCACACCGGAAATATGGTATTTGTTCATCAGTTCGTCCGCATCCGACAGGGTGTTGTCCGGAGCGAGGTAGATCGGATCCACGATGATGCCGTGTTCCGAACGCTTGACCAGCTTCACTTCTCTGGCCTGCTCATCAATGCTCATGTTCTTGTGAATGACACCGATGCCGCCCTCGCGCGCCATGGCGATCGCCATTTCTGCTTCAGTGACGGTATCCATGCCGGCGCTCATGACCGGAATATTCAATGTGACATTCTGTGTAAGGTGGGTGCGTACATCTACGTCGCGCGGAAGGACATCCGAATGTGCCGGGATCAGCAGCACATCATCAAAAGTCAGTCCCTGCTTGCCAAATTTGTCTTCTCTCATCATAGCCTCCATTCAAAAACTTTGGTTACTTAAGTGATGTCATGTCTATCTCTCTAGCCCGGAAATGCAGATCCTTAGGATCCGCATCCCCTCATATGCCAAAGAGGTGCATTCTTTTCAATTAAAATATTATACCATAAATCACAGAGCTGTGTCTTGTATGATTTTTGAGGGTTCAAGGTTAGCCTGTGGGGCAGAGCGCCCCTTGACTACGGTTGAAAGCCTCGCTTGAATGAGAAATTAGAAATGAGAAATGCGAAATGCGAAATGCGAAATGGTGGTGCGGCGCTTAAAAATATGGAAGCGCCGCGGAGTATAGATGGTGGCGATACCCGAAGGTGGCATTTCAGTCACTAGTCACAAGTCACTTAAGGCTCCTAATCCCTAGCCACTAGTCACCAGTCACCAGTCACTTCTCCCCCCCCAATTTTTCAAGGAACGCCCCTCCAAATCGATGCGCGAGTTCTTTCCTGAAATCCATCCCCCGCTCCATGGCGTTTTGCGCTTCCTTCCTCGCTTCTTCGAGGAGCGGGAGATCTTTCACGATATCTGCCGCCTTGAGGTCCGGCATGCCATGCTGGTGATAGCCGAAGAATTCCCCGCTGCCGCGCAGGATGAGATCTTTTTCAGACAGGAGGAAGCCATCCTGGATCTCGCACATCAGCTTCATCCTGAGCTGGGTGATCTCATTCTGATTATCCGAGTAGAGGATGCAGTAAGCCTGCGCCTCCCCGCGCCCGACACGGCCACGAAGCTGATGCAGCTGCGAAAGGCCGAAGCGATCGGCTCCGTAGACGAACATGATGGTGGCATTGGGTACATTGACGCCGACTTCGATGACGGATGTGGCGACGAGGAGCTTCTTCTCTCCCCGATGAAAGGCCTGCATGACCGCCTCTTTCTCACTGTTCTTCATCCGCCCATGGACAAGGCCCACTGGAAACATTGGAAATACGCGGTCACGCAGCTCTTCATACACGGAAACGGCGGAGGCGAGGTCCTGCTTCTCACTCTTTTCGACGAGCGGACAGACCACGTACACCTGATGTCCCGCTTCCATTTCCCGTCCCATGAAGCGAAAGACACGCTGGAGCATCTGACTCCCGATGGCGTAAGTCTTCACAGGATGTCTTCCCGGCGGCATCCCGCGGATGGCTGAAACATCGAGATCGCCATAAACGGAGAGCGCCATGGTCCTTGGGATCGGTGTCGCCGTCATGACGAGGATGTGCGGCGAGCCCCCCTTCGTTTCTAATGCCTTTCGCTGCTTCACGCCGAAGCGGTGCTGCTCATCGGTGATGACAAGACCCAGATGGGCAAAGATGACATCTTTCTCGATCAAAGCGTGCGTGCCGATCAGCACATCGATGTCGCCTGCTGCCAGCTGCTTCAGGATCTCATGCCGCTCAGAGGTCTTCGTATTTCCGGAGAGGTAAGCGACGCGGATGGGAAGGCCTTCATAGAAATGCTGGAATGTCTCATAGTGTTGCCCTGCCAGGACCTCAGTCGGTGCCATGAGTGCGCCCTGATAGCCATTCTCTACGATCTTGGCGAGCGAGAGTGCCGCGACAGCGGTCTTGCCGCTCCCGACATCCCCCTGCACCAGGCGGTTCATCGGGATGAGCCCTTCCATATCGTCCTCGATATCACGAAAGGCTTGCTGCTGGCCTTCTGTCAGCCGGAAAGGAAAATGCTCGCGCACCCTCTTGACGAGCTCACCGGATGGCGCGCACTTGATGCTCTCTCTCCCCTCTTCTCTCTTTTTACGCAGGAGCAGAACACCTGCCTGCATGAAGAACAATTCTTCAAATGCGATCCGTCTGCGCGCTTCTCTCTGCTCGGCCCAGTCCTTCGGATCGTGCATCGCACGGATGGCCGCAAGCCGTCCCATCAGTTTCTCTCTCCGGACGGTATCCTCCGGAAGATTCTCATCCGCATCCTCCACCAGCGCGAGCGCTCCCTCGATCATACGCCGAAGCTGCGGTGTCTTGATGCCCTCGGTCAGTCCGTATACAGGGACGAGCTTTTGAAAGGACGACAGGTCCTCCGGCTCGATGGTCTCGATCTCCGCATTGCTGATCTGGTTCCTGTTGTAGCCATACTCCACCTTGCCATATGCCAGCACATGCTTCGAACGATGAAAAAGATCGGCTTTCCACGGCTGATTGAAATAGGTGAGCACCACCGCGCCCGTATCATCGACGATCATGACATTCAGGATCGACATGCTTCTTCGGGGATGGATCTCCTTCAGGCCCACTACCTCTCCGTAGACCACAGCCTCTTCATCAGGCACGAGATCTCCCATCGGCGTGACCTTCGTCCAGTCCTGATAGCGCCTCGGAAAATAGGAAAGGAGGTCTTCGACGGTATGAATACCGAGGCGCTCCAGCTTCTCCTTCATCCGAGGGCCGACGCCCTTCAGGTACTGGACGGAATCAGATAGTTTCATGGATGACCTCCTTTGAATGGTTACGGGTTCGGGGTTCAGGGTTCAGGGTTAGCCCTAGGGGGCGGTGCGGCGCATAAAAATAGGAAAGCGCCGCGGAGTTTTGAAGATATGGTATTCACGAAAGCGGTAAACCAGTGAACCTGTTGAACCTGTTGAACCTATGAGAATTCATATAAGGGAGAGATTGTTCTTTCTGCTTTCAAACTTGTAGTGGCGGCTTCGCCGCAATGTCAGATGATGGCATTCCCGTATCGTCAGCCTTCCCCTCGAGGGGAAGGTGCCCCGTAGGGGCGGATAGGGCACTGGCGGTATGAAAGACAGATGAGGAAACTGGAGAGGTGCGAGGCACATGTGGGGAAAGCGTGAGTCCCAGACCGCGAATAAAAAAGATTTCTCGCTTCGCTCGAAATGACGATACGGGAGCCGGATGTCTCCTAGTCACAAGTCACTAGTCACTGGCGAGCAGAGCTTTCATTCGCAATCAAAGGGCGATACGCCCCATGGGCTAACCCTGAATCCCGAACCTAACCCCCTATCTCTTTTCTCCTATTATAATTCTTCAAATACTCTGCTGTAAAATACTTGCGTAAAAAAAAGAGTTGTGATATAGTATGAATGTTGCAATCGCGGAAGTGCAAGGAGGTGTAGCACATGGCTAACTATTGTGAAGTTTGCGGCAAGGGAACCGCTACGGGATTCAATGTATCCCATTCCCATTTGAAAACAAAGAGAACCTGGAAACCGAACATCCAGAGAGTTCGCGTACTGGTTGACGGACAGGTCAAGAGAATGAATGTCTGCACTCGTTGCCTTCGTTCTCATAAAGTAAACAGAGACATCTGATCGATCATCTGATTGCTGCATTTCAAGCCGGCTGTATTTCAGCCGGCTCTTTTTGCATGTTTTTTTAGTGGCTGAGGATCGGTCGCAAGAAAGGCGGAGAAACTTTCCCGCCCCTCCGCCCAGCTTGAAACATGCTCGAATTTTCTATATAATGAGAATAAATAGCAGTTTTTATGACTGTGGTTCAGAACTCCGAATACGATGCTCCTGTCCTTTTATCCCAATGCGGCGTTCTCACTGCTCATCATTTCTCATTCATGAAAGGAGTCTCCTATGCGAAAAATGTTACTGACTGCTGCCTTCGCAGCCCTCACCCTCGCTTCCTCTGTTTCCGCGAACTGGATCACGGGCGAGCCTACGATCCTGGCCGTCAATTCCGGGGAGGCCGCCTTCCACACCGCCCTCACGAGTGACCAGCGGCTCGACGTAAACCTCACCGCAGGCGCAGAAGGCAAGGCTGACCTCACCTTCACGACGAAAGCATCAGAGAGTGCGCTGTCTCTCACCGCTCTCCCCGTCCTCGTAAGCGAAGAAGCCGGCTTTGCGGATGCAAAGCTCACCATCACGCCGCTCGTGAATGATGCGAATGGCCTGCGCTTCTACCTCGTCGATACCGGAGAAGCCGGCGGCGCGCATATCGTTTCCTATAAAGGCGCCGCCTTCAAGAGCGCCTTCTCTCCCGCTGAGCTTCAAGACGTGACCGGCACATCCTATTTCACAGTAGAAAAGAAACAGCTCCTCCTCCACGTGAATGAAAACGGGACAGAGGACATCTATACTCTTTCACTCGATACAAAGTCGCTCACTTTCACAGCGGTAAAATGAGTGGATACTGGTGACGAGGGAGACACTGATTCAATCGTTATCAGATTTAATCAGCGTTTCCCTAGAAAAATGGATAGCCTCACATCATCTTTCACT
>ULVD01085407.1_pt1 | contig 13091 bp, 14 predicted proteins | sample 1959101 | NCBI WGS metagenome assembly ULVD01 (sample SAMEA4835777, study PRJEB28245) | human gut metagenome | biome: gut microbiome; material: fecal sample | place: Denmark | collected 2008
ATTGTAATAGTTACGTTTATTACTATAATATTTGGAATGTTGTTCTTAAATATAATAAAAGAAGATGAGCAAATTTCAATAACAGAAAGGCGTAAATTAGCCACTATGCCAAACTTTACAGTAAAAGAACTAATAAGCCGGAAACTTTGCAACTAAATTTGATAACTATGCAATGGATAATTTTTACCAAAGAGAAACATTCAGAAAGTTAAAAACATCAGTAGAACTAGATGTTTTCAAGAAACAAGATGTAAATAAAATATACAAATATAATGATTTCCTAGTCGAACAAATCTATCCACTAGATGAAAAATCAGTTACCAATTTAACAAATAAGATAAACTATATAAAAGACAGTTATCTAAAAGAAACAAACAAAATATATTACTCAATAATACCAGATAAAAACTACTATACAGACAATAACCATCTAAAATTAGATTACGATAAAATGAAGCAAATAATGCAAAACAACCTAAAAGATTTACAATATATAGACATATTCCAAGACTTGAGATTAGATAGTTATTACTATACAGATTCACACTGGAAACAAGAAAAACTGCAGAATGTGGCAAAAACGATAGCTCAGAACATGAACTTTAACATTTCCGAAAACTACAACGAGCAAAAAATAACAACATTCAAAGGAGTATATGCAGGGCAGCTACCAATAAACACAAAGGAAGATGAAATAAGAATACTAATAAATAATACAATAGGTTATGCCAATGTTTACAACTACGAAACTAAAGAGCAAGGAGAAATATATAACTTTAAAAAACTAAATGGATATGACAAATATGATATATACTTATCAGGAGCAACTCCACTTATAGAGATAAGTAACTCAAACAACAAAGAAAACAAAACATTAATAATCTTCAGAGACTCCTACGCCTCAAGTCTAGCACCATTACTAACAGAATGGTACTCAAAAATAACACTAGTAGATACAAGATACATTTCACCTAAAATATTAAATGAATATGTAGATTTCGAAAACGCAGATATACTATTTCTATATAGCACACTAGTGATAAATAGCAGCATGGCATTAAAATAAAAATGGGTGAGTTAGTTTTCACCCATAATTTAATCCTTAATTTTCGAATATAACCCAATTGAAACAAGCCCACTTAAGCCAACTAATGTATAAATAACTCTACTAAAAGCACTCATTTCGCCAAAAATTGAAGCAACTAAATCAAAATTAAAAAGTCCTATTAATAGCCAGTTTAATGCACCTATTATTACAAGTGTAAGTGCAATGTAATATAATGTTTTCATAAACTACCTCCATAATAATATTATTGTGAATTTTATGAAAAATATTCGAAAAAAATCAAATTTTTTGTAAAAGGTATTGACAAGTAATAATACAAAGTAGTATAATTCTATATGTCGTAAGACAAAGCCAGTTTAAACACTTGCAGATGTGGCGGAACTGGCAGACGCACAGGACTTAAAATCCTGCGGACTAATAATCCGTGCCGGTTCGATTCCGGCCATCTGCACCAAAAATACAGATTAGAATCTAAATTTCTAATCTGTATTTTTTCGCTATGTAGTTCCAACTAATATGGCTATATGAATAGAAATAAAATAGAATATAAATTAACCTAGAGTCATAAATGATTCTAGGTGTTTTTAGAAAAAGTTTAATTTTGGAGCACACTTTTTATCAAATATACGATATACTCATTCTGACATTAAAAATATGAATGGAGGTGAAAATATTATTAATTGTATTGTAACTTCTGCAAGAGGCGAATATTCACCACTTCAAAAAACAGAGAGAAAAAATATTCTCTCTGCTTTTTTTCGCCATTTTCAACCATCTAATCTTCTATTTTTACATTCTTTATATCGTTTAAATCCATATTATCAATAGCATATTTAATCATAGCATTGATAATATAGTTATAAGATTTCTTACTTTTCTTTGATAACTTTTCAATTATATTAAAATCGTTTTCATCTACTCTTATTGAAAATTGAACTTTATCTGCTCCGCTCGGAATTTTAAAAGCCACATTACGCACCACCTTTTGAACTATTTTTAGTTTATAGTAGCATTGTACAATTTTATATTTATTATGTATAGTTTATAAATAGTTTATAATTTAAACTAAAAATAGTTGATTTTGTTTTTTATCTTTGATAATATAGTATTGAACTTTTTTAAGAAAGGACCTAAAAGAATAAGTAACAAAAGACAAGGGGGTGAATTTTATATGAAAAATCAGAGAGGAATTAGCTTAATAAAACTAATAATTATTGCAGGAATAGTTATTGTAGGAATTATACTTATTTCTAGCAGGAGTAAATCTTCTACTAAAATTGAATGGGGGTATATGCCTTCTTCTGAATACTATGAGTTAAGATTAGCAGCTACACAAAGCGAAGTATATGGAAGTGGTAAAGGAACATTATCAATAACAAGTTTCAATACATTAGGAAAAGATATTAAAAAAGCAAAAGGTAAATGGTTTAAAGATAGTAGTGTTAATTTTAAGGCTTCTATACTTGATTCAGGTAAAACTGAAATTACTACTTTGTCTGATGGAGAACATACTGCAACTTTTACTTTTGATAATAGTTCTAATTATGTATATTATACTTTTAAAAGTGAAGATCATACTGGATATAGAATTACAATAAGATAACTGTGAAAGTATTATAAAAGAAGGAGGTTGTTGTATGCTAATAATATGTAGTATGGATGTTTATGAATTATTTTATATTAATGAATAATTTGTTGGGGAGATGAGAAAATATATGAAAAATCAAAAAGGAATAAGTTTAATTTCAATTTTAGTAATCATAGTTATAATTATTATGGGAATATTTTTAATTAAATCAATTTCAACGGAACATGATATAGAAGGAAAACCTAGTACTGATTATAGCTATTTGCTAAAAAATAAACCAACTTCTGCTCAAATATCAAGTGCAAAAACAATTGATTATAGAAGTTTATATAAAGGAGCAAATACTTTAAATGGTAATTTTTATAAAATAACGGGTGAAATCGTTCAAGTCGTAGATGATACTCATTACCATATCAATATGACAAAAAATGGCGAATATTATACTTATTATACAGATCGTATTCAAATTTCGCTTATAGGTAATCCTAGCGAAATCTTAATGAACGGCGACATTGTTTCTTTTATAGGAGAATCAATTGGTAATTATACATATATTGCTTTTATGGGAAATGAAATTACAGTTCCATATTTAAGAGTTTATGCAGAAAATTTAAAAGTTATAGGGCATATAGATTAATAATGATAATAAACCAAACCAGTAAGAAAACATTTGCTATTTTATGTAAAATATGCTAAAATTATACTAGATGAACAGTAATACTCCGTTTCATCATTAGCAAACAAACAACATTGGATGCGCAATTGCGCAAGGAGGAAAAAATGACAAAAATAGTTCGTTACAATGGTGGCACAATGAGTTATTGTGGTTGCTCCAAACCTACCGATTTGGAAGTGGGTAAGGAGTATGTAGTCGATTTTGAGAGAAAATTTGACTGGCAGACCAATTACATCCTTAAAGGGGTAATCGGAGAATTCAATTCCACTTGGTTTGATGAGGTGAATTCTAACAACAATATCTATATGGCTATTGCTCATGGAATTCCTGAGATTAACAAATCTTGCCATTGCTACAAGCTCGAAATTAGGAATGGTAATCCTGAACTTGTTAGTTGGTTTACCAGCGATGTCCAGAAAATCGAAGATATGGGAAACAGCATCTACAAGGTGACTACACTCAATAGTGTTTACATTGTAAAGGTATCCTGATTGTCTAACTAAAAAAAGATATATCTTTCTCTTACCTACGGGTAAGAGTTTTCTTTTGGCAAATAAAAAAATGACAATCATGCCATATTTTTACAATAAATCTATTGAAAACTCCCAAACTTTATTATATAATATTCAAGAAAAATTAGGTGTTTGATAAATAGGAGTGATAAGAATGGTTAAGAAAGTTGCAATTATAACAAATGGTGGAGATTGCCCGGGATTAAATGCAGTTATTAGGGCTATTGTTAAGACTGCAGAACATAATGGTGTTGAGTGCTATGGGTATATAGAAGGATATAAGGGCTTATATGAAAATAATTATATTAAGCTTGATTCTAATGGTAGTGCTTCTGGGTTATTACATAGAGGTGGAACTATTATTGGGGCTTCTAATAGTACTAATTTGTTTAATTTAAAAGTAGAGGAAAATGGACAAACTGTATATAAGGATGTTTCAGATATATGTATTGAAAATGTTAGAAAAGCTGGATTTGATTGCATTTTTACACTAGGTGGAGATGGGACTCAAAAATCAGCTAGAGATTTTTCAATCAAGGGATTGAATATTATTGGTGTTCCTAAAACAATTGATAATGATGTTGCACATTGCGAAATTACATTTGGATATAACACAGCTGTATCTGTTGCAACAGAAGCACTAGATAGATTACACTCAACAGCAGAATCACACCATAGAGTTATGGTATTAGAAGTAATGGGCCGTTATGCAGGTTGGATTGCACTTGAGTCTGCAATAGCTGGTGGAGCTGATGTTGCACTTATTCCAGAGATCCCTTATGATATTAATAGTGTTATTCAAAAAGTAAATCAAAGAAAAGAAGAAGGAAAAAAATTCAGTATAGTTGTTGTATCTGAAGGTGCAAAACCAAAGGATGGTACAATGGTTGTAAAGAAAACTTTAGATGATGGCAAAGGCTTAGATAATGTTAGATTAGGTGGAATTGGAGATAAACTAGCAGAAGATATTGAACACTTAACAGGAATGGTTTCAAGAAACACAACTCTTGGATATGTTCAGAGAGGAGGAACACCAACGGCATTTGATAGAGTTCTTTCAACAAAATATGGATACAAAGCAATGGAACTAGCTCTAGAAGGAAAATTCAATGTCTTAGTAACTTTAAAAGGGGGAAAATTAGGATATGTTCCTTTAGAAGAAGTTGTTGGTAAAAACAAGGAAATTGGAGCTCGTTCAGGCGGAACAGAAAGCACTAACATTAAAACAATAAAGATGGATGATGACCTAATAAAAGTAGCAAGAAATTTAGGAATATGTTTAGGTGATTAATAAAAATAAACTGCTTGTTATGGCAGTTTATTTTGAAAAGGAAGGAGATTAATACGAAATGATTAATTTTAAAGAGAAAATAGCAAAAGCAATAGCAAAAGTTACAAATTTAGATGAAAAGGAACTAGCAACATATATAGAAATACCACCCAATAGCGACTTAGGAGATTATGCTTTCCCTTGTTTCAAACTTGCAAAAGCATTAAGAAAAGCTCCACCTGTGATAGCGACAGAAATAAAAAATAATATTGAAGTAGATGAAAAAATTGTAGAGAAAATAGAAATTGTTGGGGGCTACTTAAACATATATATAAATAAGGAAACTTTAGCTCAAAATGTATTAAATGAAATTGCAGAGAAAAAAGAAAAATATGGTTCAAGCAATATTGGACAAGGCAAAAATGTTGTGATAGATTATTCAGCACCAAACATAGCAAAACCATTTCATATTGGACACTTGCGTTCAACAGTTATTGGTGGAGCATTATACAAAATATATAATTTCCTAGGTTACAACAGTGTTGGAATAAACTATTTAGGAGATTGGGGTTTACAATTTGGGAAAGTAATGGCAGGATATGATATGTGGAAAGATGAATATGACTTCTCAAAAAGCGAAATTCAAGCCATATTAAAAATCTATGTAAGATTTTGCCAAGAAGAAAAAGAAAAACCAGAACTTACTGAAAAAGCGAGAGAATACTTCAAAAGATTAGAAGATGGAGAAGAAAAAGAAGTTGAAACTTGGAAATGGATAAGAAAAATAAGCCTAGAAAACTACCAAAAAACATACAATTTGTTAAACTCAAAATTTGATTCATATAATGGAGAATCATATTATAATGATAAAATGGAGCCAGTAGTTGAAGAATTAAGAAATAAAGGCTTGCTAAAAGAATCAGAAGGTGCGCAAGTTGTTGATTTATCAGAATATGATATGCCACCATGTATAATTATTACATCTGCAGGAACAACAATATATGCAACAAGAGACTTAGCATCATTAAAAGATAGAATAAACAAATACAATTTCTATAAAGCAATATATGTAGTAGGAAATGAACAAAGATTACATTTTAAACAAGTATTTAAAGTCCTTGAATTAATGGGATATCCAGAATATGCTGCAAGATGTGAGCATGTACCTTTTGGTCTTGTGGTTGATAAAACAGGCGAAAAGATAGGCTCAAGAAAAGGAAATTCAGTATTCCTAGAAGATATATTAAAAGAAGCTATTCAAAAGGTGGAGAAAATCATTGATGAAAAAAATCCAAAGCTAGAAAACAAAGAAGATGTTGCAAGAAAAGTTGGAGTTGGAGCTATAATATTTAATGATTTATCAAACAGCAGAATAAAAGATGAAATATTCGATTGGGATATGCTCTTAAACTTCCAAGGTGAAACAGGACCATACATTCAATATATATATGTTAGAACAAGAAGTTTATTAGAAAAAGCAGGATATGTGCCAAATTTGGAGAATATTAATTGTGGTAAACTTCAAGAAAAAGAAGCGATAGAAACATTAAAATTACTATATAATTTTAATGAAACAGTACAAGTTGCTGCAGAAAAAAATGAACCATCAATTATTGCAAGATACTTAATAAATGTAGCACAAAGTTTTAGTACATTTTATAATGAACATAAAATTATAACAGAAGACAAGGCCATTCAAGATGCACGATTAGCATTGACATATGCGGTAGGTACAGTTCTTGAAACAGGAGTAAAACTATTAGGTATGGAAATGCCTGAAAAAATGTAAGGAGGAATTTTAATGAAAGCAATTGAATTAAAACACCCACTAATTGAACACAAACTAGCAATACTAAGAGACAAAAAAACAGGAACAAAGGAGTTTAGAGAGATAATCTCAGAGTTAGGAGAATTACTTTGCTATGAAGCATTAAAAGATGCTAAAATGTATGAAACAGAAATTGAAACACCAATGGAAAAAATGAAAACAAGAAAAATTAATGAAGATAATTATGCATTTGTACCAATTCTAAGAGCAGGAACAGGAATGCTAGATGGAATAATAAACATGGTTCCAAATGCTAAGATAGGGCACATTGGAATGTACAGAGATGAAGAAACTTTTAAACCAAATGTATATTTCTTCAAAGTTCCTAAAGACATTGAAAAAAGAGAAGTTATAGTTTTAGACCCAATGCTTGCAACAGGTGGTTCAGGGTTAGATGCAATAGAACTACTAAAAGAAAAGGGAGTTAAAAAAATAAAATTCCTTTGCATAATAGCAGCACCAGAAGGAATAAAAATGATAGAAGAAAAACATCCAGATGTGCAAATCTATTGTACTTCAATAGATAGACAATTAAATGAAAAAGCTTACATATTACCAGGATTAGGAGATGCAGGGGACAGAATCTTTGGAACAAAATAAAAACTAAGCCAAGGAGATAATCTCTTTGGCAATTTTTTATAAAATTCACATAAAACTTCAAAAGAACTATTGCCAAATATTACAAAATAAGGTATAATATAACAGAATTATTACAAAAATATTAAATTAATATTACATTTTTGTTAATACTCTTGACATATCAAAAAAATCGAATAAAATATATATAAGACAATTTAGGTTAGAGGAAATATATGAGGGTAATTAGTGGAAGTGCTAGAGGTAAAAAACTAGTATCATTAGAAGGTACAAATACTAGGCCAACCCTAGACAGAGTTAAAGAAGCTTTATTTAATATAATTCAATTTGATATTGCAGGCACGAATTTTTTAGACTTGTTTGCTGGAAGTGGAGCAATAGGAATAGAAGCAATCAGCAGAGGAGCAAATTCAGCAACTTTCTGTGATAATTCGGCTGAAGCAATAAAAATAATCAAAACAAATATTGCCAATACAAGAAGCAATGATAGAGCAACAGTGATAAATAAAGATTACATACAAGCACTAAAACTTCTTGCTGAGAAAAATGAGAAATTTGATATTATATATATAGATCCTCCATATAAATCTGAGTTCGCAAATAAAGCAATTGAGGAAATAATTAAATTGAATTTATTATCAAAAGATGGAACCATAATAGTAGAAACAGATGACATAGAAAAAGAACAAACATTACAAATGAAAGAAATTCAAATTTTTGATAAAAGGAAATATGGGCGAGCAATACTCATATTTATTCGAAAGGAGTAAAAACAATGGAGATTTTTACATTATTAGAAACATTAGAGGATATATTAGAGAAGAGTAAATCAATACCTTTTACAGAAAAAGCTATAGTAGATAAAGAAGAAGTTTTAGAAATAATTAAAGATATAAGATTAAAATTACCAGATGAATTAAAACAAGCAAAATGGATAAAAGAAGAAAGAGCAAGGATTTTAGATGAAGCTCAAAAAGAGGCTGATGATATAGTAAGAGAAGCTGAAAATAGAATAATATCTATGATAGATGAACACGAAATTACAAGAAAAGCATATGAGCAAAAAGCTGAAATAATTGAAACTGCAAATGAGATGTCTAGGGAAATTACAAAGGGAACAAAAGACTATGCAGATGGAATACTTGAAAATTTAGAAAGTGCAATAAACAACATAAATGTATCTATCAATGAGGCTTTAAAAACAATAGACCAAAATAGAAATGAACTAAAATAAAAACATATCTGAAAGTCAGAAATAAATTCTGGCTTTTTATTAAATGGAAGGGAAACAAATATGGGAAGAAGAAAGAAGAAAAAACAAAGAAATAATTTAGATATAGAAGTTGTATTGTTATTTGTGGTAAGTATAGTTCTAGGGGTATTAATCTACGGAAAACCAGGAACTATTGGGCAAAATGTGATTCCACAGTTAGAGTATGCAATAGGATGGATTGAATACCTAATTCCAATTGCGATTTTTGCAGCAGCTGTAAATTTGGCTTGTGACCAAGATAAAAGAACAATTACCATTAAGCTATTACAATACCTAAGCCTAGTAATAGCAATAGCAGTTATAATAACTGTTTTAGGTGGAAATACAGGAATAGCTGGAACTACTTTTACAAATTGGCTAACAGGAATGTTTGGAAAACTTAGCACAGTAGTTATTTCTGCAGGAGTAATTGTAATACTTTCTATATTCATGTATGGAATCAAGCCTGCTGAAAAAGTAAAAGAAATAGTTGAAGAAAGAAAAGAAAGAAACATAGAAAAACGAGAAGCAAGAGAAAAAGTAAGAACCAAAAAAGAAAATACAATTGTAGATAACGAAGATGATGAAGTAGTAGAACCAAAAATTTCTGGAATCAAAAATAGCGTTGAGAAATTAAAAGAAAAACAACGAAGCAAAAAAGAATTAAGAGAATTGGAAAGCAAAGAAGCAGAAGTTTTAGACAATCAAATTAATATTAAAATGGCAAGTGAAAATGGATTATTCAAAAAACAAGAAGAAACAAAGGAAGATAAATCAAAAGAAGTGCTAACACTAGAACACACATTAACAGTTGAAGACCAAAACTATGAATTTCCACCAATTGAATTCCTAAAAGAAGGAAAAGCAACAGCTAAGAATAGCAAAAAAGCAATTACTGATACAGCAAGTAAACTACAAAGAACATTACATAGCTTCGGAGTAGCAGCAAAAGTTGAAAATGTTTCAGTAGGACCAACTATTACAAGATATGAATTAAAACCAGCAGAAGGAGTAAGAGTAAGTAAAATTGCAAATTTAGCAGATGATATTGCTCTTAATTTAGCAGCAGAAAGTATAAGAATAGAAGCACCAATTCCAGGAAAACAAGCAGTTGGAATAGAAATTCCAAATAAGGAAAAAGATATGGTAGTTTTAAGAGATATAATTGCAGACACTAAATTCCAAGAGGCAAAATCAAAACTTGCATTTGCAGTTGGCCGTGATGCAGCAGGAGAAACAATTATTGCAGATATAGCAAAAATGCCACACGTTCTTATAGCAGGAAGTACAGGTTCTGGAAAGAGTGTATGTATAAACACATTAATTACAAGTATTATATACAAAGCAAAACCAAGTGAAGTAAAACTTGTAATGGTAGACCCAAAAGTAGTAGAACTATCAGTATATAATGGAATTCCACACTTATTAATACCAGTTGTAACAGACCCTAAAAAGGCTGCAGGTGCTTTACAATGGGCAGTTCAAGAAATGGTAAATAGATATCATTTATTTGCTGAAAAAAATGTAAGAGATATTACAGGCTATAACCAAGCACTAGAAGAAGAAGGCGTTGAGGAAAAATTACCTCAAATTGTAATCATAATAGATGAGCTTGCTGATTTGATGATGGTTGCAGCAAAAGATGTAGAAGATGCAATCTGTAGACTAGCGCAAATGGCCAGAGCTGCTGGAATGCACTTGGTTATTGCAACACAAAGACCATCAGTTGATGTTATAACAGGTGTAATTAAAGCTAACATTGCAAGTAGAATTGCATTTGCAGTAACATCAGGAGTAGACTCAAGAACAATAATAGATTCAATAGGTGCTGAAAAATTATTAGGAAAAGGAGATATGCTATTTTATCCATCAGGAACAATAAAACCACAAAGAGTTCAAGGAGCATTTATATCTGATAGCGAAGTTGAAAAAATAGTAACATTCCTAAAAAATAACGGTGGACCAACATACAGTGATGATATAATTGAAAAAATAGAAAAAGCAAACACAACTGACCAAGAACTAGATAATTCAGAAGATGATGATACAGATGAGTTTTTAATGGATGCAATAGACATGGCAGTTGATATGGGGCAAATATCAGCATCAGGATTACAAAGAAGATTTAAAATAGGATACACAAGAGCTGGCAGAATAATAGACCAAATGGAAGCAAGAGGGATAATTTCAGGATATGAAGGCAGCAAACCAAGAAAAACTTTAATGCCAAAAGAAAGATGGGAAGAATTAAAAATGGCAAAGCCACCAGTAGCAAGTGAAGAAACTACTGTTGGTAACAGTGAGGAGCAATAAAATGAAGAAAACAGTAGCTTTTTATACATTACGGTTGCAAAGTAAATCAATATGAAACAAATGCAATGGCACAAAAGTTTATAGAAAACGGGTATCAAAAACTAGAATTTGATGAAAAAGCTGAGATATACATTATAAATACATGCACAGTAACAAACATGGCAGATAAAAAATCTAGGCAAATTATAAGGCAAGCAAAGGCACACAATCCAGATGCAATAGTAGTTGCAACACGGTTGCTATGCACAAGTTAATAAAGAAGAACTTGAAAAAATAGAAGAATTAGATATAATAGTTGGAAATTCAGATAAATCTAATATTGTTAAAATAGTAGAAAACTACTCAAATACAAAACAAGAGGAAGTAAATAAAATTGAGGAAGAAAAAGAATTTCAAGACTTTGGAACAGTTACATATACTGAAAAAACAAGAGCAGTAATAAAGGTTCAAGATGGATGTAACAACTTTTGCTCATACTGCATAATTCCGTATGCTAAAGGAAGAGTAAGAAGCAGAAAACCAGAGAGTGTAATAAAAGAAATACAAAACATTGTAAAAAACGGAATAAAAGAAGTTGTAATAACAGGAATACATGTAGCATCTTATGGGAAAGACTTTGAAGATGGAACAAGGCTAATTGATTTGTTAGAACAAATAAACAAAATAGAAGGCTTAAAAAGAATCCGCTTAGGTTCATTAGAACCAAATTTAATCACAGAGGAATTTGTAGAAAGATTAGGAAATGTAGACAAAATATGTGACCATTTCCACTTATCACTTCAAAGTGGCTGTGATGAAACATTAAAAAGAATGAACAGAAAATACACAATACAAGAATTTGAACACGGAGTAAATCTACTAAGAGCAAAATTCCCAAGTGTAGCACTTACAACAGATATAATAGTTGGCTTCCCAGGCGAAACAGAAAAGGAATTCAATACAACCTATGATTTTCTAAAGAGAATAAAATTTGCAAAAATGCACATATTCAAGTATTCACAAAGAAAAGGAACAGTAGCTGCTAAAATGAAAGACCAAATAGATCCTAAAATAAAAGATGAAAGAAGCAATAAATTAATAGAATTATCTAATAAAAATGAGGAAGAATTTTTAGATAGATTTATCGGAAAGAAACTAGAAGTATTATTTGAAACAACAGTACATGATGGCTATACAGAAGGACATACAACTAACTATATAAATGTGAAGGCAAAAGGAACAAATATAGAAAATACAATAAAAACAGTAGAAGTGGCTAAAAGAGTGGGATTGGAGCTATATGGAAATATTATATAGCAAAATGTTACAAAAATGTAATAATTTTGTAATATTTCTGTAATGAAAATGTAAAGAAAATATTGTAAAAAACTATTGATTATTATAGAAAAATGTAGTATAAATTTATATGAAGATAGATTAAGAGATTATACATACATACCAAAGAAAAATCTCTAAAAAATACTTTAAAAGGGGAGGAAGAATAATGAAAGAAGTATCAAAATTCATTCCAATGGAAGGAAATGGTGGTAACTTAGGAGCAAATGGCGGATTAGAAAATGCAGGAACAACAGGAAATGCTGGAGCAGGCGACTCTGCTTTTAGAGTATGTAAACCAAATTCTAATTTACCAGTAAAAGCATCATTCTGGTCAAAATTAAAAGGAATATTAACATATGAAATCAAAGTAGAATTAACACCATATGAACAAAAGATTGAAAATGAAATAAACGAATTCTTACACCAAGAAGTAACATGGCAAAGCTTTAAGAACTTCTTATTTCAAGATATAACAATTACAAAAAAAAGCAAAGTTTAATAAAAGCAAAGAACGGTCATAAAACCGTTCTTTTTTCAATTAAAATTTACATGAAAAGTATTGACATTGGGAAATAAATAGGATAAACTATAAATGCAAATTTTTTAAAAAACAAAAGCACGAAAAGAAACAAAAAAAGAAGGAGAAACCAACCAATGAAAAACGCTCAAACC
>ULVD01005185.1_pt1 | contig 13089 bp, 18 predicted proteins | sample 1959101 | NCBI WGS metagenome assembly ULVD01 (sample SAMEA4835777, study PRJEB28245) | human gut metagenome | biome: gut microbiome; material: fecal sample | place: Denmark | collected 2008
ATAAATTCTTTTTTAGTGTCCACTTTTTGTTGACTTATTCATTTAACATTATTTTTGCCTCTTTAATATTAAGGTGAAATTTATATTGTTATCCTCTTTTATTATCATTGTTTTTGTATCATTATAAACTGGTTACGCTACCATTTTCATTGTTTTTTCTTCTTCTAACATTGGATTAACTAAAGTTGGAATGTTATTTACTGAAGCAGTTGCAGATTGTTCAATATTTTGTGTCTTGCTTTTTGATAGTTCATTTAGTAACCCCATAATTTCTTCATATGACGCATTATATGCGATTTCTGATATTTTACTTGAAACTATACTTGAAACGATATTTGCTAATTTTTGTGCCATTTTCTTCTTTTCTTCTTCTGTCATATCGTCTGTATGAACTGATGTACCTGGTGTTGGTTCAATTTGTTTTGGAGTCATTTCTACAATAGGAGTTGTAGTCACACCTAAGGTTGATGTTCTCTCTGCTGGTGTTGCCATTTCTTGTGGCTTACTCAACTCGGCTCTAGGTTCAAATGATAATGGAGCTGGTGATATTACAGGTTCTGTTGTTTCTGAAATTGGTGCTGACGGTTTGACTGCAGGAATATCAGCAGGTGTTGTTTCTACTGTTCCGGTTGGGTTTGTTGCAAAAAGGTTTTCATTTATTCCTGTTGGTTCGGTAGCTAGAACTTCTTGTGGAGTTGCAACTGGTTCTGCAACTGGAACTACAAGCTCACTTGATTCTATTTTTTGTTCTGGATTTGGTATTGATTTTGCTAACTCAGTAATTGAATTTTTTATAGGTTTTGTCATGTCTTTTGCTGTTGACAAATTTCCTAATTCTGTTGGAATTTCAACATTTACTGCTTCAGTTGTAATCGAATCGTTTAGTGTTGGTGTTGGAATTACTGTTGCAGGTTGACCTATTGCTGGTTCTTGAATAGGAACTGTTTGATTTGGGTTTGCTCCTAATACTTTTTCTGCGACTTGTGCTAAATTTTCTTTTACTTCAGGTATAAACGCTGATTGCTTTGATAATGGTGCTACACCTGTAGTTGGATTAGGCGTGATTGTTGGCGTTCCAATGCCAATTATTCTTTTATTTGCGTCATACTCTATCGTGGATACAACTATACCCTTTTCTATATTTTCGATTTCACTTATCATTTTATCACCTAACTTTCAACTATTTGTTTCATTGCTTCTTTTACTTTTTGCCATATTTGGTCATCTTTTATACCTACAAGGCTATATACTCCTGGCTCATTTTCTACAAATTCTGATATGTATATCTTACTCATTCCTTCACCAGCTGATTCGCCTTTTGACAAAATCACAAATCTTTTATTTATTTCGTTAATTTTGAATGCATTAACTAAATCAACTTCTTCCATCGTTCCATCCATATTTTTTATTGAAATTCTGCTCATACCTTTTTCCTCTCTATTCTTATATAATCTTATCATACATTAAAAATAATATCAATTAATTTGATATTATTTTCTGTTTTTTTCACTTAGTTTTTCCAATATAAAATATTTGCAATCATATGCACAATTTTCGCTAATATACTTTTTCACATTCTCAAAATCATTAATTTTATTTAAACCTTTGTTTTCTTTTTTATTAAATCCTTTTAGTCTTAATTTTGAGTATGCAATATCCCCAACTATGTAATCGTAGTTTTCAAAATAATTTGTATATCTTGCCAAAAACATTTCCTTGTCAAAGGCATCTCTATAGTTTTTTTTCAATTTATATATTATACCATCTACTTCAATTTCCATGATTTTTCACCTTGTAACCTATTATAGCATTTTAATTTCATCGAGTAAAGTTGTTAATTTGCCATGAACGATTTTATCATGTTCTTGCACTAATCATTCCTCCATAATATTCTGGTATTTTTCCTTGTATTATTTTTGTACTAATTGGTAGTTGTTTATTAATTGTTGTTTTTTGCGATGTGAAAGGCAGAATTATTTGAACATTTATTTCTATTTCAAGTTGAAGTTCTACCATCGAGTTATTAATTCCATATTCTTTAATGTATGTTGATATATTATTAGTTGCACTACTTATTATTTCTAATTTGAATGGTATTCTTGGACTGATACCTATTAGTACAGGTTTTTCACTTATCACATTAAATGGTACATTATAAATCATTTTTTCTTTATTTAAGTAATTATCTTTTAGTTTGCTATCTTCAGATATACTTTCATTGTTTTCTATTTTTTTTATATAATTCATCATACTGTAGTTTACATCATATAATATTTTATTTGTTTTAACATTATCAAAATCTACGCTTATTATTTCATTGTTTTCATTTTTTTCTATTTTTATTATGTCATTTATTTTTTCTTCAAGTAATGCTTCTTTTATCGACTCATTTATAATCATTGTAGAGACCTCAACCGATTTATTTTTGGCATATTCTAGCAATATTATCTTACTTTTTTCCGTAAAGATTTTTATAAAGATGTATGTCAAAAGAAATATCATTACTATTATAATAATGATTATGTCCTCCATTTTTATAGCTATTTTTTTTCGTAATTTCATTTTATAATTAGCCATATTAAATTATATAAAAAAAGAAGCCATTAATGCTCCTTTATTAAATTATATTCCATTCTAATATAGAATTTAGTATCAAGAATATAGTTGCTAAAAGTATTAAAATTATTAGTATAATTCCTATTTTTGCGAGTATTCCACTCTTTTTTTCACTTTTTTCTAAATCTTCAAATCCCTCAAAATCAGTTTTATTGAATGATATTGAATTTGTATAAAAAGATTTGTCTATACTGCTTATCTTTGGTGCATCTGAATCTATATTTTCGTCTTCCTCATTTGTTGCTTTCAATTGGTATTGTTGTTTTAATTTTTCTTTTTCTAATATTAAATCTTGTGTTAAATCATTAGTTGGCTCTTTTATTGCGTCTAATTCTTTTGTTATATCAAAAAGAACTTCTTTTATGTTACTTTCATTTGTCTCATCTTCATTAATTGGAGCCATTACAATTGTATTTTCGTTATCTCCCATCAATTCCTTAAAAAGATCGGTTGTGTCATATTTTGATACATTCTCTTTTGGGTTATTGCCAGAGGATTTTCCATTTTGAATATCTTGAATTAAATTGACTATTGTTTTTTCTTGTGTATTCAGTTCTTCTATTGGCGAAGTAAATTCTTCTGTATCTGTTAATTTATTTTTTTCTTCTTGTTCTTCTTTTATTTTTATATTTTTTAAGATATCATATCCTATATTATTTAGTTTTCTGTGTCTATCTTCCTCATAATTTGTTTCTTTCTTTTCTCTTGCTTGTTCTAAAACTGAATTTATGTCATACGTTTTTTGTTCTTGTCTTTCAACAATTTTTTCTTCTGGTTCTGGAAAGTCAAGAGATATTTTTTTTCTTTTTTGTTCTTCTTCATTGTTTAGGGCATTTAGATACTTCTTTATTTTTTCAATATCTATCTCTTTTGGCGCGTCAGAAATGACACTAACATTTGTGTTAGTTTTTATTCTAGATAAATCGCTCATATCAGTAGAATTATAAATATCTTGATTTCTTTTTGTTCTACTCAAATTACCTAGTTCTGAATTTTCGTATCTTTCCATTCTTGAACTCATATCTTTCACCAGTATAATAATAACACAAATGATGAGCAAATTCAATAAAAGTTATTTGACACTGTTGTAGTTTTTTTGATGTTTTTAATATATAATTATTGTATAATTTATATGGAGGAAATAAAAATGGAAAAAGTAAAAGTAAATGACACATGTATCGGATGTGGTTTATGTGTTAGTCAGAAAGAAGATTATTTCGAATTCAATGATGAAGGATTAAGCCAAGCTAAAGATGTTCCAGTTAAACCTGAAGATAAAAAGGAACTTTTAAATATTGTTGAAAGTTGTCCTGTTGGAGCTATCGTTATTGAAGAAGAAAAAGAAGCTTAGTTTTATTTTTAAGCTTCTTTTTATTTTATATTAGCATAATTATATAATTGTTTTACTTCTTTTGTTGTAAGACTTCTATATTCGCCTATTTTAAGTCCTTCTAAATCAAAAAAAGCATAGTTTGTTCTTTTAAGTTTTAATACTTTGTGACCCAATGATGCAAACATATTTTTAACTTGATGATTTCGTCCTTCTGTTATAGTAAGCTCAACATATGACTTATTATTTTTTTTGTCCATTTTTTTGAGTTTTGCTCTTGCTTTTTTAGTTTTAACTCCATCAAGTTCAATTCCATTTTCAAGTTCATGAATTTCTTTTCCTGTTACAAGTCCACTTACTTTGGCAATGTATGTTTTTTCAATGCATCCCTTTGGATGAGTTAACTTGTTAGTAAGTTCACCATCGTTTGTAAGTAACAATAATCCTGTTGTATCATAATCTAGTCTTCCTACCGGAAAGATTTTTTCATTTGTCTCGATTAAGTCTACTACCGTTACTCTACCCTTGTCATCACTTACAGAACATATAGTTTTTTCTGGTTTATAAAGTAAATAATATTCTTTTTGTTTTCTGTAAACCTCCATATTTTCCACTTCTACTTCGTCTTTATTAGATACTTTTGTTCCAAGTTCACGTACAATTATACCATTTACTTTTACTTTTCCAGCTAAAATTAATTCTTCACTTTTTCTTCTTGAAGCGATACCACAAGAACTTAAATATTTTTGTAATCTTTCCATACTTGCCACCTCTCTTAGAGATTATACATTATTATTTCCAAAATAACAATAATTCTTTTACCTTCTTTAGCCTGCTTTGATATTTAAGTACATAAAGTTTTTCACTATGAATGAGGTTGTTATCTAGATAAATATTCACATAATTATTTTTCTTATTTAAAGTAACATTAACTTTTAACCTTTTTATTTCATTTTTTGTAAGTAACATATTAAAATCATTTTTGATAAAGTAATGATCATGATTTTTATTTTTTACCTTGAATGAAAAAGTATTTTTATCAAGAATTTTATATTTTTCATATTCTTTGAAATATTTTTCATATAGATTTTTGTGTAAATTAAATTTATCATTTTCATCGATTGAAGCAATAACGAGGGTTTTACCATCTTTTTTAGCCGCGGATACAAATACTTGACCACTTGCTTTTGTGTAGCCTATTTTTCCACTTATTAAATATTTATAATCACTTAATAGTTTGTTTTTGTTATACCATATGTAGTTGTCAACTTTATACTTTTTGGTACTGGTAATATTTAAAAAATCTTTGTTTTTTATTGCGTATCTTATTAATTTTGACATATCTTCAGCTGTTGAGTAGTTTTTCGTATCATCATTAAGTCCATGTGGATTTTCAAATGTTGTGTTGTACATACCAAGTTTGTGTGCTTTTAAATTCATTTGTGCGATGAAATTATCATAAGACATTATTTTAGATGCTATTATCATAGCTGCATCGTTTCCACTTTGGAGCATAAGTCCATGCAAAAGATCATTTAGTGTAAATGTTTCGCCTTCTTTTACATATATCATTGAACCATTTACTGTTTGTATTTCTTTTCCTACTTTTAATTTGTCTGATAATTTTGCATTTTCAAGAGCAATTATTGTTGTCATTATCTTTGTTGTTGATGCAATTAATTTTCTTTCACTTTTATTTTTACTATAAAGGATTCTACCAGAGTCTGCGTCCATTACCACTATTGATGCTTTGACATTTATACATAATAAAAAAATTAATACTAGTAATATTTTTTTCATATTATATCTTATGATTTTTATTACAAAATATTAATCTTTTAAGAATTTTTCATTTACTATATTTATAAAATTATATTCTTTCATTCTCAAGAATTTTATTTTTTTATTCTTTACAAAACATTCTATTTTCTTTACGTTTTCATATCTCTTATTTGTTCCGTCAAATGTAATAATTAAGTCTTTTTTGATTGGCTTAATTAATATATGTTTCTTTTCAGGGAGTACTATTGGAGTTAGCAAGTTTCTATATACTTTTGTATTTAGTGGAGCTATTGGTGTTATTTGTAATGTATGAAGTGTGTTATAGATAAGTGCTCCATTAAAACTAGTGTTGTATGCGCTACTTCCAACTGATGTTGAAACAAGTATTCCGTCTCCTGCAAATGTTTCTAGAAAGTATCCATCTATATAAATTTCCATAGTTAATGCGTTTAATTCCATTTGTCTAATAACTATTTCGTTTAATGAGAAGTGTCTTGATACTGAGTCATCAGTTGTAATTTTTGTTTCAAGTGTACCAATATTATCAACCTTAAAATCATTATCATTTAAAGATGCTACAAAGTATTCTAAATTATCTGGTTTAATTTCTTGAAGGAATCCAAGTGTACCAGTATTTATTCCAACATAATAAATATCGCTATTAAAATTAGTGTTATTTACCATTCTTAGAAACGAACCATCTCCACCTATTGCAATAGCTAAATCATAATTTTCATCAACTATTTCAAAATTATACTTTTCTAATTCTTCTATAAGTTTTAATTTTATTTTATATGATACTTCATTTTCATTAGCAAATATTTTAACTTTATTAATCTTTCTCATATTATTTACCTTTGTATTTAAATAGTACACTCGGCCTATGACCTTCTCCAGTTTTAATTTTGTCAGTCTTTTCAACTTTGTTAGCAATTATCCTTCTAAAAGCTGGATCAAGTAGTTTTTTATTAAGTATTACTTCATATACTTGCTGAAGTTCACCTAGTGTGAAATATTCACTCATCATGTTAAATACTATATCAGTGTACATTATCTTATTTTTTAGTCTTTCAATTCCACTTACTATTACGAGTGGATGGTCAAATGCTAATGAATCATTTTTTACTATATCAAATTTATATCTATCAGTTGTACTTTCTTTAAGAGTTTTACTTACTACAAAATTTAAAGTTTCATTTCCATTATCAAGTGTTACATTAAAACCTTTTTCATCTTCAATATAACTTATGTTGAACCAAGATGCGTTTTCGTATAAAGAATCATTAAGTTTATTTTTATCTACTAGAGCTATGTATGAGACACTTAATACTCTCATTCTTGGATCTCTATCAATACTGTCAAATGTGTATAGTTGTTCCATAAATATGTTATGTAGATTTGTTTCACTTGCTAAGACTCTTCTTGCAGCTTCTTCTGTAGTTTCAGTATTCTTTACAAATCCTCCTGGAAGACACCATTTTCCTTTAAATGGATATTCTTTTCTTTTGACAAGTAAGACACTATAAAATTTATCTTTAAGTTTTCTATAATTATTTTGTACTCCGTTTGATACGCTTAATAGTAAAACATCACTTGTTACTGATGGGTGATCGTATATGCTTGCATCATAGTTTTTTAAAAATTCTTCTTCGCTTTTATATTCCATATTTCCTCCTTATAATATTTCTATTAACTTATCAAGTATATCTTTTACTATTATTTCTTTTACTTCTTTACGTGGTTTATTTGGAACTGTTATTTTCATATCAGTATGTGTTTTATTCTTACTATTGAAAATACTTACAAAAACTTCGTTATTATTACCACTTAAATTATTTTCATCTACCCTATTTATCTTTCCAGTTATACCTACCCCATAAGTACTTCCTGCAAACATACTAATATTTTCGCTCATTTCATGTGCTGTTTCAATGCTATAAACAGAATACTTTTCAATAACTTTAGGGTCCACTCCCATTTTAATTTTATATTCATTTGAATAAGTAACAGCTGAAAACTTTAATACTTCACTTGAGCCATCAACGCATGTAATAGTACTAGCAAAATATCCTCCAGTACAGCTTTCCATTGATGCAATTGTTTCTTTTTTATCTATTAATTTTTTCACTACTTCTTTTTCTTTCATAATACCTCTTTTATATAAATTGATTATAACACATTATTAACTAACATATAAATTATTTCTTTTAATATAATCATAAACTTTTAAATCAATATATTTAAGTACTTCTTTGTTTTTATCTCTTAACATATTTCTCACTATTGTAGAAGATATTTCTTCACTTGATATCTTGTTTGTAACTATAAAATTATATTGTTCATATTTCTTATAAGTAAATTCATCTATATCATTTCTTTTGATAACTATTATGTTATATTTTAATATTTCTGAAACGTTTTTCCATTTGTCAAAATCTTTTAGTAAATCATCTCCAATAACTAAGTAAATTTTATTATTCTTATAATCATTTTGGATATTTCTAAGGATTTGATAAGTAAATTCATAATTATTATTTTTAGTATCTATTACAATGTCTTTCGTTTCATATAGTTTCAGCATGTTAATTCTATCATTAACACTTATTAGATTATTTTTATTCCAGTAACTCATTGTTGGCACTATTATAACTTTATCCACATATTCTTTAAGTATTTTTTTAATGACTTTTATGTGTCCTTTGTGAACTGGATTGAAACTACCTACGTAAACAGCTATTTTCATATAGTAAATTTTCTTGTTAGTTCTTTTCTTTCAAGTATTGCTTCAACTCCTGTAAAACTATAGGTTCCTCTATCATAATCTTGATATTGTTGATAATTAACAATGTCTACTATATAGCCTTTTTCTCTTAGATGTTCACTTAATACTTCTTTTATATCAGATTCGTTTATACTGTGTGTAATCGTATGTTCAATCTTACCAAGTATTTCATCCATCATGGTTTCTTTTGTTTCAAAACTTATTCTTGTCACTAATTCTTCTGTTTCATAAAAACCTACATATTCTTTTGTTGTTGTTATAGATATTTTAATTTTCTTACCTAGTTTATCTTGATAATGTCTTTCTAGTAGTTTTACTAAATCCTTTTTTGATATTTTTAATGTAATTTCTTCATTCATATATTTTTTCTCCTTTGCAATATTGTATATTTTTTAGTTATTAATTTTCTTTTGATACTGTTTAGCATTTTAAATTCTATCGTATACTGGTATGTTAAATTTATGTAAATTATTTGTATGTAGTTTGTCAACTTTACTTTTTGTTTCTTTCGATACTTTTTTACCATTTATAACTGATGCGATATCTTTATATTTAACTCCTAATTTGTCTTCATCAGTTTTTCCACTTAAGCCATCACTTGGACTTTTAAATAGTACTTGTTCTGGTACTTCAAGATACTTTCCTATTTCAATTACTTCATCAACTGTATAGTTATTTAATACTCCAATATCATATGTTGAATCTCCTCCTTTGGTAAAGTAGCCTACATAAAGTTCACATTTGTTAGATGTTCCGGCTACTAAGTATGTTCCTTGCTTTAGTTCTGAATATAAGGCTGCTACATAGTAACAAGCACTCATTCTAAGTCTTGGTTTGATATTTATATCACTATTTATAAGTTCATTATCATTAAAGTTTCCTAGAGATGATATTTCGCTTTTAAATGTATCAAATGTTTTTGTTAAATCAATATTTATTAGTTCAAAACCATATTTATCACTTACTAGTTTTGCGTCAGATGCATCAGTACTTTTAGAGTGACATGGAAGAGTTATACCAACTACATTTTTACTACCTAATGCTTTTGAAAATAAGGCTGCTACTACTCCTGAATCTTTTCCTCCACTTATACCAAGTACGACTCCTTTTAAATTGTATTTTTTATAATAATCTCTTATAAATTCTATAATCTTTTCTGTTTCTTTTTTAGCATTAAATTTCATATTTTCCTCCTACTTTAATACTTTCTTTAATTCATCATCTTGAGTTAAATTTCTGCTTTCCATAATCATTTTTCTTTTTAAAGCTAATAGATTCTTTGATAAACCTACATGATGGATATGAGGGTTATATAGTCTTTGTGATTCTGGATATATTGTTTTCATTTCTTCTTTAGCATACTTTCTTGTTTCTTCTAAAGATGGCTCAATATAAACAAGTTCCCCGTTTATGAATATTGGTACTTGTAATTCACGAGCTATGTAGTTTTTAATTTTATGTCTTTTAAATTCACTATGTTCATCAATTATTGTGTAACCATCACAACTTATTTCTTCATCTTTAAGAGCAATTACATCACTTACCGCATATCCAGTATCTTTATCATAAAATCTTATTACTTTCTTAAATCCTGGGTTTGTTATTTTGTCTACATTATCGCTTATTTTTATTTTTGGTTCAATCTTGTCTTCTTTTTCAATTGCTGAAAGTTTATATACTCCTCCGAATACTGGTGTTGACTTTGATGTTATTAAGTTTTCTCCTACTCCGAATGAGTCAATTGGTACCCCTTCGTTTAGTAATGATGTTATTGTGTATTCATCTAGTGAGTTTGAAACACAAATCTTAGTATTAGTAAGTCCTGCATCATCTAACATTTTTCTTGTTTGTTTTGATAAGTATGCTAAGTCTCCACTATCAAGTCTTATACCTTTTAATGTATATCCATTTGGTATTAAATAATCTTTAGCTACTTTTATAGCATTTGGTACTCCGCTTTTTAGGGTATCTATTGTATCTACTAGGAATATTGAATCGTTTGGGAAACATTTTGCATATGCTAGAAAAGCATCGTACTCATTATCATACTTCATTATATGTGAGTGTGCCATTGTACCTAGTAGTGGTACTCCGTATCTTTTACCTGTTTCGTAACAAGAAGTTCCAATGCATCCACTTATATAAGCATCTTTTGCTCCGATGATTGCTGCGTCACTTCCTTGAGCTCTTCTTGCCCCAAATTCCATTACTCCTTTATCTTTAGCTGCATTAGTTATTCTTCTTGCTTTTGTGGCTATTAAGCTTCCGTGATTAAATTTATTCAAAAGATCAGTTTCAATTATTTGTGCTTCTAAAGCGTTAGCTCTAACTGTTATACAAGGTTCGCCTTTGAACATTACTGTCCCATCAGGTACTGCATAAATGTCTCCAGTAAATTTAAAATTTCTTAGGTAATTTAGAGTTTCTTCATCAAACTTGTTTAGACTTCTTAAATATTCTATATCTTCTTCAGTAAATCTAATATTTTTAATATAATCAATTATTTCGTGAAGTCCACATATTACGTTGTACCCACCATTATCTAAGTTTTTTCTAAAGAACACATCGAAATAACAAACTTCATTATCTTTCTTATTCTTTATATCTGTGTGTTCCATTGTAAGTTCATAAAAATCAATTAACTTTTCCATTATATATTTTCAACTCCTATTCCTTGGTTTTTCATTAGTTTTAATGCTATACCGTTATATTCATCTCTATTATGTGTCTCACTGTTAAAAGTTTCTACTGCATTTTGTGGCACCCATATTCTTACGTTTTTATTTTTTTCATCAAAGTAGTTTACTAGTGGTATAGCTAGATTCATTACACATATATCTGTACAACAACCGGTAATTATTACTTTTTCAAGTGATGCCATTCTTTCAATATCTTTCATAAAATTTCTAGCAAATATAGTACTTGTTGAATTTTTTTCATAACTTAACGCTTTTCCTTCATAACTTGATAATTCACTAATTAATTCTGACTCAGGTGTTCCTTTTAAACAGTGAGGTGGATACTTTTTAAATTCTAATGAATTAGGTTCATGAGTATCTTTTATAAAAGCTATTCCTTCTTCTTCACTTAAGAATGATTCTACTAATGCTTTGATTCTTGGTGTTATATGATTAATATCTTCATCACTCATTTTTCCTTCTTTGATAAATCCATTAACCATATCAACTACGACTAATAATTTTGTTAATTCTTCTCTCTTTTTCATATTTCTCCTTTTTTTGTTATTAATATTTTATTAATAACAATCATTATTTTTAAAAGAGAACTTTTTGTCTCTTGTTATTAACATTATATTAATAACAGAATTATTTGTCAACACTTTTCATAAAAAAAAATAAAAAGTTTTACCTTTTTATTCATTTTCATAATCATAAAGACCGTGTATTTTTTCTAAAGTAGTTCTATCTGGATTTTGTATAACCCACTCTCCATCTTCTTTATTTAGATTAAATTTTATTTCGTAATCTACTGTTTCATCCATTTTTAGCATTTCGTCTAATCTATATTTAGTATATTTTTCTAAGTCGATTGTTGTTCCATTATCAGTTGTAAATTCATCAGTATGTTCATCATAGTATTTTTCGGCATTATTGTTTGATTTGTAAAAATCATATACAGTTATTTGTACTGTTACAGTAGCATTATCACTATTTATTTGTTCATCTTTAATATCATATTTAATATTTTTATATTGCCTTTCTAATACTTTTCTATAGATGTCTTTATTACTATCTGATAAGTTTTCACTAGCAACTGAAGTTTCTAAGTCTTTCTTAACATTTTCTGATAAACTATTAAATTGATTTAAATAGATTTCTACTTTAGATTTTGGTGTGTTAGACATAGAACATGCTGTTAACATAAATACTATAATAAGAGTTTTAATTATCTTTTTCATTTGATCCTCCTAATAGTATTTTTAACATTTTATAATAAAATATACTATGAATTTATAAGTTCTATAATTTCGTATAATTTATTGTGTTTTTCTGTATATTCACTATTTATTTCTGTTATTAGATCGTTATACTTATTATTTGATTTGTTATTATGAAACCATTCATAGTATAAATAATCAATTAGTTCAGTGTCATTCTTAGAATCATTTAAATAGCTTAATAATTTTTCTATTATTTGTTCTTCTTTTCTAGTAATTAGTTTATAATTATTATTTTTGTTAATTTTCGAATATAAGAGTTTAGTTTTAGATTTATAACTTAATTCATCTAGTACTTCTCTTTCTTCATAAATATCAAGTTTACTTATCTTTGATATAATACCATCTTTACTAAAGTTAACACATACTACATCTATAGTATTAGTAAATAAACATATATAATTATCAGTTTTTATATTTTTTAGAAATTCTTTTCGTACTTTTATATTCATAGATAGAACATTATTATAATCATAATAACTAATTACATATATTTTTACTTTATTTAATTTTATTATTTTATCTGTATTAGTCCATTCATAGAAATTAATTAATTCATCTTTTAAATTCACTTTTATATTATAAATATAGTTCATATTTTTTATCCTTTCTTAGTGATAT
>ULVD01079296.1_pt1 | contig 13082 bp, 10 predicted proteins | sample 1959101 | NCBI WGS metagenome assembly ULVD01 (sample SAMEA4835777, study PRJEB28245) | human gut metagenome | biome: gut microbiome; material: fecal sample | place: Denmark | collected 2008
ACAAATCAAAATTGCTGGAATGGATAAACTTTGCAGAGAAACATTTCAAATTACTTCAAGCGAGGATATGTGATGGTAGACAATTTATTTGACAACATAGAAGAGCGGCAAGAAATAATGGATATTGCTCTTTTCTTAAAGGATTTTTGCTCGGAGATGCAGAAATATATGGCGATTCTTAAGGTTTTGGAGGGGCTAAAAAAACAATTGGCTCAAAACAATTTTGTTACAGAAACGAAACGAGCCGTTGAACAGCAACTGCTTTTAGAATTTGTCAAAGTTTTCGACAAGTCTAATTTCAACAAAAGAGAAGAAAATTGTAGTGTTTTATTGCTGTACGATAAAATAGAGAAAATAGAGGACGTACCGTGCAAAAGTGAGATGCTAGATAGCTTACAAACTTTGCAAGAAGAATTTAAAGGAATTGTTTCAAATGGAAATTGGCGAAATAAAAAAGTTGCACATCATGATCTGAAGACATTGAATGAATGGAAGATGGATATGGTGGATTTTCAAAAAGTGGAAGCGTTGATTTTTAAATTGGACAATGTCTTGAACCTTATTTTTAGATATGTTTGTTTTATCCAGTATCAAGATCAAAGCCAAGCAGATTTGATGAAAAAATATAAGCACTCACTTTCAGAACTTTGTGATATTTTGAATGTATGTAAAGAACAAGGAGCACTCTCATGACAAACTTTGGATTCTTAAAGGAAAAAAAGGAATATGCGTTATTCAGTGCGTCGGCGATTGAGGCAGAACGTGTGTATGAATCATCGCCTGCCATGTGTGCGGTAGGGTGCCGCAAAGCTTTAGAACTGGCAGTTAAATGGGTATATGCAGCGGATAATACAATCCGTATGCCATATCGTGATAATTTGCAATCGCTCGTGCATGAGGAGTCATTCCGCTATGCTGTAGACTATCAGACCTGGAGGAAAACGCAATATATCATCAAACTTGGCAATATGGCTGTACATACCGAAAAGAATATTGCAAAAAGCGATGCTCTGATGTCGCTGAAAGGACTTTTTGAGTTCATTCAATGGATTGATTATTGCTACGGCGAAGATTATCAAGAGAGAAATTTTGACGAAGCTCTGATTCCAAAGGATAAGGTTGAGCTTGATACGAAAAAAATCAAGGAACAGGAGAGTCTGCTCGCTCAAAAGGAAAATGAAATCAAGGCTTTGCGCGCTCAGATTGAAGCGCTTTCGGCTACCTATACGGCAGAAAAAGAAGAACACAAGCAGGAAAGAGCCTTTACGCCGACGGATATTACCGAATATAAGACACGGCAAAAATTTATTGATCTTGACCTAAAAGCGATGGGCTGGAAACTGGAAGGAGCAGACTCCGATGTAGCACAGGAATACAAAGTAGAGGATATGGCAGGAAAATCAAGCAAGAAAGGCTTTGTGGATTATGTTCTCTTTGGAAAAGATGGCTTACCGCTTGCAGTTGTGGAAGCAAAACGGACAAGCAAAGACCCGAATGTCGGCAGACAACAGGCTGTTTTATATGCAGATGCTCTTGAGAAAAAATTCGGAAGAAGACCGATGATGTTTACCACCAATGGCTGGGAAACCTACTTCTGGGACGATACGGAGGGACCACAGCGGAGGGTTTCCTTCATCTTCAGCAAAGATGATTTGCAGCGGTTGATGAACCGAAGAAGTGAGAAAACAGATTTAAGCCGCATTGATATTGACGATAAGATTACGGACAGATATTATCAAAAAGAGGCAATTCGAGCGGTTTCGGAGCATATCAGCAACGGTTTCCGCCGTAATCTACTTGTGATGGCAACCGGAACAGGAAAGACGAGAACCGCATCCAGTTTGACCGATGTACTAAGCCGAGGCAACTATGTTACCAATGTTTTGTTCCTCGCGGACAGAACCGCATTAGTTAAGCAGGCAAAGGATGACTTTAAGAATTATCTGCCGGATATGTCGCTTTGCAACCTGTGCACGAATAAAGACGAAAAAGACGCGCGGATTGTATTCTCTACCTATCCAACGATTTTGAATGCGATTGACAATACGAAAAACGATGATGGTGAGATTTTCTTTACACCGGCGCACTTTGATTTGATTATTGTGGACGAAAGCCACCGGAGTATTTTCAAAAAATATAAGGACATTTTTGATTATTTCGATGCGATTTTGGTTGGTCTGACAGCAACACCGAAGAACGATGTGGATCGAAATACTTATGATTTCTTCGAAGTCGAGCAAAATGTACCGACCTATGCATATGACTATGAAACCGCTGTGTACAAGGATGAAGTGCTTGTACCGTATTACAACTACGAAGTTGAGCAGAAACTGCCGACTGACGGAATCGTTTACGATGAACTTTCCGCTGAGGAAAAGGCGCAGTATGAGGAAACTTTCGCAGAGGATGACGGGCTGCCGGAGTTCAAAGAATCCGACCAATTAAATAAGTTCATTTTCAACGAACAAACCGTTGACTTGGTTTTGCAAGACCTAATGGAACGCGGCATCAAAATCAAAGGTGGTGACTGCTTAGGGAAAACTATCATTTTCGCTCAAAACAAGCGACACGCGGAGTTTATCGTTGAGCGTTTTAATAAACTCTATCCAAAGTACAACGGAAAATTTGCGCGGCGAATTATTTGCGACGATTCCTACGCACAGACTTTGATTGAGGACTTCAAGAACCCGGAAAAGGAGCCATATATCGCGGTATCGGTGGATATGCTTGATACTGGAATTGACGTACCGGAATGTGTCAATCTTGTTTTCTTCAAGAAAGTTCGCTCTAAGATTAAGTTTTGGCAGATGATTGGGCGCGGCACTAGACTAGCAAAAGACTTGGGCTGTGTTGACCAAATTGACGGTGAATACATAGGCAAGCGAAGATTCCTGATTTTTGACTACTGTTGCAACTTTGAATTTTTCCGGGAAAACCCCAACGGATTTGAAGCGAAAGAAAGTAAGAGCATATCGGAAGCAATTTTTGAGAAACAAATCAAACTGATTTTTGCACTGCAGGACGGAGCATTTGCCGAGCAAAAGTATCAAGACTGGCGAACAGAGCTGGTTACAATTTGCCAAGATCAGATAAAGAATCTGAACACGGAGCTTGTTTCTGTAAGAATGAGGAAGCAATATATTGAAAAATATACCGCCGCAGATGCGTTCCTTTGCTTGAGCGAAGGCGAAAAGGCGGAGCTTCCGATGCAGCTTGGCAGTCTGGTCACGATGGACGAACCGGACGAAGCCGCAAAGCGTTTTGATAATTTCATGTACGCACTGATTCTCGCTAATATAGATATGGGCAGCTCGCCAAACCGTGCGCGTGCTAATTTATGTGAGACTGCGACGAGTCTTGAAAAAAAAGCGACAATTCCGCAGATTAAGGCGAAACTGCCTTTGATTAGAGAAATACACACCGATGAATTTTGGGAAAAGTCTGACATTTTCGTATTTGAAAAAGTCCGCAAAGAACTCCGAGGATTAATTAATTTTATTGTTGAAGTCAACGGTCCACAGATTTATTATACGAAGTTCAGCGATTCGGCAACAAATGTGCGAGAGGGCGAAACTCTTGAGCCTGCATATAACTTTGAAGACTACAAGAAGAAAGTGAATCGTTATATCACTGAAAACGGAGATACGATAGCCATTCATAAGCTGACACATAATTTGCCACTCAGCGCAGGAGATTACGCAGAATTGGAACGCATTTTTACCCAAGAGCTTGGCAGTCAGGAAGATTATCAGCGCGAATACGGAGAAACTCCATTCGGTCTGCTGGTTCGCAAAATCGCAAAGCTTGACCACGAAGCAGCAATGAACGCCTTTTCCGAGTTTATCAACGACGAAAGCCTCAACCAAAGGCAAATTGCCTTTATAGGCAAGATCATCACGCATATTGAGAAAAATGGATACATGGATGTGGACGAGCTTCGCAAACCACCATTCGATAAACCGCTGCCGTTCGTAAAACTCTTCGACATGAGATTGCAGGCAAAACTGGTAAAACAAATCAACAGCGTGAAAGAAAACGCAGTGGTGGTGGGGTAAGGGAAGCAGACAAAAGATGCAGAACAAAATATGATGAAAACTGATGAAATGTGTAGTAAGAGAACAGGAGGAAAAACATGATGAAAAATAATGAGCGATGCGAGTACGATCCGAAAAAGATTTTTGATGATGGAGATGCATTCTGGTTAGCTGCAGGAAGATGCCAAGAATCTAGGGAAAAGAGCAATGGTGAATTTGATTTTTTGGCTGTACCAACCATTGTTTCGCTGTCATTTTCGGCAGAACTCTTTATTAAAAGCCTTTTACAGAAAAGGGGCTTATTACATGAACGAGAAGGGCATGATCTAAAAAAACTTTTTCAAAAATTACCGGATGAAATCAAAAATGATGTTATGGAAGGGAAAGACGAGGACTCCTTTATGAAGATATTGGAACCACATGCACTTACATTTCAACACTGGAGATACTTTTATGAAAGTGAAAAACTTTCAGCATCATTATGCTTTTTAAAGGAATTTGCTGATAAGCTTCGAACAATAGCTATAAGAGAGTTGGATATTAAGAAAGATGAATAGTTTAGAAAAGGACTTTTAAACTTCTTTATCTATTGAAATGCAAAAAGAGCAACTGTAGTATTCCGATTTGTGAAGGTATAATAGGAGGTGTGGTGAATGTATAAAATGAATATAAATTTATCCAATTGTTTTGGTATTGAGTCACTGGAATATGAATTTAATTTTGAAAAAGGAAATGTATTTTCAATATACGCAAGAAACGGCCTTATGAAAACATCATTTACAAAAACTTTTCAATTAATTCAACAGGGAAAAGAAGAAAACATCTCTGATGTTATATTTGGAGACTCAGGCTCAGCAAAGATAAAAATCGATGGAAATGATATCAAAAAAGAATGTGTGTTTGTTGTAAAGTCCTACGAAAGCTCCTACGAGTCAGATATCTCCCCTTTGCTAATAAGAGGTGAGATTCAATTACAACTGAAAGAAGTGTTAAAAATATATACAACTTTTCTAAAGTCTCTAGAAAAAAATTCTGGACTTAAGATTAAAAAAACTTCACTTGGTAAGGCAATATACGAATTAGAGACAACCATAATAAGAGATTTTAATTTTAAAGAAAAAGACATACTTTCTAATTTGAAGGAACTCGGTGAGTATGAAGCAGACATAGACTGTGGCAATATTTCATATTCGGCAATTTTTGATGATACAGTTTTAAAAAAAATTCTGGATGATAAATTTCAAAGAGGCATTCATGAATTTATTATATCTTCCGACGAAATTTATTCTTCGTTTGCCTTTTTAGAAAAAGGCAAGCTTACATTACCAAAACTTAAGGATTTAAAAAAGGCTTTGATGAAAGATTCTTTTTTTGTTAATCAAAATAGGGTTATACTTTCTGGACAAGAAGAAATTACCACATCAGAATCACTAGAACAACAGATATTAAAAATAGAAATGAAAATCCACCAGATGCCAGCTTACAAAGAAATTGAAAATTTACTTAGTGATTCTAAGGGGATTCTTCTAAAAGACATTATAGAAACAAATCCAGAAATTATAGAATATCTTGCCATAGATAAATTGCCTATATTAAAAAGATGCTTTTGGGCTTCCTATATCAAAAAGAACGATACTTTATTCAGAGAACTATGCAATAAATATACTGATTTCACGGAAGAAATAGATAATCTTCAAATAGACGACACACCGTGGAAAAAAGCATTAGATATATTTAATCATCGTTTCAATGTTCCTTTTACGATGAATGTTGTTAATTTAAAAGGGGCAATTATAGGAGAAAGCGTACCTCAGGTAGAATTCTCGTTTACTAAAGGTAGTAAAGTGAAAACAATTAATAGAAGCCAACTAGAACAAATGGATACTCTTAGTCAAGGTGAGAAAAGAGCACTTTATTTATTGAATATTATTTTTGATATTGAAAAAATAAAAAGTAGAGGAAACGAAACAGTAGTTGTTATTGATGATATTGCGGATTCGTTTGACTATAAAAATAAATATGCTATTATAGAATATCTGTATGAACTGGCACAAGAGCCAAATATTTACATGTTGATTTTAACCCACAATTTTGATTTTCATCGAACAGTAGCAAATAGATTGTCGATTAATAGAAACAACCGACTTATGGCGAGTGCTTCTAACAATCGTTTGATGTTGGAAGAAGAGTATTACCAAGACAGACCGTTCAAAAATTGGAAAAATAATCCTAAGGAAAAACATATTTATGCTTTATTGCCATTTGTGAGGAATCTAATTGAATTTGGTGTTGATGCTAACATCTCGGGGAAAGGGGAAGATTATTTGCTTTTAACTGCATTATTACATGTCCAAAAGGAATCCAAGAGCATTTCATTTGGCGAAATTGAACCTCTATACAAACATTATGCTGGAACATCGCAATTTGATGCAACAATTGAAAGAAACGCATCCGTTCTGCGTAAACTATACCCAGTGTGTGATAGCATTGCAATTTCGGACGCTAAACTTGAGGATAAAATAGTGCTAGCTATGGGGATACGGCATAAGGCAGAGGAGTATATGATTCAGCAAATTCTTAATTATACAGGACAATTATCTTGGAAGAAAAATAAGGCAAATTATATTGGTACAAACAAAGAATTTTTAGATTTTGCTCAAAGTAATAAGAATCAAACTCGTGAGCTTTTCAATGGATTTAAACAATTTGGGGATAATGAAAAAATTAAAATACTAAATGAAGTAAATATAATGACGCCAGAACATATACATATAAATTCATTCATGTATGAGCCTATATTGGATATGGACATCCTTGAATTGCATAGATTATATCAGACATTAACGAACATGCATTAACAGGTGTTTGCATTAGCTAGAGAATAAGGAAACAAGAGCTTAAATGTAGCTCAATTTAACAGGCAGCATTTATTTTAATCGAGGAGGAAACATGAGTAGCATAAAATCACCTAATGCGGACTTTGAATTAAAAGAGATTGATATTGAGATTGTGGAGATACTTTTGAATCTTTTGAAAGAGAAAAAAGAAACTATTTCATATAAAGAATTAGCGTCTAAACTTTCTTCAAATCCGAACCCGCATTTTGGACTTACAAATCCATTATTTCGTATTGGTCGCCTGTGCTATCAGCTTGGACTACCTTTTATCACGTGTTGTGTGATAACTTCCTCCAGTAAGCTGCCTGGAGCGGGAATTGCAGATTTATATGAAGCGTGCGGAATTTCTACAAATGGGAAAAGTGTGGAGAAATTATATAAGGAAGAACGAGAAAAAGTTCGTGATTGCAATAGCTGGAAAAAACTCGCGGATTATTTGCATATAGATATTCAAATGATTGTAAATGGTGAGGTTATATATCCGGATGATATTCCGCAATATATTGAAGGCGCGACGAAACATGTCTATGTGAATAGCTATGAACGTGATCGCTACGCTAGAAATGCATGTATAGAGTATTATTCAAATAAGGATAACGGTCGTGTTAAATGCCAAGTTTGCGGATTTGATTTTGAAGAAAAGTATGGTGAGAAGTACAAGAATATTATTGAAGTGCATCACATTATCCCGCTGAGCGAAATCAAACAGAGTTATAAAGTAAATCCTATAAAAGATCTTTTACCTGTTTGCCCAAACTGTCATGTAGTATTGCATTCAAATGTTGGTGAAAGTATTGAAGAATTGAAAGAACGATTAATGAAAGAATAATCACAACAGGAGGTTTATCATGGCACTGATTAACTGCCCGAACTGTGGCAAAGAAATCTCGGATAAAGCGCAGAGCTGCGTCTATTGCGGCTGTATATTTTCTCAAAAAACAAAGAAAACATGCCCTGAATGCGGAAATGAAATTGATCAAGATGTCACCGTTTGCCCAAGATGTGGATATCCAATCGCCTTTGAAGAGGAAGAAGGCGTAGTACCCATACAAAAGAATAAAGAAAAACAGCCAAAAAATAAAAAAAAGAAACGAATACTGCTTTCAGCTTTCATGGTTGTTTTGATTGCAGTTCTTTGTTTTGGATTCGCACAAATAAAGGAAAAAGACTATGCTGTGAATCTTTATAATGCGACATATACCATGCTGCAAGGCTGTGCAGATGCTGAAAATGCTTGCAATTTAATACAAAAAACATGGAGTAATGCAATATGGGAGAAGTCTGACAAAGAGACAAACAAGTATACAAAGCCAAAAGGCGTGTTTGTTTCCGACTTTAATGATGCGCTTGGTAATTTATTTGCAGATGAAGATTTCAAGAAGCAACTTAGTGAAATTGTTGAAAATCAAAACCAGGTAACAGCATATATGAAAGCATTGCAAAGTCCACCGAAGAAGTATGAAAAAGCATACAATAAAATTACGGAATTTTATGAAACATACCTACAGTTCACCAATATGGCAATAAATCCTGATGGTTCCTTAAAGTCCTTCGCAGAAGACTTTAAGAAAATCGACAAAAAGTCTATGAAAATTTATGATGAGATGCAGGTATACATTGATGTAAAACAATAATTTTTAACTACAGGAGCACCTATGAAAAAATACCCATCCCACTTGATTCTTCTCAAAGGGGAGGATAAAACTGAAGAGGTAAAAAAATTTGAATATGATAAGAGCAGACCTTTTGTTTTGGTAACATTCCGAAGCGGTGGGACATTCAAGTATAAATCATCTAATTTTGAGGTTTTCCAAAAGACAGAGACGAAGACGCTTGACGGGAAAGCTCTTATTTTGGACGGAAATCTGAGAATGGACGCATGCGGTGTGCAGGATTTTGGCGAGTATGTGCGTGTCATCTTTACGGACGGCAGCTATCGCACGGTTTTCAAAAGTCAGGTGCGGGTTACAGAGCAAACCGCTTGCCGAAGCAGAAACGGCTTCCAATACCTTTACGAACTGGCTGAGAAAATCGGTTTAATTGTGGAAGGATGTAATGTTCTGAAAGGAAAGTACGATAAGATTCGAGTGATTCCGCGAGTCAGTGTTTTGCATGATTATCTCGAATGCACGCCGGTTCAGGTAAAAGAAAATATCGACCGTACGGTTGTTTATCCATTCGGCTTTAATATGAGCCAGAAAGAAGCCGTGGAGAATGCCATGCGGAGCAAAATCAGCCTAATTGAAGGACCTCCGGGTACGGGAAAGACACAGACTATTTTAAATATTATTGCGAATGCGGTAATGAATAATGAGACAGTTGCGGTGGTTTCAAATAATAACACTGCCACGGAAAACGTTTACGAAAAACTTGAAAAGTACGGAGTTTCCTTCATCGCAGCACCGCTTGGCAAAAGTGAAAACAAAGAAAAATTTATTCGCAATCAAAAAATAGAGATTCCGAATATTGAATCATGGCGTATGGATAGGGAGGAGTATTCTCAGCTAAAGAGGAACTTGGCAGATTCAGAAAATGAACTGAATCAAATGCTGGCATCAAAAAACAAGTTGTCCGTGTTAACTGCGGAACTTGATGAACTGGAAAGAGAGTACAAGCATTATACGGGCGGCAGCGACCATCAGCGAACAGATGATATCCTTCAGGAAGTGTTTTCACAAGGAGCAGATGCACAAGCAATCTTACGGCAGCTGACGGAATACGAATACTGCATGGAAAATGATATCCCCATCGGCTTTTTCAAGAAATTACTGTGGAGGTTCCGCTATCGGATTCGTAAATTTGCATTTCTCACATGGCATATGGACACCGTTTGCGAATCTTTTGAAAATCTGTATTACATAAAGCGTATTGCGGAAATTCAGAGCGAGATTGATGGCCTGAATAAAAGGCTTGAATCATATAGTTTTGACGAGAAGATGAGACAGTATACGGAAGATTCCGTTCGTATTTTTAAGGCAAGTCTTGCGAGGAAATATCATAAAGCAAAGCACGCATGTGCATACACATCGAGTGACTTAAAATTCAAAGCGGATGAATTTGCGAAGGATTATCCGATTATTTTAAGTACGACATATTCTTTAACATCGAGTTTGTCGCCGGATTATCTATATGATTATGTGATTATTGACGAGGCATCCCAGGTGGATATCAGCACCGGAGCACTCGCGTTTTCGTGTGCAAAAAAAGCTGTAGTCGTCGGAGACTTAAAGCAGCTTCCGAATGTTGTAGACAGCAAAACAAAGATGAAAGTGAATTCGATTTTTTCTCAATATGATTTGCCGGAAGCGTATTGCTATGAAAAACACAGCCTTTTGTCTTCCGTCTCAAAAGTTTTCCCAAGTGCGCCAAGGGTTTTGCTTCGGGAGCATTATCGTTGCCATCCGGAAATTATCGGGTTCTGTAATAAGCGTTTCTATAATAACGAGTTAATCATCATGTCGAAGGCTTCGGGAGACCGACCTCTGGCGGTTTACAGAACTGTGGCTGGAAACCATGCGCGCGGCCATGTAAATGAAAGGCAGATTGATGTGATTGAAAAGGAAGTTTTGCCTTCTCTGCGTCTTTCGGCAGAAGAAAACATCGGCATTGTAACGCCTTACCGCAAGCAGGCTGAGAGGCTACAGCATCGAATAGATGAAAACAATAAAAACATCAAGTCTGATACCGTGGATAAGTTTCAGGGGCAAGAACGCACAGCCATGATTTTCAGCACCGTGGATAATGAAATTGGAGACTTTGCATCTGACCCAAATCGTCTGAATGTTGCAGTTTCGCGGGCTATCCGGGAATTTATTGTGGTCACTGACGGCAATGGCAACGACAAGATGTCGCCGATCCATGATTTGATTGGCTATATTCAGTATCACAATTACGAGATCGTGGACAGCGAGGTCCGGTCGGTGTTCGATTATTTGTATAAAGGTTATGAACAGGCGCGGAAAAACGTGCTGAAAAGGTACGGACGCAGCTCCGATTACGACAGCGAAAATCTCATGTACGCCGTGATACGGGATGTACTTGCAAAAGATGACTTTTCAAAATATGATGTTGCGGTCCATGTCCCGCTGAAACATTTGATTTCGGATTACAGCAAGCTGACAGATGAAGAGTGCAGATTTGCGATGAACAGGAATTCGCATGTGGATTTTATGATTTTTTCAAGGTTGGATTATCAGCCTGTCCTGGCGGTGGAAGTTGACGGATATGCGTTCCATGTAGAAAATGAAAAGCAGCAGGAAAGAGATATTCTGAAAAATAATATTTTAAAAAAATATGAGATTCCTATTGAACGCTTTGCGACCACCGGCAGCGGAGAGAAGGAGCGGCTTGCGGCAGTGCTTGTGAGCTTACAAGCATAAAGCAAAAACGTGATAAGCACAGTATTTTTTAATGAAAAGGAGAATGTTATGAATGATTTTTCAGAAAAGGATTGGAAACTGTTCCGGAGCAAAATTGCCGACTGGCAAGAGGCTTAATGTGTGCAACTATAGAGCAATGCAGGTATGACAATGAAGAATCAATATAAAAATCCTACGCTGCAGGCGGCCTTGTGGTGTCTGCTTACAACATCCGGATACAGCGAATGTGTTCTGAAAGCGGTTAACTTGGGAGAGGATACCGACACAACCGCGGCAGTTGTCGGAAGTCTTGCAGGATTGTGGTACGGTATGGAGCAAATACCGGAGCCTTGGCTGCAGCAGTTAGCAAAACACGATTGGATCTGCCGATTATGCGATCAATTTGCGGATGCAATTTGTAGCAAGTAAGGAAAAGAAAAGAGGGAAGAATGTCAGTATTCAATAAATATCGCGAATTTGAACAATACTTTGAGAAAGAATTAAAAACAACTCCACAGGATTTTATTGTAATGAAGTACAAGACCGGCTCGAGTCCAAATGCGGTACAGTATTTGGACGAAATTGTGTCTGCGGAAATAGGTAAAAAAATAGAGTACAAGTCGCTCCATTTGAATACTATTATAAACAATTACTCAAAAACGGTTTGATTCAGCTTGGTTATAAAGCTGCAAATCAAGAGAAAGTCTTGGATAACAGCGCTATCAAAGTATGCCGTCGCGAGTTACTGCCTATGATTGGCGATGTATCATTTGGAAAATTTTTTCATAATGAATTGGATGGACTCTTTCAAAACAAAGAATTTATGGATGGCATTATAATAATTTCTCAAAAGAATAAAGCAGTCGAATTTGAAGAAAACCCGCAATCTGCTGATTTTCTTGATTTCAAGCGAAGAATTTTACCCCAAATGCTCACGGAGTTAAACCTTGATAGGATTTCCGAGTTCATCTTTATCTGTCAAGAAACCCGGAAGCACGGATATGCGGAAACTTCCGCAAAAATTACAGTATATTATCTTGCGAGGATGATGGACTTGTTTGGAGTCGCAGAAGCGCAGAGAAATGTGAAATCTCTATCCAAGGCCATAAAGGAACAGGAACAGTAGAAGGCAGATTTGATGATTTTTATGAGTTAACGGACAGCGTTTACAGAAATTTAAAGCGCGATTTCGAATATTCTGAGAAGTAGTACGGCTTAGTATTCATGAGTTATACGATCCGAAGATGGAGTATCCGGAAGAAATCGAGTGGTAAGGATAAAAAACAATGTCATGAATGACAGATATGCAGCGAAAATGGAATGATAGCATATTGACAAAATCTAATCATGTGATATAATAAATGATAGAAAAAACAAAAAACACAATCATAAAATGTTTATACAGGGGGAAAACATTTTGAATACAACAAAAGAGGAGATTGAGAATTATCTGACAGATATAAAAAATGCGATTCAAAATAATCAATACCGAATAGAACGCAATTCACGCAGACAAGATAATTTAAATTTGTTTGTGGACTATGTAATTGATGAAGAAAAGGCAAAAGAAATTTTGCTTGACTTGGCAGTAGATGATTTTTCTGCGATTTTAAAAAATGGACACGTAGGTTACGAACACGAACGATTATATGTTTTCGGCAAGGATGTTGAACTTTTGGAGAGAGTCGGTGATGCCAATAAGGAAGTCTCCCTGTACATAAAATTTAATAAATTAGATAATTTTTATGTAATAGTTGCAACGGTGTACAAAGGGAACATAATAAAAAACTTAA
>ULVD01102136.1_pt1 | contig 13029 bp, 16 predicted proteins | sample 1959101 | NCBI WGS metagenome assembly ULVD01 (sample SAMEA4835777, study PRJEB28245) | human gut metagenome | biome: gut microbiome; material: fecal sample | place: Denmark | collected 2008
CATCGAGCAGAGTTTTACACCTAATTGGGGATAAAACAGTTCATAGCGGGTGGCGGAGATGATGAAGACGGCTCAATTATCGAGTCGGCAAAAAGAGAAGCATTTGAAGAAGCCGGGATTTCTGAGACATATAACTTTTTCAAACTTGACACTTGTTGTAGTATACCATCTGATTGTTTTAAGAATGCGGATGTACTGTGGGGTAAAGAATGTTTTGTCATCCCGGAGTATGCATTTGCGGTAAAAGTCGAAAGTACTTCTTTGCAGCTATCATCTGAGCACACGGAATATAATTGGCTGACTTATGAGGAAGCTCAAGCAGTACTTCAATATGACAGCAACAAGACTGCTCTGTGGGAACTGAATAGGCGCATTGAACTTGAAATATGGAAATAGACATATTGCCACCCTTTAACTATCACTATAAGCACCGCCACCCGACTGTAAAAAGTCGGGGGGCTTTTGTTATCAGAAAGCTTTCTGAACTTGTTGCCTTTCGGATGGGTATTGTGTGGCTACAACCGGAGGATGTCCCGCAGGACACCGATCAGGGCATGGGCAGGATGTGAGAGAAAGCGGTTGAAAAATGGGAGAGTTTATGGTATAATAAGATATCGACAAATCGGAATTTGAGGAACTGGTTGGTAATCAGCTTGAATTTTTGATATTCATCGTCTATGACGATGTAATAAATACAACTATGAAAGGGTGGTTCATTATGAAAAATAATAATTTGGGTGTGTGGAGGACGCACGGTAAATAATCCTCCAAAACTAATTATGGAGGACACAAGATGATATTAGAAACATTACTTCCTCAATTAGAATTTCAATCTAACATTGAGGATGCAGTAAAGCAAAAAATGATTAAAAGTAGGCGGCAAGTTGAAGAAATCGCAGCAACCGCCTACAGTAGCAACGATTTTGATTTTTTGCTATGCAAGCGAATGCCACTAACTCGCTTGGTGGTAGTTGTATATTTATTGACGCAAAAGTATGCCGAGTATAAAGCCATTGGTGTAACAGATGAAATTATTTTGGATACTTTTAGCGATGTCTCATTGCGGGCAAACTTGTACTATAAACAGCATGGCAAAATTGGCATTTCTAAAGATGATGTTGTTTGGTTTCGCCACATTATGAATGTGCATATTTTCAAGATCGGAGTATTGCAATATCAAACATTCAATATGGTTTATTTGGACGAGGAAACCATTGGAGAGCCTTATATGGTGTTTACACAAGAACAGAAACGAACATTGCCCAACGGCTCACCTGTGATAAATTGCCATATTCAAAAAGGTGCGAATATTAGTGATAGCTTAGTCAAGAAATCTTTTGACCAAGCCAAGGTGTTTTTCAAGAATCGCTTTCCATCTACAGAGTATAAAGCTTTTCTTTGTTATTCTTGGTTACTCTATCCTCCGATGCTAAACATGCTCCCAAAGGATTCGAATATCAAGCAGTTTGCAAAACACTTTTCTATCATCGGTGCGTGCAACGATTCGGAACAGGCCAAAGAGAATTTATTTGATTATGGCAAGCATAATCTACCTTGCAAGCCAACAGCTCTACAAAGGATCGCAAAAGAACATAAAGAACTTCTTGGTTATGGGTGTGGAGTAATTATGCTTTAGATCGCAGTAAATTCCAGTTTGTCGATTTGATATCATAAGCGCACCGCCACCCGACCGTAAAACGTCGGGTGGCTTTTGTTATCAGAAAGTTTTCTGGACTTGTCGCCACTTGCATAACAGTGTGTGACTATACCCTGGAGGATGTCCTGCAGGACATGGATCAGGGCATGGGCGGAATGTAAGCGGAAGCGGTTGAAAAGCGGGAAGATTTATGGTATAATAAGATATCGATAAATCGGGATTTGTGATGGACTGGTATGAAACGCTGTATTTGATTGATGGTGCAATGGGCATTGGTAAAACTACCTTTCTAACAACTGAAAATAGACTTTCCAAACAACGTTTTTCTGGACGATGACTGGTACTGTGATACCATTCGTTTTAGGCAATGAAGAAACAAAGGATATTGCCTATGCAGCTGAACGACTTTCTTCATTGCACCGCTTATGAAAACCTTATATTCTGCTGAGGTATGCATGAGCAATCTATCATCAATCGTATAATCAATGAATCGGACATAAGCGCTTGCAGCGTCTTAAAAAATCTGATGAATATGTTGTCGTCCGATATTGCTCACAGAATTCGCAATGCTAATGTCATTGACAGAAATGTCAGAAGAATTAGTCTGTATCAGTTACTCGATGCCGTAAAAGTTGATACAAGCAATAAGACTTTTCCTGAAAGCGAAGGATAGCTATGACCTCATCTGACGACACCTCTGTTGAATTTGACAGCATGGACACTGGTATTATGTTCTTATTGCGTTAACAAATATTCGTATAAGTATTAACACATCTTCGCATAAGAATGTAAGAAATATTAATATCCATATACTATAATTTTAGTTTATCAAAGAGAAGGGGGTTTTCTTTTATGATTGAATTCAAAAACGGTTTTTATGCTGACGTCCGCACCGAGGACCGCAGCCGGACCGTGATTTCCTATACAGACGGTATTTTGCAGGAAATGAAGACCAGCGTCGAATGCCGCGCATTTCTGCGGGTCTATGATGGCAGGATGTGGTATTATGCATCCGTGACCGACCTTGCGCATCTGCAGAAGACGCTTGACGGTCTTTATTCGGCTGCCACACCCAATGCGCAGATCCTTGATGATCCCGTTGTCCGCCGCTTCGAGCGCAACCGGGACACGGCGCTCCGCTTTGCCGACTGCTCCGTGCGTGACATTCCCGCCGGGGAGAAACAGGCGCTTCTGCTGTCATATCTGCCCCTACTCTCGGAGGATTCCTGCGTCACCACGCACAAAGGCTTATATCTTGACCGCAACAGCCTGTTCCGCTTTCAGTCCAGTCTCGGAGCGGATATCACATATGATTATCAGACCTGCGGACTGTCCTTCACGTGCAGCATGGCGGAAGGCGAAAAGAAGTTCACGGGGACATGGCAGAAGGGCGCGACCCGCTTCGACGAGCTTAAGGGGCTGAATGACGAGCTTCGTGCCGCCGTTGCGGAGGAGGCATATTTCATGCGCAATTCCGTACCGGTCACCCCCGGAAAATATCCGGTCGTCCTTTCGCCGGAAGCAGCCGGAGTCTTTGCGCATGAATCGTTCGGACACAAGTCAGAATCCGACTTCATGCTCTCGGACAAATCAATGCGTGATGAGTGGCAGCTCGGCAAAACCGTCGGCTCGTCCATTTTATCTATTGTTGACTGTGGTTCCGTCCCCGGCTGCGGATATGTTCCGTATGATGACGAGGGAACACGCGCACGCAAGAATTATCTTATCAAAAACGGTATACTGGCAGGACGCCTGCACAGTGCCCAGACTGCTGTTGCACTCGATGAGGCGCTTACTGGAAATGCACGTGCGACCGACTGCACATTCGAGCCGATCGTGCGCATGACGACCACATATATTGAGGGCGGCGATCTGGATTTCGATCAGCTGATCGCCCCGATCAAAAAGGGTTATTTTATCAAAACGATCAACCACGGGAGCGGCATGAGCACATTCACCATAGCCCCCAGCCTTGCATACGAGATCGTTGACGGCAAGCTGGGGCGTCCGGTACAGATCAGCGTGCTGACAGGCTCTGTGTTTGAAACGCTCGGTCTGATCGACGGTCTGACGCGGGATGTGCACCTGCTTTCGTTTGTGACCGGCGGCTGCGGCAAGATGGAGCAGATGAATCTGCCCGTCGGTTTCGGCGGTCCGTATGTCCGCGTTTCGTCTATGAATGTACAGTGAGGTGAGAATCATGGAAAAAGAGTTTTTGACCGAAGCACATCGTTCCGTTACACTCAATGTCACCGGAGGCAAAATCGACAGCTTCCGTGAGAAGGAAGAAACAACCGGCACTGTCCGCGTATATGAAAACGGATGCATCGGTGTTGCCGGGTGTCTCGGAATACCCGACGAGAACGCACTGACAGACAAAGCCAGAGAGGCTCTGGCACTCGGCATTCCATATCCCTGCAAACTCGGCGGCGCACTGGAACAGGAAGATCTCAACGAAAAAGAGAGCATCCCGGTATCAGAGCTGATACCCACAATGCAGAGCTTCCTTGACCGTCTCGGCGATGCCTGCCCGCGTTTCGCCTTTTCAAATAAGATCAGCCTGAATTACAGAAAGACCGAATACCGGAACTCCCTCGGGCGTCACCTGACAAGTTCCGGCAGCAATCTGAGCATCGGACTGCTTGCACAGAATCGCGGCTCGGGCAACCTGTTTGATACCTCGTTCGGCTATAAAGGCGCTGACTTTGACCCGGATGCGCTGCTCTCTCAATTCAAAAAAGAGTATAACGCATTTTATACATCTGCTGATATCGCTCCCGGACGCTATCCCGTAGTTATGGATATCAGCGACCTGTTCGGCGGCACTCTGCAGCATTTTATTGCCGAAATGTACGCATCCGGCGCTTCGCTGCTCAGCGGAAAGCTCGGCAAAAAGGTTTTTTCGGACAGGCTTTCACTTAAAAACGATATGAATCCCGCAACAAACCCCGGCGTATGCTTCTTTGATACAGAGGGATGCGTTGCACCTGATCTGCGTCCCGCGCTTATCGACAGGGGAACGCTTGTCGGCCTTCTGACAACGAAAAAATCGGCAGAAAAGCTGAACCTGCCCAATACCGGCACGGCGGCAGCCCCTTATGACGGTGTGCCGACCCTTGGCTTCAATCGTTTTTATGCAGAGCCGACCGCACCGGCACTCAGCGCACTTGTACCGGACAAAGCGATCTATATTGTCATGACTTCAGGCGGCGATATCACGCCCGGCGGTCATTTTGCTGCTCCGGTACAGATGTCTTACCTGATGGAAAACGGCAGATTGGTCGGACGCCTTCCGGAGCTGAATATCGGAGGCGATTTCAGCAACTTCCTCGGCAATGACTACATCGGCGCCGTCAGAGGCGATCCGTCCCCGGACAGTATGCTGTGTGCAGTCGTCATGGACGTGAAAAAGAGTAAATGAACAGGTATATGCAAACACATGTATCATAAGATAAGCTTACACGAATAAAATCCTGTTTGTTAAGCTAACATCCTATTTGCACCGCCACCCGACCGCAAAACGCCGGGTGGCTTTTGTTATCAGAAAGTTTTCTGGACTTGTCGCCACTTGCATGGTATTGTGTGTGGTTGCAAGGAGGCGATGAAATGAAAAACATAATCAAAGAACTATGGAACGGTGAAATCAACCCGCAGGACACACTGGTCGACAACAATCCACACTATAAGGAACTGCAGCACCTGCAATCCCGCAACAAATCAGAACTGCTTGAAGACCTATCGGAGGAGCAGAAAGAAAAACTCGAAAAATATTGCGACACCACGCTTGAAATGAATTCCGTATCCGAGCGAGAAGCCTTTGCTTCGGGATTCAGAATCGCCCTGCGGTTGGCGTGCGCAGCGCTTGCTGACAAGACAAATGAATAATACCATACAGCCCCTTGATTTGAAAAGGATCAAGGGGCTTTTTCTATACCCTGAAGGAGGTGGTTGTCATGTGCAACTGAAACAAACCGAAATCTACAAATTCAGAAAGAAAGGAAAATCACATGAACTTTTTTGAGAGCCAACTGAGGCGGCTGTTCGGGGACACGGAGGATGCCCGATTCATCGGACGATGCTGCTTCATTCCCGCAGATGACGGAAATCTCGTCAAAGCGGAATTCGTCACGCAGGGCGTCCATGAGGAATATGTCGCACTGCAGATGTCGGTCATCAACCGTGCGGACGGCGTCATTGATAAAACCCTCCTCCGCTTCGGGGATTACTTTTCCCGGAATTCACGAGGTCAGACTCCCTATATCCGGTGCGACAGCGGAAAGCACGAATGGTACGGTCAGCCTCCGCAGACAAAAGACTGGAACGCCTTGCGCGATGCAGCCTCCGATTATGTCCTCACCTTCTCTGAGGATTTCGGAATGGGAGGTATGTGATGTAAAATCATTTGAAAATCAAATATCTGGATATGTTCGCCGGTATCGGTGGGTTCCGCACGGGACTCACAAATGCCGGCGATTTTTTTATGCCGGTCGGCTGGTGCGAAAAAGACAAACACGCGCAGAAAGCCTATCGGTTACTCTACGGAACGGAAGGAGAATACTTTTGCGATGATGCAAGAATCATCAACCCCGCAGACCTGCCCGACTTCGACCTTATCTGCGGCGGCTTCCCTTGTCAGCCGTTTTCTGTCGCAGGGCAACGACTTGGATTTGCTGACGAAAGAGGCACGCTCTTTCATGAAATCTGCCGATTGGCTGAAGCCCGGCACCCTAAATATCTTCTGCTTGAGAACGTGCCGGGGCTACTCACTCACGAAGGGGGGCAAACTTTCCTCGCTATCCTCACCGCGCTTGGGCAACTGGGGTATTCTCTTGAATGGTGTGTTGTTAACAGCGCAAACTTCGGTGTCCCCCAAGACCGGAAGCGAGTGTACATTGTCGGATATCTTGATAGCAGACTGTCCGGCAAAATATATCCTGTCCGAGAAAGCACATATTCAAATCTTAAGCAGCTTGTTCCCGGACGCCAAGGTCAGCGTGTATATTCCCCCGATGGAGCCGCCGTATGTTTAATGAGTCAGGGAGGCGGACAAGGGGCAAAGACCGGGCTGTATCTTATCGATATGAACGAAAACCCGAAGCTCACGCCTCTCGCCCGATGTATCACCGCAAGACAGGATTCGGGTATAAGCAATCGCAAAGGCGAGCATTCCGGCGTTCTCATCACCGGTGCAAGAGCCATCCTGACACCGGAAAGACTCAAAGTCAGGCAATGCGGCAGACGGTTCAAAGGTCCCGATGAGCCGATGTATGCGCTGACGACACAGGATGTACACGGCGTTATTCTGCTGAACGGCATCATCCGACGGCTGATGCCGATAGAATGCTTCCGCTTGCAGGGCTTTGCCGACAATCAGTTTCAGACTCTTGCCGACAACGGGATCAGCGACTCCCGGCTCTACAAAATGGCGGGCAACTCGGTTACCACCAACGTCGTAACGGCGATTGCACAAAAGCTCGCTTGGGAAATCAATCAATTACCAAATGAAACGGAGGAACCAACATGAGATTATTCAGTACCGAGGCGGTCAGTAAGTACCACCCGGACAAGTATGCCGACCAGATCAGCGATGCCATTCTGACCGAGTGCTTAAAGCAGGACAGACAGAGCCACTGCGGGATTGAAACCATGGTCAAAGGCAATACCGTCGTCCTCGGCGGTGAGATTACCTCGAAAGCGGACATCAACTACGATCAGATCGTTCGCCGTGTGGCAAAGAAGCTCGGCTATCGGGCAGATAAGATCATCAACCTGATCAGTGAGCAATCGCCCGAGATCAACCGTGCGGTTCTCTCGGACGAGGACATCGGTGCCGGAGATCAGGGCATCATGTTCGGCTACGCCACAAGAGAAACCGCAAGCCGCCTCCCCTATGCCTTTGATGTGGCAAACCGCATCATTGCCGCCCTGGAGGACGATGCGGACAACAATCCCGACACCATTCTGAAGGGTGATGCCAAAACGCAGGTCACCATTGACCTTGACACCGGAGAGATCGTCACGGTGGTGGTCAGTGTCTGCCACAAGGAAGGGTGCGAGTTTGATGAAGTTCAGCACTATGTCCTTGCGCTCGTCGGCGATGAATGTGTCTGTGACGACTGGATTATCAACCCTGCGGGAACATGGACGGTCGGCGGTGCGGAAGCTGATTGCGGGCTGACCGGTCGAAAGATCGTCTGCGATCAGTACGGCGGATTCTGCCGTGTCGGAGGCGGCGCGTTTTCGGGAAAGGACCCGAGCAAGGTTGACCGTTCGGCATCGTATATGGCACATAAAATCGCCTGTGACCTGCTTGAAAAATTCGACCTTGAATGGTGCGAGATTCAGATCGGCTATGCCATCGGCATGAGTCAGCCTGTCTCACTTTCCATCCGCAACGATGCCGACATGGAGCTGTTTGATTATGTGGCAAACACATACGATCTCACACCCGCAGGGATCATCCGCGAGCTGGATCTGCTTCATGCCGACTACGAAACGATTGCCGAGGGTTGCCACTTCTACAACAAGTACAACCGCACCGGCAGATGGAAGTGATGCGGATGTGGTGGCTATTTCTGCTCGGGCTGATGCTCGGAGGCACGGTCGGCATGGTCGTCATGTGTCTCTTCCAAATCAATAAATAACGAAACTATGGGGCTGTTATGCAAAAAGGCATTACAGCCCTCTTTTTGTGTACAGCCTCGGAAACGAGGAAACATGAACAGCTTTATGTCATGGGTTGGCGGCAAGAAGGCACTTCGGGATGCCATTGTCGCCCGACTTGACGAGCGGTGCGACCGGTATGTCGAGGTGTTCGGCGGTGGCGGATGGGTACTGTTTCATAAGCGCCCGAGCAAATTTGAGGTTTACAACGATTTCAACGGAACGCTTGTGAACCTTTACCGCTGTGTGCGCGACCACCCCGACGAGCTTTGCGAGGAACTGCGGTATTCGCTGAATTCCCGCAGGGACTTTGACTATATCCGCGATCTGCTCCACAGCGATACCAGGATACCGGATATCAAACGCGCCGCATTCTTTTATCAGGTTATTCGGGAGAGTTACGCATCGGGGCTGGACTCCTTCGGAGGCCAGCCCCACAACATCTGGAACAACTTTCCCATCATTCACAAAGCGTCGGAGCGACTGCAGACGGTCGTCATCGAAAACAAGGACTTTGAAAAGCTCATTGCCCAATATGACCGTCCGAACACGATCTTCTACCTTGACCCGCCTTACTTTGAAACGGAAGACTATTACGAAGAAGTGGGCTTCACCAAAGCGGATCATGTCAGACTGCGGGATGCACTTATGCAGATTCAGGGCAGGTTTTTGCTTTCCTACAACGACTGCCCGGAAATCCGTGAGCTGTATTCGCGGGACGGCATCATGATCGAGAGCACCACAAGACTCTCGAATATCGCGCAGCGTTACGACGCGGGAAAACAGTATCCCGAACTGTTTATCTCCAATTATGACACCTATGAAGAAGGATGGAACGCCAAGCAGCTCACGCTGTTCGACGATGACTCCATCAGCGAAAAAATACTGAAAGAAAGGAAAATTGTATGGAAAGGAAACTGAATATCAAAGTGCTTCTGCCGGAGGAGGTCATCGAAAAGTATGACATCGATGAGGACACCGGTGTGCTGTCCTACTTCGAGGACGGCGCTATCCACATTCTGATCGAGAATGAGGACGAGATGCCGGAAGAAGAAAAATACGATACCGTCTGCGATGCTCCCTGCGAGCAGTGCCGCCACTATTGCAAACGGCACGACATCTGCACGCGGGACTGACGGAGGTGGTCTATGCCGAATCATGTGATCAATATCCTCTCTTTTGAGGGCGACAAAACAAAAATCCGCCAGATGCTTGAGGACATCAAGGACGATGAATACGGTCTTCACTCGGTGGATTTCAATAAGATTATTCCGATGCCGCCGAGCCTTGACTTGGAAGCAAGCAGTCGCACACAGGCGGGACTTGCGGCTTATAAGGACTTCATCGATGTGTATACGCTCGGCGGAACGATCAACACGGAACATCTGTCGGATATTCCGGTTGCAAGCGAGCAGCGCTTTCTCAAAGTGCGGACAGACATCAATCATGAGGATTTCGCGCTTGGCAAGCAGGCGTGGAATAACCTGCGGCAATATGGCGCAGCCACCTGGTACGACTGGTGCTATGCAAATTGGGGTACCAAATGGAAAGCTTACGGGTATGACGGATATGAACCTGCCTCCATGCCGGATGATTGTATCTGGTTTCAGACCGCATGGGCGGAACCCAAGCCCGTCATAGAAGCGCTTGCCCGCAGGTATCCCGACATTACCATCGAACACGAATGGGCAAATGAAGATCTCGGCGAGGGGTGCGGTCGCCGCATTTACGAAAACGGTGACGAAATCGAGGAATACTACCCCGAAGGCGAGGTGGAATCCGTTGAATACGCCGCCTCCGTGTGGAAATATGACTTCTGCGATCTCGGCATGGCAAAGAACAAGACCGGGACGAGGTATATCCACACCGATTACGATGAATACGAATGCATCGAAGTCTGCGGAAAGCCGGCGCTCTTTACCGACGAACGCCTGACCGAGGATGAGATTCCCGAAGGAATGTACCTTTATCACCTGCGGGAGCGTGATGACGGTGACGGCTTTGCCTCTCTGGAGTCAAAGGTAAGGGTCAATCACGGCGGCTCTGTCATCACAAATGAGCCGATTGCGCTCGGTGAGGACGGATATATTGCCCTGAACGATGAAAACTACCCGAATTTTATGGGTGACACCCGCACCCTTGCCGCTTTTATGGGCGGAGATTTTCCGAGCCAAGGTCTTGATCTAACAATGTAATCCAAATCAAAAAACACAGAAAGAAGGAATCCAAAAATGAAAACATACAGATTTGTCACCACCAAAGGCAGTGTCACCATTCCGTTCGATATCCGCATCCGAGAAGGCTGGAACACCGGAACGCTTGTCTCGATTGAAAAGCAGAAGGACGGCGCTCTGCTCCTGCGCAAGGAATCCATCTGCGATTGCGGCAAAAATAACAGAACGCATGAAACCTCACTCTTTGATGTCCTTGAAAGCCTCAAGCCCGCCGAACAGCGTGCGGCATTCAATTTCCTCACAAGAAAACTGCTCCGTGAAGCGGAGGTGGAGTGATGCCGCTTCCGCTCTACTATGATTCGCTTGACACCGCCCGCCGACAAGATGATGTCATGCTGTGGCGGAACTCCCTCAAGGAGAATATCCGCTGTAAAAATGCCATCGAAAAAGCGCTTGCCGAGAATTTTGACGGCATGCATCTCAAAGACGGTATCATCCCACCTCTTGCAGAGGAATACGGCACCGACCGCATCACATGGGTACTTGCCAACACGGTAAAGGAACACATGGAGGACGGCAGATTCCGCCCCGCAAACAAGGAGTGGGCTGACGGAATCTATATTCCGAAGGATCGGCGCAACTACGAGTTCTCGGTGGGCAGTCATCCCGAAATCGTCAACGGGCTGATTACGGATTACAGGCGGTATCTCTCCGATGTGCTTCATCAATACGGTGTCGGCGACTGCCTGCCCGGAAGCAATCACGACAATTACGAGCATCAGCTGCTGATTCTCAATCCGTTTCTCCTCCATGAGGATTACAAACACGGAGACTATCAGCTGTTCTATGCCACCTCGGGCAACGGCTGCGATGAATCCAATATCGGACGAAAGGTGTTCGGAAGATTTCTCAAGGATGACGAGCATACCCACTTCTATCGGGACGAATTCCTCGGCATTGCCGATGAAAGCAAGCTCCCCGAATGGGCAACACAGAAGCTGGAGGAAATCCGTGTGGGAGAAGACGAAGGCATGGTGCTGTCATGAGGATCAGAATCTATCAATTGGATTCGGATAAGGATACGCGCCGTGTCAAGTTCGAAAATTACGAGCAGACCGAACGGCACGGCGGTGTTCACGCTTCCGAATACAAGTGCGTTTTCCACGGTGATGTGGAGGCAAGAGATCTTGATGATGTCTATCACATTTTCAACGGATACCGCGAGCCATACATCGGTACCTTTCAGGGGCATTCTCTGTCGGTGTCGGATGTAGTCGAGGTCCTCGGCGACATTCCCGAAATGTATGGGCGGGTCGATTATCTCGGCTCAAACGGTGAGGTCGGAGAGGAATATTGGATTGCCACAAAAGAAGCCTATGACCGTGAGGTTCACGACAGTATCGACTGTGGCAGACCGTTCACACCGCACATCCTCAAAGGACAGCACATCACGCTGGTCGAACCCGGCTGTCACTTCTGTGATTCGTTCGGTTGGGTGAAGTGCGAAAACTTTGACACCTCCGAGTGTGAGGACATGGACGGGTTGCGTGCCTTGATGGTCCTTCCCGGCAAGATGCCCGTTGAAACAAGAATCATCGATGATCTGAGCCATTGGCAGCGTGCGGTCAGCAGGTGCGGCGAAGACGCACTGATGCAGGTCGTTGCCCCCTTTGATGATAATGCAGTCATCGTGTGCAATGAAGAATCCAAGACGAACGGCATGGAGGGTAACCGTCGTTTGAATGGCGATGTTATTGCCGGACCGATGTACATTGTCGGTGAGGACACAGACGGCGGATTTTGCGGTCTGACCGAGGGACAGGTACAAAAATACAAAGAAATGTTTGCAGAACCCGAGGATATCAGCCCCGAGGAAGTCGAAGCAAGCATCCGATTCTCGTTCTCCCCATGGTGAACGGAATCAAGCCGGATGACGGGAAGCCGCCTCCGGCTTTTTATATAGATATCTCAAAAAGAAAGGAGGATACCCATGGCAACAGGAAAGAAAAGCAGCTCTGCTCCCGCTGGTGAGCAGAAGCAGAAAAAGCCCGCATACGAGGTCCACATCGACAAGACCTTTGATGATCCGGGCAAGAGTCTTCGCGCGGTGGCAAGCATGACCATCGGCGATTTCGCGGTTCACGGCATCAAGCTCTTCCAGAACGAAAACGGCACCTTCGTATCCATGCCCGCGATTCCGTATAAGGACGCAAACGGCGAAACCAAGTACAACGACATCTTCCACCCTATTACGGCGGAAGCACGCAGCGAACTCGGCAAAGCCATTGTTGCAGCCTACAATCAGGAACTCGCAACCGAACAGACCACGGAGCAGACAGAAGCTCCCGCACAGACCATGCAGCAGATGTAATCTGCCATCATCAAACAAAAAATCAAAAGAAAAAGAAAGAGGTATTCCGGTATGAAAAAGTTTTTTGCCAACATCAAATCCAAGCTCGCTTCCATGAAGAACAAGGCGGTCATCTCCGCAAAAACCGCCCTCGCTTCCACCTCCGGTGAAGGCTACATCGACAC
>ULVD01006905.1_pt1 | contig 12960 bp, 11 predicted proteins | sample 1959101 | NCBI WGS metagenome assembly ULVD01 (sample SAMEA4835777, study PRJEB28245) | human gut metagenome | biome: gut microbiome; material: fecal sample | place: Denmark | collected 2008
GTTTTATTTTTCGATTTTTGAATCATATAATAGCAATGAAAAACTTTCTGTTCAAATATTTTCTGAATATGATGGCGTGCTTGTAAGTGCATCAACTTCTGCAAAAAAAGAAAACGAAATGTCATTTGAAACGATTTTTAACAACAACAAGTTTATAAAAGGAATTATCAGGGTATTTTTGTGAAAATGAAAAAGATTTTGTGTGTTTTGTGTTGTGTTTTTTTGAGTTTTACTTGCTTTGGATTTTCACTTTCAACTCCAACAAATTATGTCGACAACACTATATTTTCACATGTTGTTGTAAATGACGGAAGTTCAGTCACCGAAACATTTGCACTCAATTTGCAAAAAACAAATGGTATTGATGAAACAACTCAAAACATAATATTGGCAAGATATCAAACAATTTTGTCACAATTAAGGTTGGAATATGAACAAAAAATACAAACTGAAGCTGATACAAACAAAAAAGATAAACTTGAAAATATTGTTGGCATTGTAAAAAAAGACCAAGATTTGATTTATATGAAAATTACTTTCAAAAACTTGGAAACTTGGCAATATTTTTGTGAAGATTTGCCGTCAACTCAAAACAATTTGATTTTTGTTAAAAAAATCCAAACAGAAGGTAGGGTAGCCAGTGTTTCAAATTTATCTTTTGACAAAATGTACACTGCTGACTATCTGAAAATTGTTACATTTTCTATTTTGAACTCAAATGTGCCATCGTGGCATGACGACCAAGCGTATTTGTATTCATACACTTATGTGACAAAATACAGAAGACATCATTCTTCGTCAGATGCAATACTCAAAATAAACAACTTGTATTATCATCAATGGCTCATGGACAAAAATCCCCAAATATCATTTTGGATAATAGCACCTGTTTATGTGTGGTGGTATGTAGTTGGTATTGGTTGCGGAATTTTGGTTGGACTTGTAATATTTTTGATTGCACATTTCAAAAACAAAAAATCAAAAAAATCAAATGACATAAAAAGTATTCTTGAAATTTGAATAACAAAAAATCCTTTGAAAAGTTGAAATAAACATCAAAGGATTTTTTTGTTTTATATAAATGTTTTTTAGTTGTAACTGCTTGAAAAAATGCTGAACACCAAATAGTACAAACTGTTTACAGGTGACATTTGACCTTGTTTTGTCATAAAATCAAGTTCTTCGCAAAGTTCCAAGATTTTTTTAAGTTCTTTTTGCGAAAATGCGTTTGCATTTTCTTTTGCCTTGGATATAGCAAAAGGTTTTACACCCATTTTTGTTGCAAGTTCTTGTGGTGTCAAATTTGATATTTTTGCATAAAACATTCGACGAAAAGTATTTGAAAGCAGGGTGATAATGCCAAGTGGATCTTCTTTGCTTTCAACAAGTGCATTTATTTGTTTTATTGTTTGTTGTTTGTTTTTTTCACAAATATAATTTGTAAGTTTGAACACTTCAAATTGCAAGTCAGCTTTGACAAGCAAATTTACGTCGTCTTTTCTTACGATTTGGTCATTGCAATAATTTGAAAGTTTTTCGGCTTCATTGCAAACTCTTTGTGCATCAAAATTGCATCTTTCCATCAAAAGTTGAGCAGCGTCAAGCGTTATGCTTTTGCCATATTTTGCAAAAAAGTTTGGCACTATTTTCACCAGTTCAGTTTGTGACAGTTTTGAACAATCAATAACTTCACCAAACCTTGATGCTGACGTTCTGTCAACAAAAATCAAAACAGTGTCAGCATTTGGCTGTTTTGTATACTTTGAAAATTTTTCATTGTCGTCTTTTTTAAGTTTGTCGGGAAGATTTACAACCAAGCATCTTTTTTGTGACAAAAAGGGGAGTTGGAGTGCCTTGTTGATTATTGCGTCGCAATCAAAGTTTTCTTGGTCAAATGCGTCAAAGTTGAGTTCGGGCATTTGGTCGATAGAATGCTTTTTTATGCTTTTTATTGCACTTGCAATCAAAAATTCGTCATCACCGATTATGGTGTAAACATTTTCGAGTTTTTCTTTCAATTTTGATTTTAATTCTGTGTATTTCAATTTAAACTCCAATATTTATTTAATTTTCCGTTTTTTATTTCAAAGCCAAAGTTGTTATTTTTGACAAGTTTGTTTGGTGTTGTCAAACTGTTCGAAGTCAACTTGTAATCGGCTATATTTTGAATTGTGCGATTTTTGTTTATGACAATATTTGGCTGTGGCAAATCTTCCAAGAGTTCTTCTTCAACGTCAGAAAGTGTACGTGTCATGTACCAAATAGTATACCCATCAACTTTAATTTGTATAAAACTCAATTTGTCCAACAAATATATATATTTTATGTCAAAATCATCCAAAACAACGTCTGTTCCATAAACTGATTTTTGTTTTATGTCATAATACTTTTGAATTTGCGCCGTTTCGGCTTTGTTTGATATCAAAAAGTTTATTTTGTTTATTTTGCATCGATTTGTAAAATTATATGGGATATCATCATCGTTTGTCAGCATAAGTTTTTTGTTGTTTTTGGATACTATTATGTGACAAGTGCTTTGATATTGCAAAATACTCAGCGTGTTATATTGTTTTGGAATTGCCATAATTGTACCATAAAAAATTGAAAAGGCAACCAAAAATAAGCACGCACCAAATTTTATTGATTTTTTCAAATTTACATAATTTCCAACAAGAAATACACCACAGTAAAAACATAATACCGAAGCGAACGAGAATGAATCAAGTTTTATCATAAACAATGTTTGATTTGAAACAAAAGTTGCTATCACTGTGATAAAGTTCATTATATATTTGAAAGGAATAAAACAAATTCCCAAAGGACTGAAAATGCTTGCAAAAATTGTTGTCACAAAAGTGCCAATGAACGCAATTTCAAACAATGGAATGCAAATCATATTTGCAAAGATTGAAAGAAGTGACATTTGCCCAAAATAATTTGCAGTCAGTGGAAGCAAGCCAATTTGCACGCAGCAGGTAAGCGCAAAAGAATCGGTCAAAAATTTTGGCAATTTTGTTTTGCTCAAAAATTTTGTAACTAGGGGATACACAAATGCTATCGAAAACACCGAAAGAAAACTGAGTTGAAAACCAATGTCAAAAGCAGACAAGGGCGAGAACAAAAGTATCACAATGCCTGAAAGTGAAATGCTGTTTACAAAGTCATATTGTTTTCCAAAAAGTCCCGACAGCAAAACGGTCATAGCCATGATTGATGCTCTGACAACCGAAGGTGAAAACGAACACATCCAACAATAAAACAAAAGAATAACAAAAAATATTGCACATTTTATTGTTCGCTTTGTTTTCAATTTGTCCAATACAAAGTTCAACATTCCAACCAAAAAACCGATATGCAAACCCGAAACAGCCAGCATGTGGGATATTCCACTTGTTTGAAAACTTTGTCTTATATCAAAATCAAGTTCGCTTTTATCACCAAAAATCATGCCATAAAAAAGACCAACATCTTCTTGTGGAAGATTGTCAATATACACGTTTTTTATATGTTGTTGCAACTTTTGTGCAACAGAAAGTCTTCCTTGTCCAACAACAGTGATTTCATCATTTGAAACGTTGCAAACATAAGGGGCATAATGTTTGTACGCAGTCGAGTTAAATTTTCCAAGTTCAAAAAGATTTGCGTTTTGTATTTCTTGTTCAAATTTTATGATTTGTCCAACGGCAAAGATTTTGCCATAAGTATACACTATGATATTTTTTTGTTTTTGGTTGTTTATGGTGACATTTTCAATAACAACAGATTTTTTTGAAACTGTCTTTACTTGACCTTGAACTGTTTGCGTTCCAGAGTACTTGTTTCCTTGGAATGAATAAACGCTGAAACAAAATGCGACAAGTCCAAATCCAAAAGCAAATATCACGCACAATATTTTTGCAAAACACTTCCTTTTGAACGCAAGAAACAAAAGCGCAACAAGAACAATACAAAAAAAGGAAATATAAAACCAATTTCCTTCAAAAATATTTTTGCAAAAAATAATTGCACAAAAAAAAGCAACAAAGCAAAAAAACAATACTCTGAAGTTTACAATTCTTTCTTTTTTGCAACTAGTTTTATTCACACAAAAATTATATCACATTTTGATTGTTTTTCAAATAATTTGATAATGTTTGTTGCTTTTGTACAAAATATATATATTTAAAACAATGACAATAACACATAAAAATACAAAAAGTATTTGTAAAAAAAAATAGTTTTTGCTAAAATACAAATGGAGAAGATATGGAGCAACGAAAACCAGTTTTGCCACCAAGACCAGTACCACCACCAAGACCAAATCGTGAGGGTGATGTTTTTCCAAAGCAAAACATTCAAAATACAGAAGTTCAAACCAATCAAAAAAATGATTTGCAAAACTCTTTGCAAGATGCTCCTGTTGAAAATCAAACAAATGATTTGACAAATTTACAACCTGAAAACAAGACAGTTTTGCAAAAAAAAGCAAAACAAACAAAAGAAAAACAAAAAAAACAACCAAAAAATGCTGAGCCAAAACAGAAAAAAGACAAAAAGTTTTCACCAAAAAAACTTGTCATTGCACTTGCAGTCGTTTTTGTTTTGCTTGCAGGTGCGGGCACAGGAACATATTTTGTTTTGCAAAATTTGAAAAATGTGCCACTTGTCCTTGACGGGCAGTTGCAAGTTTGCCAAATGTCTGGCAAAGTATATCTTGTTGCAGAACAAGCCGATTGTGAAAAATACATATTCAATATAACATATCAAAATCATACAAGCACACTTTATCAAAATGACTACGTTCTTGATATAACCCAATTTTTGCAATCAGGTGGCAGTTACAAATTTTCGTATTGTATTCAAAATCAAAGCCCAAAAACAAAAAGCAAATCAAGTGCCGAAAAAACGTTTGTGTACAAAAAAGACCTTAAAACTCCCGTTTTGAAAGTCCAAGACGACAAACTTTGTTGGCAAGCAATTGATGGCGCAACCGGATACACACTTTATTTTTTTGACAACCTTGGTGAACTCAAATATCGCTCCTTGCAAGCAAACAATGGTCTTTGTACATTCAAACCCGATTTTGAAGTAGGAAATTATGAATTTTGGCTTGTTGCAACAAAACAAGACGCTGATATGCAAAGTCAATCGTCAAATCATGTAAATTTGCAAATTTTTGAAAACGAAATAAATATTGACAGCATATCCGTTGACCGTGATAATTGCCTTGTAACAATCAACTTGACAAACAACACAAATCCACCAACATTTTGTATTTATATCGGACAGCAAATGTTTTTGTCAAAACAAACCGAAACAAAAAACACTTATGTTATTGACCTGAAATCAAATATGAGCCAAATTCCATTTGGACAAAGTGTAAGTGCAAAAATTTTGTCAAGGGGACAATTCTTTTTGGATGGTCAAATTTGTTTTGAATGATTTTACATAAAAAAAAATTTAAAAAGCATACTATTTTCAAATCGAGGTAGTATGCTTTTATTGTCGCAACGAACACAAAAAATAAAAAAGTCACTGTCCAACAGCAGTGATGTTTCAGTTCGCAATTTTGTTGTGGCGGGCAAAGATGTCAGTCTTGTTTTTTTGAAGGGAATCATTGACAGCAACCTTTTTGTCGAAGGCATCGTATCCAAACTTGCAAAATATGACGAGCAAAATGTAAGTTTGCAAACTTTGAAAGAAAAAATTATTTGCATAAAGCAAATTGAACAAGTTTCGACGGACAAGGAAATATGTGATGCCGTTTTGATTGGAAAAGTTGCAGTTTTGTTGCAAGACGAGCAAAATGCTTTGGTAGTAGACATTCAAAAGTACCCACAAAGACAACCAACCGAACCACCAACATCGGCAGTAATCCAAGGTCCACGTGAAGGGTTCACTGAAAGCATAGACAGCAATATCTGTGCACTCAGAAAAAGATTTCCAACAAAAGACTTCAAAATCGAAGATATGACCGTTGGCAAATACACAAAAACAAGAATAAAACTTGCATATCTTAATTCAGTGACTGATAAGGCAATAGTTAAAAAAATAAAAGAAAGAATTAAACAGATAAATATAGATGGAATAATAGATAGTTATTATATTTTGGAGTATTTGCAAGATAGACCCAATTCGATGTTCAAGCAAATCGGTTCCGCCGAAAAGCCAGACGTAATCAGTGCCAAAATTTTGGAAGGAAGAGTCGCAATTTTGGTTGATGGCTCGCCAATAGTTCTTACAGTTCCATATCTTTTTTTGGAAGACTTGCAAAACAGCAACGATTACTACACAAATCATTATTATGTATCTTTTTTAAGAGTTATAAGAACACTTGGAATTTTGGTCGCCGTAATTGTGCCAGGTGTGTTTATTTCGCTTCGACTTTATCATTACAGACTTGTGCCTATAAAATTTTTGATTACAATAGCCGACAGTACGCAAGGGTTGCCGTTTACTCCTGTGATAGAAATTTTGTTTATATTTGTGCTGTTTCAACTTTTGTATGAAGTAAGTCTTCGCTTGCCAAGATATCTTGGACTTGCAACGTCCATAGTCGGCGCTTTGATTTTGGGTGATACAGGCGTAAAAGCAGGACTTATCTCGCCACCAGGAGTAATCATTGTGGCGATGAGTTTTATTTGTATGTACACCGTGCCCGAACAATCTTCACAGTTGTCAATTCTAAGACTTGTGTTTATTTTGCTTGGTGCATCACTTGGACTTTTGGGAGTTATTGGCGGGATGGTGTATTTTGTTGCTTATCTTAACAATTTGAATGAATACACAGCACCATATCTTGCACCATTTTCACCAACTGTGAAATCTGACAAAAAGGATGCAATATTCAAAAAACCATTGCCAGACATGACTCAAAGACCAAAAAGTTTCAAAAAAAGTAACAAGGTAAGGCAAAATAATGAATAATCAAATAAGTTCAAAACAGGCAGGAATACTTTTGTGTATAAGCACTTTTTCAAGCAAGTTGCTTCTTTTGCCGTCAATTTTGTATTCACAAGCAAAAAATCAGGCGTTTTTGCTTTTGGTAACTATATTTTTTGTCGAATTTTTGGGCGTGTGGTTTATACTCAAACTCAAACAAAAATTTTATCCTTTGGGACTTTTTGAAATTTTGAAAAATATTTTTGGCAAAATAATCACCAAAATAATCTTTGGAATATTTGCTTTTTATTTCGCACTCAAATTTCTTTACGTTTTTATGGAATCGTACAACTACTTGAAAGAATTGGTAAATGAAGATGCTACCATATTTTTGTATGCTTGTTGCACTTTGCCCGTAGTCAATTTTTTGGTGCTTAAAGGTTTTCGATGTTTGGGAAGAACGGCACAATTTTATTTTGGGTTTATCGTCGTAGGCATACTTTCTTGTTTTTTAATCGGCTTTTTGGCTGGAGCAGTAAGAATGCCCGAGTTGGAGTTTGGTTTCAAATTTGTGCCAAAAATTTTTAATGTATTATTTTGGTTTGGTGATTATGGCTTTCTTCTTTTGATGTTTGACAAAATAAAACCCGAAAAAAATCTGAACAAAATTGTAATCAAATATTTTTTACTTGGAATAGCGCTTGTTTTTTGTGTACACATTATGTATTTCGCACTGTTTGGAGACACAACTTTCATGCACTTTTTTGCTATTTCTGACATTGTTCAGTTCAATATCTTTTTTGGCGGACTTTGGAAATTGGATATTTTGGCACTTCTTACAATTATGTTCCTTTTGTATTTTTCGATGTCACTTTTTATGTTCTGTTTCAGCGACTGCCTAAGCAAAATTTGCCCATCGCTAAATCGCACTCATTCGGTTGTCATAATTGACATAGCCACTTTCATCGCACTTTATCTTTCGCTTTTGAATCTTGAAATGCTTGTTGCAGGTGCAACAATGTATTTCAAATATTTGTCAGCATTTTGCTTGGGACTTATTCCTTTGATCTTGCTTGTTTCGTTTTTCGCAAACAAAAATAAAGGGGTGAAATATGAAAACATTTTTGAATAAAGTCAAAAAGAACCCTATGTTTTATGTTTTTTTGGCAATTATGATACTTTTTTTGCCTATCGCACTCTTCCGTGAACCAGATTCATCTCGAAGACTTATTATAACAGCACTTGCCATAGACAAACAGGAAGACGAATTTGAAGTCAGCGCCCTTTGTTTTATCCCAGTTTCAACAACTACGTTTAAAGAAAATTACAAAATAATATCCGCAAGCGACAAAACATTTGTCGAAGCACTCAACAAAATTGGACTGTATTCGGGCAGAATTTCAGCTTTGCCACATACTTCGGTTGTGGTTGTAAGCGAGCAAGTTATGGAAAACGATATGCTAAATTGCCTCAATCACTTGGCAAGAACAAGCAACCTTGGAAACAACACCGTCGTCATAGGAACAAACAAAAGCGCAAAACAACTTTTGGAAATAACAAACGACCTTGACAGCAGTGCAAATCTGTCACTCAAAGATTTGTTGTCTTACAACTATCAATATCTTTATGGAAATCAATCAAATCTTGAAAGCTTCTATCGTGGATATTTTTCACCAACAAAAACGTCAATTTTGGGTTTTATGAAATTGGACGAAAACAAAGGAATTGAAGTGGACGGCAAAAGCCAAGATTCGGGCGGGGAAGGTTCATCAAATTCTGCAAAGGAAAACGCATCACCAGGTATGGAAGCGCAAGATTCAAGCCAAAATCAAAAAATTTTGAATGACGGCAGTGCTTGCATCTTCAAAGACGGAAAATTGATTACTTTGCTTGATGGAAGCATGGTCGAATATTACAACTGGATAAACAACCAACAAAACAAAAGTATTCTGACTATCGAAGATTACACCCATGGCCCTTTCAAAAATGCAAAATTATCCTTTCAAATCGAACAAAAACCAGTTTTGCACGTTGCAAAGTTTGTCGACAACGTTCCGCAAATATATTATATAGTCAATTTTGTGCTTACTTTGGATGAAGTAAATCAGCAAAAATATCACCCAGGGAATTTTGACCTCGGACAAAAAGTTTTTACACACGAATTGGAAAGAAAAATTCAAAACAACGTGAAAAACGACTTTTCAAAACTTTTGAATATCCTTCGCGACAACAAATTGGACGTTATTGATGTTCAAAAAACGTTTTTCCAACAGGACAAACAAAAATTCCAAAATTTTTTGGACACCCTTGACGACAAAGATGATTATCTTCGTTATGTAAATTTCAATATTGTAACAAATGTGGTTTTGAAAGCATAATCACGGCAAAACTGCAAACAATAATCAAAAAAAGGAGAAAAAATGAGAAAGAAATACTTTATACCAGTGCTATTGCTGGCTTTCACGTTTTTGTTTTGCGCTTGTAACCAAACGGCAGAATTCAAAAATACCAAAATCAATGGTCAAACTCTTGCAGGACTTGACACGGTTCAAGCAACGCAAAGGGTAAAAGATATCTTGACCGAACAACAAAACAAAATAGATATCAAACTTGTCCATGGTGACAAAACTTTCACTCTTAAAGGTGCGGATTTCGATACGGATATTGCTTCACTTTCAAATCAGACTATACAACAAGCCAAACCAACTTTTTTGCAAAAATTGGGTTCGCTTGCCGGCAGACAAAACAATATCACAGTGCCAAATTCAAAAATAGTTGGCAATTTGGATCAAAAAATCGACCAAATAGCTTCTCAAATTGATTGCGAACCATCAGGACTTGACGTAATCTTTTCACAAGATGACGAAAAACCATTTCAAATAACAGAAGCCGTTGATGGGCAAATTGTAAACAAAAGTTTGTTAAAACAACAAATCTTGGAAAATCTGGAAAAGCAAAGTTCGTTTTCATTGCAAATTCCAACCGTTCCAAAAGTAAATCAAATTTCAGCAGAAGAATTGGAACAAAACTTGCAAAAACGCAGTACTTTTTCAACAAATTATTCTTCGTCAGTTGACGGCAGAAAATTCAATGTTCAACTTGCACTTTCCGCTTTCAATGGACTCAAAGTTGAACCAGGACAAGAAATTTCGTTCAACGACGTAGTGGAAGAAAAAATTGACGACAACGATTTCCAAACCGCAAAGATAATTTTGAACGGTCAATTTGTAAACGGAAAGGGCGGTGGAGTGTGCCAAGCATCAACAACACTTTACAACGCTTTGCTTTTGGCAGATATCGAAATTTTGGAAGTACATCCACATTCGTTGCCAGTAAGTTACGTTCCACTTGCTTTTGATGCAATGGTAAATCGCGGAACGTCAGACATGAGATTCAAAAACAATTTGGAAAAACCTTTTTATATAAAAACGTGGGGAGATGAAACTGACGCTTATGTAGAAATTTGGGGACAACCATTCCCGGAAGGTGAGAGCGTTCGACGTCGTGCCGAATTTGTTGGCACAATCCCACATCCCGGTGACAAAATCGTTGCCGACACCGAAGGCCAATTTGCTGACAAAATAACATTCAAAGGCGAATATTATCGTGCAAAAATGCCACAAGAAGGATATGAAAGCAAGGCATATATGCAATATCTGAAAGATGGCGAAGTAGTCAGTGAAAAACTTATCAGACACGAATATTATCAACCACAATATGGAATAATTTATGAAGGCACGCAAGAAGTTTATGAAGGCATAGAATTGCCAGAAAATGACGTAAAATTCATTCCAGCACAACAACAAAACAACACAAACGAACAAAATTTGCAAAACAAATTGGAAAGCAACAATCCGAGTGAGTATAATCCTTAAAATGTCGCTTATTTAAAGGTGTTTTCAAAAATAAAAATGACCGTGTTGGGTCTAAAAGTATTGTCGCGCCGCTAGGCTTCGGAAATGGCAGGTTCATGCCATTTCCTGCAGAATCGCTCTCTCCAATATCTTTTACTCCCCAACAGGTCATTTTTTTGATGCCTACATAAGTGCGCCGTTGGTAAAGGGGTCAAGTTTACTAAATTAAAAAATAACAATTTTGCAATTATATATCAAACTTATCTTTTGCTGATTTGCAAGGTGGGTGTTTCAAAGTCGGGGATAAAGTCTTGGCAACTGCTTTCAAAGTCTTGGACAAAGCCGTTTTCAAAGCCGAGTGATTGGATGTGGTTTAGCACCCTTTTGTATTCGATTGGTTTGAGTTTGCGACAAAGAAGCGGATTTTGCTTTGCCTTGTAGCAAGGCAAGTATTGCGACATAACGCTGATAATGTGATTTGTGCCCACGTTTTCTGCAAGCCAATCCAAAATATCCAAGGTATCGTTTGTGCAGTTTGGAAGCACAAGATGGCGGATAATAACGCCTTTTTGAAGTATTCCGTCCTTTGAAATATCTTTTGGTTGATTTTTTATCATTTGCAAAAGTGCTTTGCTTGCAAAATCAAAATAATCTTTTGCGCCTGAAAAGGCAAGTGAAAGTTTTGGGTCTTTGTATTTAAGGTCGGTCAAAAAGATGTCGACGTAATCTTTCAATTTTTGTATGTTTTGCACGGTTTCATAACCGCTTGTATTCCACACGATTGGAATATTTGGTTTGTACTTGTCCAAAGCATCAATTATTTGATTTGTAAAATGAGTAGGTGACACCAAATTTATGTTGTATGCACCTGCTTCTTCCAACTTTTTGAAAATTTCAACAAGATCGTCTGTTGTGGCGATTTGTCCTTTGCCATTGCTTATTTCCCAGTTTTGACAAAAACAACATTTGAGTGAACAGTGTGAAAAAAATATCGCACCACTGCCACGGTTTTTGTCGTTGCCACTGACAAGTGGTTCTTCCCATTGGTGTAACATGACTTTTGCGATTTTCAGATTGTTGTCTGCGCCACAAAATCCCAATTTTTGGTCGCGATACACGTTGCAATTTCGTGGGCAAATGTTACAATTTTGCATACAAAAATTATGGCACTTGAAACCAACAAAGTCAACAAAAAAAATCACAAATTTGGGGTTGAAATTGCAATGGAAAGGTGATATAATAAAAGAAAAAAGGTGGCGAAATTATGGATTATTACAAAAAAGTAATACAAAACGAACAAATACTCAACGAGTTTTTGGACAAACACAATCTTGTTTTGGAGAAAAAATTTCAAATCAATGACAGGGCGGTTTTGTTCTGTGAAAAAACGGATCCATTTTTGTTGGTGCCAAACAAAATTTTTCTGGGATTTCTTGGTATAGCAATGATGACTGGCGGTCATTATGGCAAAAACTTAACTGAAAATGTTGTTGTAAGCGTAGATGACTTTGGATTTGTTATAAGTGGTATGTCTGAAGATGAAAAGAAAGACCTTTCAAAAGAATGGCAAGAATTTTTGTACAAAAAATTTGGTTTTGCTTATGCAAATCATTTGAAGAAGGTCATTGCCGAAGAAAAAAGAAAACAAGATATCAAAAAAGAAAATTCAAGGGAATTGCCTTTGTGATTTGAAAATGCAAAAATAAAACGCACATCAGGGTGCGTTTTTTTATTTTCACATATTATTAAAGATTGAATTGTTTTGATGCTTTTGCTGCTTTGTACAATTTGATTGATTGAAGGACAGCTTCGTCATCATATCCGGTTTCAGCACAAATAGGTTGACCCATTTCGTTTGTTGCATAGCCACCAACATAATAATGATTGTCAATAAATTCAATGTCCCAAATTTCGCCATTTATATAATAGGCCTTTTTGCCACGCAAATTATTTGGAACTCTGCCAAATTGCAAATCTTTTCTTATCTTGTATTTTCTGGGCTTGTTTTTCGTTTGTTCATCTTGTTTGATTTTTGTTTGAGTCAAAGTAACTTCATTTTGTTTCAAGTTGTTTTTTTCCAAACTTGCTTTTTCCAACTCATAATCTTCTTTTGCGTCCCTTTCGTCTTCGTCTGTGTAACCATTTGAAACAGTGCGTGGGCGACCTGCTTCGTCAGTTGCATAACCGTTTACAAAAACTCTTCCGTTGATTATTTCTCTTGCCATGATTTACTCCGTTTGAAAAA
>ULVD01034933.1_pt1 | contig 12945 bp, 6 predicted proteins | sample 1959101 | NCBI WGS metagenome assembly ULVD01 (sample SAMEA4835777, study PRJEB28245) | human gut metagenome | biome: gut microbiome; material: fecal sample | place: Denmark | collected 2008
GGTCCGCTGCACGGGGGCCTTGCTGCCCTGCGCATCCCGCACCATGCGGATGATCCGGGCCAGCACCGTGTCCTGCCCCACCCTGTCGGCCCGGAAACGGAACGCACCGTTGCCATTCATCGTTCCGGCGAACACCGCCGCACCCTCCTGCTTGCAGACAGGGAGCGGTTCCCCGCTGAGCATGCTCTCGTCGACATACGACGCGCCTTCGGCCACCGTGCCGTCCACGGCGATGCGTTCGCCGGGATGCACGGCGACCAGATCCCCGGCGCGAAGCTCCGCAACGGGCACGGAGCGTTCGCCCGAAGGGGTGATCACCGTGACGGTTTTCGGTTGCAGGCCCATCAGTTTCGCGATGGCCGTCGTCGTGCTGCGCTTCGCCCGCTCCTCAAGCAGCCGCCCCAGCAGGATGAAGGCGACGATGACGGCCGCCGACTCGAAATAGACGTGCGGCTCGATGCCCCTCGACAGCCAGAATTCCGGAAAAAACAGGTTGAAAAGGCTGACCAGATAGGCGATTCCGGTACTGACGGCAACCAGCGTATCCATGTTGGCCGCCCCGTGGCGGAGCTGTTTCCAGGCGTTGACGAAGAACTCCCGTCCCAGTCCGAAAACGACCGGGGTGGAGAGCGCCCACACGGCGTATTTCACGGCCGGAGCGTCCATGAACAGCATGCCTCCGGCCACAATCGGAAGACAAAGCCCCGCCGCCCAAAGAGTCCGCCGTTTGAGCGCCCGGTAATGCGCCGCACGAACGTGCGCCGCCTCGTCCTCCGCCGGGCCTTCCGCGTCGGTCAGCAGGTCGTAACCGGCCGCCTGCACGGCCCGCTTCAGCGTCCCGGGAGAGCACTCCCCCGAACGGTAGTCCACCCGCGCCGTAGCGGAAGCGTAGTTCACATGCGCAGACTCGACGCCCGGCAGGCCGTTGAGCGCCTTATCGACCCGGACTGCGCACGAAGCGCAGCTCATGCCTGCGACCGGGAACGTATTCGTGATGATCTTACTCTTTTCCATGGGAACAAAGGTAAGGTCCCGACACGCTCCGGGTGTTACAGAATTATGGATATGATTTATACCTACACTTCATCCAGCGGTTTCAGGCCGCGTCCTTTCAGCCGGCGGAATTCAGTGGGCGACATCCCGGTCTGGGCGCGGAACTGGGCGCTGAGGTGCGCCACGCTCGAATAACGGAGTTTGTCGGCGATCTCGCTGACGGTCAGGTCGCCGTAGGCCAGCAGTTCCTTGACCCGCTCGATCCGCTGGGCGAGGAAGTATTTCTCGATGCTGATGCCGTTGACCTCCGAAAAGAGCTTGCTCAACGCACTGTAATCACGGTGGCAGCGTTCGCGCAGGTAATCCGACAGGTTGACTTTCGAGGCATCTTCGCTGTAATGCACCAATTCGATCACGGCCGTCCGGATCTGCTCGATGAGGCGCATCCGGCTGTCGTCGATCAGTTCGAACCCGTAGGCTTCGAGCAGTTTGCGGAACGCCTCCCGCTGCTCCCGGCCGGGCTTCTCCTGCACGACGACCGTTCCCAGTCCGACATCGAGGGGCGTGAACCCCGCTTTTTCGAGCAGCCGGGTGACGACCAGAATGCAGCGGTTGCAAACCATGTTTTTGATATGAAAGACGTTCTCCCGTTCCATAACCGCATTCGTTTTATCCGTAAATATAACACAAAAACGATTCCGTCCCGCCGACCGTCTTCCAGCCTTTCAGGTTCCGGCCGTTGAAAAGCGTCGGCCACGGGACCTGCGCTCCGACGAAGGTGCAGGGTCCCCAACAGTGCAAGAGTCTCTTTTTCCTATCAGTCGGGCAGTTTTGATCGTACGAATATAGTCTATTTTTTTCGGGTCTTCAGCCTGTCCCCCTGCAAAATTAACCTCTGACCCGCTCCGTATTCCGAAAAAGTTTCGTAACTTCGGCACAGCAAACCCATAGACGAAGCCATGAAACATGCGCACATCCTGCTGCTGCTCCCTTGCGGCATGCTGCCGCCGCTCGCCGGGGCGCAGCGCACGGAGCCGCCCGACCGGTTCGACATCGCACCGGAATAACCACCCCGAAAACAAGCAAACCAACCAAAAACAACCATGAAGAAAACCGCAATCACCCTCTTTTTCCTGCTTCAGGCCGCGTGTCTGTTTTCGCAGATCCCCCGCCCGGAATATCCCCGCCCGCAGTTCGAGCGGACGGACTGGATCAACCTGAACGGCGAATGGACCTACACGTTCGATTTCGGCGCAAGCGGCCTGGAACGCGGCTACGCCGGCTCGAAGGGATTCGACGGCAAAATCATCGTGCCGTTCGCCCCGGAGAGCAAGCTCTCGGGCGTCGGCCACACGGACTTCATCGGCCGCATCTGGTACCAGCGTACGATCGACATTCCGGCAGACTGGTCGGGACGCAACGTGATGCTCAACTTCGGAGCCGTGTACTACACCTCCGAGGTGTATGTCGACGGCCGCTTCGTTGGACGCCACTTCGGAGGCAGCACGTCGTTCTCCTACGACATCACCGCATTCGTGAAGCCGGGCGGCAGCCACAGTCTGGTCGTCTTCGCCACGAGCGACCTGCGCAGCGGCAAACAGACTGCCGGCAAACAGTCGCTGCAATACGCCTCGCACAGTTGCGACTACACCCGCACGACAGGCATCTGGCAGACGGTGTGGATGGAGGCCGTGGCTCCCGAAGCCCTCGCACGCGTCCAAATGACGACCGACATCGACCAGCAGCAGCTGATCGTCGCCCCGCAGTTCTTCCGGGAAAGCCCGAACACGCTCCGGGTGACCCTTCGGGACGGCGGCAAGGTCGTCGGCACGCGGCAGGTCCGGGCGTCGAACAGCAGCGTCGTCGTCATCCCGGTCAAAAAGGCCCGGCTCTGGTGTCCCGAAGACCCGTTCCTCTACGACCTGACCTACGAGGTGGTCGCCCCCGACGGCCAGGTGCTCGACGCCGTGAAATCCTATGTCGGGATGCGCAAGGTCCACATCGAAGGCAACAAAATCTACCTCAACAACGAACCCTATTACCAGCGGCTGGTGCTCGACCAGGGTTTCTACCCCGACGGTATCTGGACCGCCCCGTCGGACGACGCCCTGCGCCGCGACATCGAGCTGGGACTGGCCGCCGGGTTCAACGGCGCACGCCTGCATCAGAAGGTTTTCGAGGAACGCTACTATTACTGGGCCGACAGACTCGGCTACATCACCTGGGGCGAAAGCCCCAGCTGGGGAATGGATGCCAACGACGTGGAAACGGCCCGCAACTTCCTCTCCGAGTGGGCCGAATGCGTGGTCCGCGACCGGAACCACCCCTCGCTGCTGACGTGGACGCCGATGAACGAGGAGTGGTGGCCCGACAACACGCAGTTCCCGCGCTTCGCCTCCGACGTCTACGACCTGACGGGGCGCCTCGACCCGACGCGCCCCGTCAACACCGTCAGCGGCGGCGCCGTCGTCAGGACCGACATCTGGGCCGTCCACAATTACGAGCAGAACCCGGCCAAACTGAAAGAGAAAATCTTCAGCGACGGCACGTTCTTCCATCCCCGCCTGCGGACGACCCGCGACCAGACGCGCAACATCGGATTCAACGAGGTGAAGGCGACCGCAAACTACGCCTGGCCGCAGTACGATGGCTCGTGCCCCTACCTGGTCGATGAATTCGGCGGCATCAAATGGGTGAAGGACCAGGAGAAGCAGGCCACGGATTCCCAGACCGAATCGTGGGGTTACGGACAGGCGCCCCGTACGCTCGAAGAGTTCTACACGCGGCTCGAAGGCCAGGTAGACGCGCTGCTCTCGCTCTCCGGACAGGTGTGGGGCTATTGCTACACCCAGCTCACGGACGTGGAACAGGAACAGAACGGCATCTATTGCTACGACCGCTCGGCCAAGTTCGACATGGACCGGATCAAGGCCATTTTCAGCAAACGCCCGGAACATCCCGCCCGATAACGCGCCGGACAGCCGCCCGCCCGAATGAAGCGCACCCCGAAAATCCGGAAAGGGATTTCGGGGTGCGCTTTTTATCCGGTTCGTCATCGTCCGCCCGCGGCAGAGCCTCGTGCGCGAATGCGCCCGGGAACAGAAGGCGTCGCTGAATTTCCATTCGCGTGTTTTCCCGGTTTCAGAGTCTCGATATAAAGTATTCCTGCATATTCCAACGATATGCCCTTGATGAACGCTGCAATTGGAGATGCTTCATGTCGGTGCGTCGCACGGCGAGTGGCGGACGGTCCGACATGCGACCTTCTGTTTTCGGCACCATGAACTCCCGAAGGCAAAAAGCCACAGCGCCGGCACACTCCGCAATAGCAACCGACGGTTTTTAAATTATTCACGAAATATAAAAAAAGTCTCCACGGAGTACGCGGAGACAATAGGTTGAAAACCTTCGGCATATAGCCTTATTGTGATAAGATGTAGAATTCTTACACCACAAATATAGTAAAAAAAGATGAATTTCTGCAATTTTTTATTTAATTTTACAGAAAACACTTTCTTCATATGGCAAAAGTATTGGGTTTGGACCTTGGCACCAACTCACTGGGATGGGCCCTTGTCGATGAATCGGAGAACGAATATACGCTGATTGACAAAGGTGTAGACATTTTCCAGGAGGGAGTTGCCCGCGACAAAAACAATGAAAAACCTGCCGTTCAGGATCGGACGAGCGCCCGGGCACTGCGCCGCCACTATTTCCGGCGGCGTCTGCGAAAAATCGAACTGCTCAAAATACTCATCCGTTACGACCTTTGCCCGCCGTTGCCCGAGGAGCTGTTGACCGCCTGGCAAAAAGAGAAACGTTACCCGCAGGACAATGAATTCCTCCGTTGGCAGCGAACCGACGACAATGGGGATCGAAATCCTTACCACGATCGTTATGTAGCCCTGTCCGAGCGGCTCGATCTCGGGAATCGCACACAGCGCTGGCTGCTTGGCCGGGCGCTTTATCATTTGGCACAGCGACGCGGATTCCTCAGCAATCGCAAGGAAGCAGGAAATGAGAAAGAAGACGGCACGGTCAAGGAGTGTATCAAAAATCTGTCGGCTGAAATAGCAGCGGCAGGGTGTCGGTACCTCGGAGAATATTTCTACGGACTGTACCAACACAAGGAACGAATCCGCGACAAATACACCTCGCGCAACGAACACTACCTGGCCGAGTTCAATGCCATCTGCGACCGGCAGCAATTGCCCGACGAATGGCGTAAGGCGCTGCATCGGGCAATCTTTTTCCAGCGCGACCTCAAATCGCAGAAGGGGTCAGTCGGCCGATGCACCTTCGAGCCGACGAAGAGTCGGTGCCCCGTTTCGCATCCCCGTTTTGAGGAGTTCCGGATGCTGTCGTTCGTCAACAACATCCGGATTACAGGACCGGGCGACAATGCTCCACGACCTTTGACACAGGAAGAGTTCGAGACGATTCGTTCGCTCTTCTTCCGGAAAAGCAAGCCTTATTTCGATTTCGAAGAGATCGCCCGCAGAATCGCCGGCAAAGGGAAATATGCCTGCAAAGAGGAGCGTACAGAAGCTCCTTATCGTTTCAATTTCGCCCGCACGGCCACCGTATCGGGATGCCCCGTCACGGCATCGCTGCAAGCGATCTTCGGAGACGACTGGATTACGGAGATTCGCAGCCTTTACCTGCTTGGAGCAGGAAAAAACGAGGACCAGATGTTGAATGACGTATGGCACGCCCTCTTTTCGTTCAACGACGAAGGTCGGCTGCGTAGCTGGGCCTGCGAAAAATTGCAACTCACGGATGAACAAGCCAAAGCGTTTGCAGCCATCAAACTCCCGCAGGATTACGCGGCGTTGAGCCTAAATGCCATCGGCAAGATTCTGGTCTATCTGCGCTGTGGCTATCGGTACGACGAGGCGGTATTCCTGGCCAACCTGCGGGCGGCACTTCCGAAGGAGGTCTATGCCGACGAAAGCCGTCGGCATGAAATCGAACAGGACATCGCCTCGCTGCTGCTTGACTACAAGCGAAATCCGTATAACAAGTTCGATTCAAAGGAGCACCGCATTGCCGACTATTTCAGCGATCATGGATTGGATGCCTCTCGTCTGATCCGTCTTTATCATCCCTCGAAAATCGAGACCTATCCGGATGCGCAACCCAAGGCAAATGGCATTCTGCAACTCGGCTCTCCACGTACTGCGACCATTCGCAACCCGATGGCCATGCGGGCCCTGTTCCGATTGCGCAACCTGATAAACACGCTGTTACGCGAAGGCAGGATCGACCGAGACACGAAGATCCGGATTGAATTCGCCCGCGGACTCAATGATGCGAACAGGCGGAAGGCCATCGAGCAGTATCAGCGGGAACGGGAGGTTGAGAATCGGAAATATGCCGAAGAGATCCACAGCCAGTATGCCGCCGAAACCGGCCGCGAGATAAAACCCTCGGACGACGAAGTGCTGAAATACCGGCTGTGGGAAGAACAGCAGCACGTCTGTCCCTATACCGGGCGGCAAATCCGCATTTCGGACTTCGTCGGGTCGGCTCCGGATTTCGACATCGAGCACACGCTCCCGCAGGCTCGCGGCGGCGATGACTCGCAGATGAACAAGACGCTCTGCGAAAACCGGTTCAACCGGGAGACAAAACGGGCGAAACTGCCGGCCGAGTTGTCCAACCATGTCGAGATCATGGAGCGGATCGAATCGTTTGGTTGGCGGGAAAAAATGGAGAGTCTGCAAAAGCAGATTGAAGCCCAGGTTCGCAGGAGCAAAAGCGCAGCGATTAAATCCGAAAAGGACGACGCCATTCAGCGCCGTCACTATTTGCAGATGCAACTCGACTACTGGCGCGGGAAATACGAACGCTTCACCATGGCCGAGATTCCCGAAGGATTCAGCAATCGGCAGGGAGTCGACATCGGCATCATCGGCAAATATGCACGGCTCTATCTGAAGACGGTTTTTGACCGAATCTATACGGTCAAGGGTTCCACGACCGCCGCGTTCCGCAAGATGTGGGGACTGCAGGAGGAGTATGCCCGCAAGGAGCGCACGAACCACGTCCACCACTGCATCGACGCCATCACGATCGCCTGTATCGGCCGCCGGGAGTACGACCGCTGGGCGCAATATGTCGCCGACGAGGAGCGATACGGCTACGGCGAAAGCGGCAAACCCCGCTTCGAGAAACCCTGGCCGACCTTTACCGAAGATGTCAAGGCGGCGGCCGACGAACTGCTCGTTGCCCACCACACGCCCGACAACATGACCAAACAGACGCGCAGGAAGTTACGGGTTCGCGGCCGGATAAAGTTGAATGCCGACGGGGAACCAATCTACCAGCAAGGAGACACGGCTCGCTGCCGGTTGCATCAGGATACCTTCTACGGCGCTATTAAGCAGGATGGAGAGATCCGCTATGTCATCCGCAAATCGCTCGCGCAGTTACAGCCGACGGACATCGACAAGATTATCGACGATGCAGTCCGGGATCGCGTACGGGAGGCAATCGACGAGGTCGGATTCAAGACGGCGATGAATCCCGATGAATACACGATCTGGATGAACCGGGAAAAGGGCATTCCCATCCGCAAGGTGCGGATCTTCACACCGAGTGTCAAACATCCGATCGCGCTAAAAAAACAGCGCGACCTATCTGCAAAAGAGTACAAGCGGGATTATCATGTCGTAAATGAGGGGAACTATTGCACGGTCATCTATGAGGGCCAGGACAAAAAGGGCAAAACGAAACGCACCTTTGAACTCGTCAGCAACCTCGAAGCTGCCCAATATTTCAAAGCCAGCGCTGACCGGGAAGCCCGCCCCGATCTGGTACCGCAGACCGACACGAACGGTTTCCCCTTGAAATACATCTTAAAAACGGGGACCATGGTCCTGTTTTATGAAAATACCCCGGCAGAACTTTATGAATGTACCCGCAAGGAGTTGGTAAAACGACTCTACAAGGTAACAGCAATGGCTGCAGAAGGACGGGTACAGTTCCTCTTTCATCAGGAGGCCCGAGATCAGAAAACACTTACCTCCTTATATGGAGCTGGGACCTCTCAATTCTGCCAATCCAATCCATCACCGAAATTGCGCCTCAGCGTTTCCAATTTTAACATGTTGGTGGAAGGTTATGATTTCGAACTGACCGTAACGGGCGAGATAAAATTCAAAGATGACCGGCCATGCTGAAACGAACCTTGTTTTTTTCGACACCCTACTGTTTGAGCCTGCGCAACGGCCAGATGATCATCCACACGCGCGAGGCCCCCGACCAACGGAAAAGCATCCCGATCGAGGATATCGGCTTCGTGGTGCTGGAGGACCAGCAGACCTCCATCACGCTGCCGCTCTTGAATGCGCTGTCGGACAACAACGTGGCAGTTATCCTGTGCGGAGAGAACCGAATGCCGAACGCCTTGTTGATGAATTTGGATTCAAACAGAACGCAAGGTGAACATTATCGGATGCAGATCGCTGCATCTGAACCGCTGAAGAAGGGCCTTTGGAAACAGATCGTCGAAACCAAAATCCGCAACCAGGCTGCCTTGCTGCGGAAGCTGGGGTATGACGGAGACAAACTGAAACCCTGCTACATGAATGTCAAGAGCGCCGATGCCGACAACCGGGAGGGCATAGCAGCGAGAATCTACTGGTCAGAACTGTTCGGTGCCGAATTTTACCGTTCCCGCGAAGGTTCGCCGCCCAACAACCTGCTCAATTACGGCTATACGATCCTGCGAGCCGCCGTGGCCCGTGCGATCATGGGTTCCGGACTGTTCCCAGCATTCGGGATCTTCCATCGGAATCGTTACAACTCCTTTCCGCTGGCCGATGACGTAATGGAACCCTATCGACCGTATGTCGACGAATTGGTCTACCAACTTTACAGAAACGGGAATACACAACTGACCAAAAAGGTGAAAGGCGAACTGTTGCGGCTCCTGTTTGTCGATACTCGTTTCGACAAGGTTGTGCGACCTCTCGAAGTAGGACTTATGTTTTCAGCCTCTTCCCTGGCTAAATGCTTTGCTGGAACCCAAAAAAAGATTGCATATCCTTTGTTGGAGTAGTCGAATGTCAGAAGTACGCTTGAATGCTTATCGAATCATGTGGTTGTTTGTCTTTTTTGATTTGCCAACCAATACAAAAACGGAACGACGTCATGCGGTGCAATTTCGCAAGGCGTTGGAAAAAGATGGTTTCACAATGATGCAGTATTCAGTCTATGTGCGCCATTGTACATCGAAGGAGAATATGCAGGTTCACATTAAGCGGGTTCGACGATCGATGCCTCCGACAGGATTTACAAGTATTCTTGCTGTAACGGACAAACAGTATGGAGACATATTAAATTTTTGGGGTAAAAGCGAACGAGCAAAACCGGAAATTCCGCAACAATTGGAATTTTTCTGATAAATCGTTATTTTCGTTCTTTGAAATACGGAAAATGCATCAAACTGGCTTCGTCGGAACACCCGATCGTATTTTTATAGTGGCAGACAGCCCGTAAGTAACACTTTATCAATCAATATGAGGCCCAACGTTGTGGTTTGATGTAGAATTTCAATAAGATACAACGCCCAAGTATTACGAAATGACATTACGTATGTTGTGGTTTGATGTAGAATTTCAATAAGATACAACACAAAAACGTTCCCAAGCGGCAGACTGCTGTTGTGGTTTGATGTAGAATTTCAATAAGATACAACTAGTCTCTTCGATTGTTGCTGCTTTGGCTGGTTGTGGTTTGATGTAGAATTTCAATAAGATACAACCTGACCTAAAAAGCCGTTAATCAAACCGTTGTTGTGGTTTGATGTAGAATTTCAATAAGATACAACTCGTTAAAACAGGGCTCGTAGGCGACAGCGTTGTGGTTTGATGTAGAATTTCAATAAGATACAACCGGGCGACCGGGAAGAACGTCGACAGAGCCGTTGTGGTTTGATGTAGAATTTCAATAAGATACAACCGGGCGTGAGGTTGCCGGACCACCACCACGGTTGTGGTTTGATGTAGAATTTCAATAAGATACAACCCCAAGTATTACGAAATGACATTGCGAGTGTTGTGGTTTGATGTAGAATTTCAATAAGATACAACGCAACGATAACTCGTTTTTTGCCGCGATAGTTGTGGTTTGATGTAGAATTTCAATAAGATACAACGGGTAGTAGGGACGAGGATTGCCGGCTGAGTTGTGGTTTGATGTAGAATTTCAATAAGATACAACAACCCGCTTGCTGTTCCGACATTCAACCCTGTTGTGGTTTGATGTAGAATTTCAATAAGATACAACTTCATTTCCTCATAACCTTCTGGACCAAAGTTGTGGTTTGATGTAGAATTTCAATAAGATACAACTAAGCGAAGATTCTGGTATTTTTCCTCGAGGTTGTGGTTTGATGTAGAATTTCAATAAGATACAACGGTGCGGCCCTTGTCGAGTTTCGACAGGATGTTGTGGTTTGATGTAGAATTTCAATAAGATACAACAGTGTTATATGTAACGTTAGTGTCAAACAAGTTGTGGTTTGATGTAGAATTTCAATAAGATACAACAGCAGTCTTCGCACTTTCCACACGGAACAAGTTGTGGTTTGATGTAGAATTTCAATAAGATACAACAAACAATCGCGAAAACTCCCATAAGGCAAAGTTGTGGTTTGATGTAGAATTTCAATAAGATACAACCATTAGCCGCGGCGACGTTAGCGAGGGCGGGTTGTGGTTTGATGTAGAATTTCAATAAGATACAACTACCCTGTCTCTACCACACTTCCCTCTGCAGTTGTGGTTTGATGTAGAATTTCAATAAGATACAACGCGCCAATAGAAAAACGGTAGGGGACGCAAGTTGTGGTTTGATGTAGAATTTCAATAAGATACAACAGGAGTGGCCGAGCGTATGACGCACCCGCTGTTGTGGTTTGATGTAGAATTTCAATAAGATACAACCCCTTCGACTGGTGTTGTATATAATTACGCGTTGTGGTTTGATGTAGAATTTCAATAAGATACAACGGCCGGGTCGGCGCACCATGCCGCGGCGATGTTGTGGTTTGATGTAGAATTTCAATAAGATACAACCCTGCAACGAATGTGCGTCAGCTGGTTTCGTTGTGGTTTGATGTAGAATTTCAATAAGATACAACCGGCAGTATTGGAATGCTGCATAATTGCAGCTGTTGTTTACATTACCCTTTTGACTCAAGAAGATTTCAAACTCCCTTAAACACGTCAAATCCAATTCATCAAAACGCATATTGACCGAGCGGAATTGCGACATGAGAGCCAACGTTACCTTATGTTTGCTGGCGGAACCGTACTTTTCGACTTTTTCCAAGCGTTCGATAATCTGTTTGAAGTACTCCCCGACCGTGCAGTTGATTCGTTTGCCGTTCTGTTCAAACAGCGTATCGAATGTAACGGGAATTTCCAGCACCTCCAACTTTTTGATTTTCTTCTCGTATTCACGTATTTTGGAAGTTATTTGAAACTGTATTTCTGCTCTATCGGGGCAGTCGGCGGTAGGTTGTTGTTTCTCAAAATCCCAATGTTTCAGCAATACCGATATGCCAACCGAAATGCCCAAACCGACGAACTTACGGCGGCGGTCATGGGTGAATACGAGGACAAGAGGGGCTAAATGGTTTCTGTTGATAGCGTCTTTGCGACATACGACGTTGATTGTCATAATCTTTACGGATTACGCAAACAACAAAATGCAATACGTGTGTTACACGATTTTATGTATCACAAACGGCGATTTTAGGCTATTTCGTGTTACACAACAGACATCTACAACACACGGCAGAAAAATAAAAACGAGCGATAATTCATTGATTATCACTCGTTTATCGAGAGCGGAAAACGGAAACCGAACCTTGGGTTTCTTTCCGTTATGTATCAATATGTTACAGCGTTCTTTGGTTTTTCAGGTCACCGATAAGTAGCTCTCCTTTTGCGCCTTGCTGCATTTCTATGCGTCAATACAAAGATACACAATCTTTTAGACAAAAGCAAATCTTTTATTCTATCTATTTTGGCGGAGTATTTTATCGTACCCGTCGAAATCCATCAGGTCGAACGATTCCACCCGCTCCCCCGCTTCCCGCCGGGCGGCTATGATCTCCAACAGTTGCCCGAATTGCCGGAACCGCCTTACCGCGTCGGCTCCCGACGGGGTTTGCCGGCCTCCCGCCCACATATCATGCCTTACGGCATAGGCGTATGCGAACACCTTGAGCGAAAGATGATCGTGGCGCGGCGTTTCCCGCAGGCGGAATATCAGGTCCGTATCGTCCGGGGTCGTCAGGTAATGATACCACCCCGGCGGCGGCTCGGACCGCCATTTGCGCACGAAGACCGTCGGCAGGTGTTCCGCCCGGATCACGAAATTATTGCGCCGCAGGTAGGCAACGCTTTGCCGAATCTCCTGATAGGGATCGTAATAAGGGCCTCCGTATATTCGGTACTGCTTCCGGTCGGCCGGATAATGCAGGCTCGCATAGCCGGGATGGAGCAGTTCGTATTGCACGGGCAGCGGCACGGCCATATCCGTCAGCAGGTCGCGCAGCAGTCCGACCATCTGCGCCCCGGCATGGTGTTCTTGGAAAACGAGCAGGTCGCAACGCTCGATAAACAGCCGGAACAGCTCCGGAGGTGAAAAACGCTCCGCGCACCGTTCCATCACCTCCCGACGATCCGCCGCGTCAATAATCGGGTTGCATTCGGCGGCTTTGCCGTGCGAAACGTTTTGCAGATATTCCCGCCATTGCCGGGCCGTCAGCACGACGGCGACCTCCAACCCGGAGTGCTTCGCCCGTTGTTCCAAAAGGCAGGCCGCAACCGACCGCTCGGCTTTGCCCGTCAGGGCGATCAGCACCCGGACGCGCGACATGGATTTCAGATAGTATGCGGCAAGTTGTTCGAAATACTGCGCCGTACGGAAACC
>ULVD01072610.1_pt1 | contig 12924 bp, 5 predicted proteins | sample 1959101 | NCBI WGS metagenome assembly ULVD01 (sample SAMEA4835777, study PRJEB28245) | human gut metagenome | biome: gut microbiome; material: fecal sample | place: Denmark | collected 2008
ATGTCCTCATAGCCCAGGCAGCAGATATTGTTCACCTGCACTACGGTTGCCTGTCCGTATTCGTCACGGCTCTTATACCAGGCATACTGGTGCACCAGACCGTCAACCAGCGAATTCGTGATTTTGTTGTTGACGGCATACGCTTCATCGTAGCCGATGGTATCTGTCATCCCATGCTCTGCCGTCCCGCCTGTTGTTCGGTTGTTGGTATGCTGTCCGGCACCGCACTGTTCCTGCATGTCCCTACGCCCGTACCGTGCATAGCTCAGATTCGCAATGCGGCTGTGCATCAGCGCATCTATCTGTTGCATGCCCCGCTGCTGGCTGTAATAGTGGAAGTCCGTCCAGGTCATGCTTGCCGTGGTCGAAGCTCCGGTTATGCAGGCACGCAGCTTGCTGCCCACTACCGAACTGCCCACAACAGCACACAGATGCTCCTCGTTGGCCACCCAATCCGGTTCCATGTCCTCTATCTTGTCGCTGTGGCTCAGTACCACATGGTCAAACTCAGCCGTGTTCAGAATGGAGAAATGCAGAGCGGTCGCACGCTCCGGAACGTCTGCTATCAGATACATGCCGGCTTCAAACTTCAAGCCGATGGTCGGCACCACGATGCTCTTCAGGATGTTTCCTGCATCATCCACAAACACACTGCCGATAAGCCCCGTTCCTGGAACGCTCGGGAAGCGCACGCGCTTGTAGCCGGCTACGTCCACCTTACATACCGAATAGGCCTTGTCCGTCGTATAGGATTCCTTCAGCGTGGGCTTTCCGCTCATGATCTTGCGTTCACCCAGCCAGCCGCCCTGCGTTTCCTTGATGGCATCCAGCGTAAGTACTGTCGCCTCCGGAACAGGGGGCATTTCGTCCTCCGGGTAGCTGCTGTAGCAGGCGTACTTCTTGTTGTTCAAATAATCGTTGATACCCTTGCTCCAGTAGAACGGCTCATACATCATCCAGTCTCCCTCGCTGCCGTCCAGCTTCGCCACCGTGCAGTCGTTCATATCCTCCGCATCGGCATAGAAGTTCGAGCTTTCGTCATGCAGGGGGAAATAGGTCATCTCCCCGTCCGGGTTGTTCACTTCCACCTGCTGCCCGGCTATCTCCACTTTCCGGCTCGTGGGCATCTTGGTCACCTTGGCCAATACGCGGTGGCGCTTGGACAGGATGGCATTCACATGCCCGCTCATTTTGTACGTATTGCCGAACTTGTATCCGGTCCTGTTGTCCAGGTTTGAAATATTAGCATCATCGGCCACGCTGTCATCAAACTCGATCATCGTATAGGGCGGCTGCTTGATGGTCAGTTCCGGATAACGGGCGGCATACTTCTCCAGTTCCTCGTCGGCCAGATACTTCGTCAGGGTCAGCTTACCGCGAAGGCCCGAGTGGCGGTCATCCACCGCACCCGTCTGCGTGTACGTTCCGTAATCGAAATACTTCTTCAGCAGGCTTCCGTCGTCTTCCCGGTCTATCTCCAACACAAAGCGCTCCAGCTTGCCGCTGCCGTTCAGTTTGGCCTGGTGCAGGCGTTCCAGCATGGCAAACCCGTCGATGCCGGGGCAGTTGGTATAGCGGTAGCCCCGCACGTTGTTGATGCCTTCCAGCACCAGGCCGCTGTCCTGCAGCTTGGTCAGATACTCCAGGAACAGTTCCTCAATCGTGTCCGGCAGGCATAACTGCACAACGGGAGCACCGGTGGCCAGTTTCACTCGGGTCAGCCCCGTACCTCTCACATCCAGTTTCTTCAGTCGCCCCTGCCAGCTCAGGTCCAGGGTGGCCACATTGCCGTTGTCCCCGTTCCGGCCCAGCAGGTTATTCCGCATGTTCACTTCTTCCAGAAGCAGCATCCCGTTCGTCGAGGCCATGAACGAGCCGTTCCGGTATCCACTGGCTTTCTCCACGCTCATGTCCAGTTTTACCAGTGAGGTCAGCAGACCGAAGTTGAACCCGATGGCGAACGCATCCTCATGCCACACCAGCTCCTTGATTTTGGCTGCACCGATAATCTTCAGCGGGTCGTTCTCACCGAAGGCACGGGTCAGCTGCAGGGAATGGAGCACGTCTGCATCCACCACGCCGCTGTCAGCCTGTACACCGTTTGAGGTGGATAATTGCACACGGTAAGGGATGGTCAGCCGGTACTGCATCGGTTTCAGTTTATAAGCCTTGTCCAGCGATGCCGTACTCTGGTAGAACTGGGCACCCAGCGTGGATACATAGCCGTACTCCACCTGCTTCAGGTCGTACCTGCGTTGGATGAAGTAGTTCCGGTGTGCTTTTAACGAACCCTTCAGACCGTAGATTTGCGGATACGTCTGTTTGGCACCGTCAGCACCTACCGGCATTTCGTTCAGGAACGGGTAGATGTATTTGAAGATGCCGGACTTGTTATAGAGGCGTGAGCACCACTTCTTCATCTGTTCGGTATCGAAATGGTCAATGGCTTTCTGGATACTGAAGGCACTCATGAAGCTTGCGCCCCCGTTCCATCCACTCACCATAATCTCCACAATCATGTCCCAGCAATTGGCCACGATGAGGTTCCACAGCCACGAGTTATGACCCTGCATCACATAAGCCCCGTCGCGCTTCGTCTGGCGGTTGTCGTCATACTTCCCGGTCAGGAACGACTTGTTGTCAGAACCCAACTGGCAGTCGCCGTCATAATAGTCAATCGACCATTTCACACCGTCCCATGTGCGGATAAGCATGTTCTTCGCAAGCTGGTCCACGCCGAGGTTGAACTGCACGTACAGATAGTAGGCAATCAGGTGGGGAAGGTCGAAATACTTCCCGGCCTCTTTCCTGAACGTATCGCTCTGCCACTTGGCGGTAGGGAACTTGTCGCCGTCGTCCTCATAGTCCACCCCCTCGAACGAATGGGATTCCGTGCTGTACGTCATGTTTTTTCCGGCAGGCGTTTCCTTCACACACCGGTAGACAAAACTCATCATGCGGTCGGTGGCCTTGTACATCTTGTCGTACTTGTCACCGGTACCGAGGTGGTCTTTCAGGTTCGGTTCTTCCTCTGCATCCCCTCCGCCGTCTGTCCAAAAGGTGTCTTTCGGGTGGTTGAACTCTAGTCCTCCGTCAAAGTTGTAATCCATGAAATCCTTATGCTCCGGTTCGGTACTCGGCAACCAGTGGAACAGGCACAACGGATTGGAGTTGTTCAGCGTCTCGAAGCAGACGGGCAGGTACTGCTTGTGTCCTTCCTCGTCGGCTTCCAGATAGTTCAGCGTGTCGCCCTCGCCCCATTTCTCGCCGCCGATGGTTTCATCCTGGCCGAAGATGGGATAGCTGTCGCTCTTCTCGTTGTTCATGTTGTACTGGCCGTAATAGGTCAGGTCTTCATCAACACTCTTCGCTACGAACAGGTCGCACGGCAGGCCGTCGATAGCCGAACGGTAATCATCCTCCAGCCCATGGTCTTTGGCGTAACGCTGGGCAGGAGTAAGCAGCCCCATCTCTTTCAGTCCGTCATTGATAAGCTTCGCACCACCGGTATTGGTGGTCATGGACGAGTCCGAGAAGTCGCATTTGGAACATGCCAGCTTCGCGCCTACGGAGTTCCTGCGCAACTTGAAGAGATTTTTCTTGCCGGTAGTTACCACCGGATTCTTCTGCCTGCCGTTTCCGTCAATCTCCCCGTAGCTCAATGTAACCGTCCAGCCGCTTGCCGTCTTCTGGAAGTAGAAACGGAAGTTCTTTCTGGCATAGTTCACGGAAGAAGTACCCTGAATACGGACATATACGTTGGTAAGGATAAAGTCAAGCGTCCTGTCCTCTCCGTTATAGAAACGGACCTCCCTTACCAGCTTGTTGGCCTTCTTGTCGTTCAGCTGGGCCAGTGCATCCACCACGTTCAGCGTGTCGCTCTCGCTCGGAACCTCACTGCCCACGCTGCCCGTGCCTATCAGTACCAGGATCGAGTTCCGGCGCTTCTTCATCAGCCCCATCAGCTTCTCCATGCTCACCGTGTCCCCCTCGTTCAGCACGCGGTTGTCCTCATCCAGCGAGCGCACGCCCGGTTCCCCGTCGGCATCCTCCAGGTGGTTGCGGTCCACGATGTAGTTGTTCAGCACCTCGTCCGAGGTCAGCGCCTTGTTATAGATACGCACGCTCTTCACGTTCAGGTCGGCACCTGCCGATTTGAACTCCAGCTGGCTCTGGATGTCAAAATTTACCTTGTCCAGCCACTTCGAGGCGGCACTTTCCTCACCGTTGACATAGAAGCCGATCAGCGTGCGCTGTTCATTGGTCTGCACGTTCGGATAGAACACGTAGGTAATACGGATATTCGTGCCCGGCTCGAACTTGGTACCCACCGAGTCTTCATAGCGCAGCACCTGTCCGGCATCCATCGCCTCGGTCACCACACCGGTCAGGAACTTGGCCTCTTCCGGGGTCACAATCAGCCCGTACCGATTTCCGTTGTCCAGCTGCCCCAGGCAGGTGATCAGCTCGGCATCCGTATCCGTCACGTTGGCCGTGCTGTATTCTATCTCCAGCGTCATGCCCACGTCACGGATGGCAAATCCCTCGGGCTTGTCCGCCTCGTTGAAGGGGCGGTAACCGCCGTCAGCGGTCAGGGTCATACCTGCACCACCGGCCAGCAGCAGGCGGTCCTTGTGCCAGCCGCTACCGGCACCATATTCGTTCACGCTCCACAGCACGTCCCGGAACTCCATACGCTTGTCACCGCTCACCCAGCTTGCCGGGTTGTTTTCCGTGTTGCTTCGCCCGAAGGCGTCAAACGTACACACGGCATCCGGTGCCAGCGTGGCTTCAATGTCCGGGTGCGATGTGGTGTTCACCTGCACCTCAAGCACGGCATCGCCGCATGACACACGGTAGTCCAACGGTTCCACGTTCACGTTCGTCCGTCCGTAGCTGCCGGTCTCACCGCGTTGCAGCAGGTCTTCCTTCACCACGCTGCCCCGGTCGGTCACTTTCACACGGGCCGTGTACGCATCGCGGTCATAGCCGGCATACGTGAAGTTCCATGCCGTGAACTGCTCTGCCTCCAGCACCGGGTGTTTCCAGTCACGCTGGAACCCCGCTGCCCGGTGGCTGAACATCAGGCCGGCATACGCTGTCACACCTCCGCCTGCCTTCAGCAGCGTAATGTAATGCACCCGGCTCACCACACCGGAGTTCTCATGCTGCGCGTAGGCTTCCACCACGTTCGTACCCTCCTGCATCTGTGTCAGGGGGATGGTCACGTTCTTCTGCTGCACACCGCTGCCGGCCGAAAGACCGAGGGTAAAGGCCTGTCCGCCGTTCACGCGGTAGTAGATGTTCTTCTCACCGCTCGTGCCCTTGGCAGTAAAGGGGATGTTCACGTCATTTTTATATCCCCCGTCGGCCAGCCCGTTGCCCGCCGAGTAGGTGGTCTCCAGCTCCATGGCCACCATGGTCACCTTGGCAGTGGCCGTCTTCATCAGCGTGCCGTCCTGGTAAGTTGCCTGCGCTTCCACCTGTACGGTATAGGCAGTGGCATCCTTCAGGTAGGGCGAAGCGTCAAAGGTATAGCTCTGTCCGGCTGTAACGCCCACAAACTCCGCATCCCGGAACTCACTGATGACGGTCGAACCACGTTTCACGATTACGCGGGCTTTCAGGTCGCTGTAGCCGTCCACCGTACCGCCACCGGCAGTACCCACGCCCACGGAGTATTTCACCACAAAGCCGCTTCCCAGTGCCAGATACTGCGAGGCGGGAAGTCCCGCACCACCGCTGTCCGTCAGGTCGATGTTCACCACCACCTTGTCGTCATCCGTGTACTTGGAAAAGCGCACTTCCTTCGAGCTCTCGCCGCCCTGGTTGTCCTTCTGCTTGACGGTCATCACGTACTGGGTGCCGTCCTCGCTGTCCTGCACATCCACGTCCGTCACCGTACCCACCATCGCATCGAACACCGTTCCGGATGTAGGAGGTTTCGTCTCGCCGCTCACCAGTTCCTCGGTAGGGGTACGGTTTGACAGTTCCTTCTTCAGGAACGCTTCGATGTCATCGCCTGCATAGGCATGATAGGTGCCGTCCGGCTGTTTCTGGTTCCATGGTGTTTCAAGATTCATCGGATGTTCAGTCGCATTGATGATTCCGCTTATTTTCCTTTTTGCCATAATACTGTCCTTTTATAATAATCATTCATTTATCAGTTTTACTGCTACCGTTCCATGCGTCCGACCCGTTCCATGGCTCGTCGCCTTTCCAGTGTCCAAGTCCGAAGCAGCTGCTGATTGCGGACCATACCAGCCTTGCACCGGCATAGAGAGCCGACAGGGCACGTTTTCCCACATACGCAGCCGTTATTTCTTTACCGCCTTTGGTTATCATCGTCACTCCTCCTCATATATCAGATACAGCGTATTCGCATCCTTGTCCGGCAGTGCCTCATAGGCTTCCTCGCTCATCACCTCATGCCGGTAGGCCAGAAGTTTCAGAGCGCCTCCCGTGCCGGTATATATGGCATCGCCCAGCAGGTAAAGCTTGTCCGGCAGGATGGCTGTCCGGTCCGCATCCATGAACATGCCGGCAGGGGGTACTCCCGCCACGTCCCAGTCCCCGTACAGGGTGGAGTCCATGTGGTAGGCAAATTTCCTGGCACTGGCCACATACACCACGTTGCCGCCCGGCTTGGTACTCTTGTCAGGCAAGACATTGCCTGTTTCCATCCATGAGGAAAAGCGTGCGGTAGCTCCGCCGACGGCTGCTGCCGTAGTATGTTCCACCTTGGCTGCGGCATTTTCTGCCTTGGCTGCCGCTTCGTTGGCCTTGGTGGCCGCTTCCGTGGCGGCCTGGGTCTTTTCCTCCAGTCCGGCTACGGCTCCTTCCGCTTTCTTGGCGGCAGCCTCGGCACGGGCGGCGGCATCGCTCGCAGGTTCCCCTATCAGTTCCAGGGGGACGTTCACCATCTTTCCGTCCTTCTCGCCGGGCAGTGATTTCACACCGCTCAGCGAGGTGACGGTTTCCAGATCCTCCACACCGGTAGAGGACTGGAGCACACGGTCCAGCACTTCCTGAACCATTTCTTCTTGCGTCATTTCTGCCATACTCATTCGTTTTTATCGGTTTCTGACCCGCCCAGGATTTCGTTCAGGGCATCTATCACATTGGGAAGACAATAGCGTTCCACCGCCATGTGTATCATCCCGGTTTCCTCATCGCTGAACTCGGTCTCGCCGGTACTCTCGAAAATCTTGAACGCAAGCCGATGGGCCTTGATGCCACTGACACGCGTATACAGCAAATCGGCTATCTGCTCACGTGCATCGAAAACCTCCCTCGTCTGACGGGTTATTCCGGTGGGAACGCTGAAATTCCTGAAATCTAACTTCTTCATATATATCTGTTTTTTAGGATGAATGATTCAATATCTGGTAACGGAATCCGTCCGCTTTTGTAATAAGTACCGTTACGGAGTCCCCGGATGCCATCTCGTAGTTTTGCAAATCTTCATTGTGGTTATAGATACCTTTTAGTATGATATTCTTTGAACCGGGTCTGACCCTGAACGTGACAATGGCTGCAAAATCGGTAGGCAAGTAACTCATGCCGAACTTGTATGCCACAGAACTTTCCGACGGCAGCGTAACCTCTACATTACTGTAGTTGGGTTCATTGTAATACATCAAAATGATATTGTGTTGTGAGAAATCCACCGTGTAGTTTCCACTTCCGAAGGTAAGCAGCTTGGCTTTCGTATTGATAAACGCCGGGGCAAGTAATGCCGCATTGCTGCTGATACCGTAGTTCTTCGTACCGCCGGTAACATCTATAAACAATCCATAGTTCGCTTGGTCGAAGCCGTAATTCCCGTATATATTGGGGGCTGAGTTCACGATACGACCGACAGCGGTAAAAGCTCCTCCTGCAGAAGACGGTATCACATCATCACCGAACATCACATATCCTTTGCTGCCGCCGACACGGAAAAAATCATCATAAATGGCAAGACCGCCACCGCTCCCGTGAGAGTCGGCCACAGAACCGATACGGCCGTTCCCTATCTCAAAGCCGCCGATTTTCCCTTTGCTGCTGTCTATCTCTCCGGTAAACTTACCGTTGGTCGTTTCAATGCTGCCGTCTTCCAGTATCTTGAAGTTGCCGTTGGCCGTTACCAGTCCCTCCAGCTGTATATGGTCGGCTGTCAGCTTGATTTTGCTCACTGGGTTGCCATGTTCGTCCGTATCTTCCACACTGACCCCAATAAGGGCTACCTTGCCGCTGGCATCCTGGGCATATAGCCCCGCACCCTCCGGCTTCACCACCAGCCCGGTTTCTTTCAATGCAGCCCCGTCCTTGTCAAACACCGCCGCTGAAATCTTTACCAGCCGGTCGCTCTGTTCGAACAGTGTACGGTACTTATAGGCCAGTGCGTCCGCCTTGTTGGTAGAGAATACCAGCAGCGAAATGTAAATCACGCCCGTAAACGACAGCTTGAAGTCTCCCGTACCGTTCCAAAGGCCGTCCAGCGTGAACATCTTCTCGCCGCCAACGGGCAGGTCTTCTTCATGGCCGAACATGTTGAAGTTTTCAAACCCAGTCTTGTCAGCACCCACAAATTCGATTTTCAACCGTCCGGCCTTGATGACCCGGTAACTGAAGGACAGATACACCACGCCGGGCACCCGTTCGCCCTGGCTGTTCGTCTGCCGGTACTCCGGTACCAGCCGGAAGTCCTCCAGTTTCTGCATGATATAGCTGTTCCGGATATAGGCATAAGGCACCTTGCCGTCGGTCCGTATCTCGGCATGCCCGTCCGGCTTCGTGCCGTAAGGACCGCCGTTCGCCCAGATCCAGCGTCCGCCAAGGGTGAACAGCGTAGCCTTGCTGCCCGTCTTCCATTTGTCCATGCCGTCGGCAAAACTGCTGTTGTCCAGATAGCTCTGTTCTTCGCGTATTTCCTTGCGCAAGCTTTCCACGGCTGAATGGATTTTTCCTTCAGTTATTTCAAAACGAGTCAGGATGTCCTCGCCCGTCATCAACACGAACGTACCCTTCAGCCACACGTTGTCGGCATACAGGCCGTTTCCTTTCGGCTGTTTGTCTGCCGGGAAAGCGCTGCTCTTGATGCCGTCCAGCTTACCAAGCCGGCAACGAAGACAGCCGTTGAAGTTCTTGGCCTTCACACCGTCCAGAATGTCTATACGGGGCTGCCCGTCCTCCGTGGCCGCAATGGATATAAGGTTCTGCCGGAGCGGGTTTTCCGTGTTACCCATCAGCACGCATTCATCGCCGGCCTCCGGCTTCACCCCGCCAAACTCGCTTACCGGAACCAGCACACCATCGGCTATTACAGAAGACACCTCCACCCAGTAGGATTTGAGTTTTGTTCCGCCTGTAACCGCACAGCGCATCAGGTCATGGGCCACAAAACCCGATTCCTGCTCAAACACGATGCGGTAGTTGTCGCCCTGCTTCACCACGTCTTTGATCTTGCCGTTGGCTGCCGACACCACCAGCTGGCCGCACACGCTGCGCACCTGCTCAATCAGCAGTTCCAGCGCCACCAGACTTTGCCGGGCAGTCACTTTGTCCACCGTCAAGTTCGTCAGTCCGGTCAGCTGGTCAATCCACAGCTGCCAGCCCTCACCGGTCAGCCCGTCCACAAACTCTGTGCTGCGCAGCAGTTCGCGGATCACGGCAGTCAGATACTCGGCATTGCCCTCACCGTCCACGCTGCCGCAGGGCTTGCCGCCGGCAGCCTCGCCAAAACTCACACCCTTCAGAAAACGGATGGGCTCTTTGGCTGTGTCCGGCTGGTTCTTGTTCAGAAACTCCTTTTGGCTGCGCCGGGCGGAAAACAGGTTGTTGTCCGTGGGCAGCGTCTTGTCCCAGCTTCGTATGATGTCCGGAAGGGCAGCGCCTTCCATCTTTGATTTCGTATAGCTTTTCAGCGAACCGATGCTGTCCGTCACCTTGTCGAACTTGCCCACCTGCAGCGCATCGCTTATCTCGATGTCCATCTGCCCGGGTTCGTTCACCTTGCGGCTGATTCTGGTGATACGGCTCTGCCGGTAGCCTTTTTCCGGGAAATACTTCCGGCTCTCCAGTTTCACCCGTCTGCCCACAAACAGGTCGATGCCGTGCTCCTCGATGTACACCGGGTCTGTCGGGGCTTTGTAAGCGGCAATGTCCAGCCAGTGGTCCCGGTTGTACTCCTCAACCGCTGCCGCAAATTCCTCTTCGGCCAGCCGGTAATACTCATCCGGCATCCGGATGTTCCACAGGATATAGGTGTCGCCTGCTCGGGGCACCAGCTTGCCGCCCGGCAGCTGGGTGTCGTCATCGTAGGGCCAGATGGTAATCAGTTCAAATTCCCTTGCCGCACTGTCGTAGTTCACCTCAAAGTAGTGGTCATCGCTTTCTCCCAGCCCGGCCAGGTCACCCGTCTGGAACGACACACGTTTGGTCTCGCCGGCCAGCTCGTACAGGTTGGGGTCAAAGTTCAGTTCCCCGTCCCGGAAGTAATAGATGGTGAATTTGTTCCCTTCCTCGTCCGTCACCTCCTCGCTGCGTACCGAGCTCACCGTACCCACCCGGTGGGGGTAGATACCGCTGAAGGCATCCTGTTCGTAATGGTCATAGATGCCGTATTCCTCCACACCTTGCTCGATGTACTTCTTGCCGCCGGGAAGCATCAGCCTCGGGCTGCCGTATTTCTCCGCATCGATGTTGCGGGTCGAACCTACCGGGAACAGGCGGGTGTAGAACTTAGCCGTGTTGCCGGTGTCTCTTTCCAGCGAGGTCAGCCCCTTGCCGTACCCCAGGGCGATTTCTTCCCCGTGTTCACAGCGGCACACGTTCACCGTCTGCCCCTCAATCCACCATTCCACCTTGCCGCCGGCCTTTTCGGCAATGGCTTTCAGGGCTTCGTCGCAGTACATCCCCTCGTAGTCTATCGTAATCAGCTCCGTACCTTCCACCGTACCCACCTTCCAGTCGGTAATGTGGCCCATGCCGTCATTGATTGCTTTCACCACCATCGCCACATGCTCGCGGGGCATGGCTGTCAGGGTAAACAAAGGGTTCGTGTCCCCGTCCGTCGTCTCCAGCACCAGGAACCGCTTGATCAGGCTCTCCACGCCGTACAGTTTCAGGTCATAGTCCCACTCGCCCTCGTTCACCTGCTTCGGCGTGTAGCGTTCCGTCAGCCAGTACCGTTCGCCCAGATAGTCCGTGTAGTCGTTCACGTCCAGGGGCCGAAAATCATAGTAGCTGAACGATAGGGAAAGCACATTGTCTCCCTGTACCTCCTTGCTTTGCGTCGAGCTGTCGTTCACGGCCACATCCGCACGCTTGTTCCCGGCTTTGTCATATATCGTTAGAAGCATATTCTAATAGCGTTTGAATGGTTATATAATCGGTTTCGGTTCCCGGAACTTTACCCGGAACTTTCCGGCATGCACGCCTTCCGTCCACAGATAGGTCAGCGGGGTAAACTTCGTACAGTCGGCATACTTCACCCGCAGTTGCAGGTCCAGCTGGGGAAAACGGATCTCCAGCCAGCCGTCCTTTCCCCGCTTCAGGAAATTCACAAAGGCAAAGTACTGCTTCATCCAGCCTGCCTGGGTCTTGTTGTACAGGGCAAAGTGCAGCGTCACGTCCCGCGCCTCGTTCTTGGGGTTAAGAACTGCAGAGTATTTCTCACCGTCCTCTTCCCGTATGTCCACGGCGGTATCCTTCTTGGCCTTGCTCGGGGTCAGGATGGCCGTCAGGTTCTCCATGCCGCCGCGCCGGTCTTCCACCAGGAACACGCCGTATTCCGTCCAGATGTCCGTGCCGTTCACCAGCACCAGTCCGCTCAGTATATTGCCCATATCACTTCACTTTTAGTCCGTCACGTATCATTTTCTTTATCACTTCCTTCAGTTCGCCCAGGTGTCCGGCGCTCACACCGGTGTTCTCGGCTATCCGGGCCAGGTGGCCTTCAGCCGTGTCCATCTTCTCCGCCACACTTTCCAGCCGGTCATCCATGCTGCTCCAGTGCTGCAACCCGCTGGTGAACATGCCCTCCAGCTTCGTCCCCTGGTCCTGCGTCATGGCCGTAAAGCCGCCCGCTTTCGCACTCTGGCTGGTGCCGCCGGCTTCGGTCTTGTCGTAGCCCGTGGCTGCCGCCAGGTTGTCACGCAGGGCAAGGGCTTCGTCCACATACTGCATGTACTCTTCGGTCAGCGCGTTCCGTTCCGCCTCGGTCAGTTCGTTGTCCTCCATGGCCTTGCCGAACTTCTCCCACCAGCCTTTCAGTTTCTCGCTGTACTGCTCACCGATCTTGTTACTCAGCATGGCTTTCATGAAGTACTCAGATATATCCTCCGCCGCATCCTTGGCACCGTACTTCATGTTCATCAGATTATCGATGAAGCTGCTGTACATACCGTCGAACGAAATGCCCGTCAGCCCTTCATACAGTTGGTCGGTCAGTTCCTCCAGCTTGCCGGCCTGGTCTATGTAGTCATCCAGCTTCTCGGTCAGTCGCCCGCCATAGCCGCCCTTGCCGGTGTTCTGAATTTGCGTCCACATGTCCACATTCGAACGCAGTGCCTTCATCTCCTCCGGGCTCAGGCTCCACAGGTTCCCGTCCCACTGGCGGCCAATCTGCCCGCTCAGTTTGTCTATCTGTGCCTGGCTGAAGCCGCCCCAGTAGTAGTTCCAGCTGTGGTGGCTTCCGTGGTAGCCGGCTTGCGCCATAGCCATCTGCAGGTAGTTCGAATTCGTTTCCTGCTGCATCTTGTACGCATCGCGGTAAGCCGCCACCGATTTTGTCCCCTTGCTTGCCTTGATGGTATCGGTCAGGTCTTCGATGGAAGTCTGCAGTTTTTCGTTCCGGTCCGTAAGACGGTCTATAGCCGCCTGCACTTCCCTGGCGTTCCCGCCGATGCCGAACAGTTTGTTGAAACCTCCGAAAGACAC